>OJSG01000189.1_pt1 | contig 72969 bp, 75 predicted proteins | sample 1599371 | NCBI WGS metagenome assembly OJSG01 (sample SAMN04168658, study PRJEB22393) | human gut metagenome | biome: human gut microbiome; feature: stool | host: Homo sapiens | collected 2014-03-24
ATCCCCTCATGATTGAGGGGCAGGGGAGTTGAATAGGCGAAGCCTATTTTTTATTACGCAGCTTATCTATCGTAGAACTGGAGATATGGTGTTTGTTGATCAATGTATATGTTGACTCGTTTGATTTCTTTAATGTTTCCCAGAAAGGACTGTAATCAATCATGGCATACCTCCTATGGTTAAAGGATAGTATGTGGTTGTTTTATTGACTATAGTCGCTAAAAAGACTATACTATTAGAGAAATGAAATGGACAAAAGAACAACAGGAAAGATTTGAAAAATTTATATTGGGCGATGATATGGATTTTTACGAGGAGTACACGATCCATTTGACAGATGAGGAACAGGAAAAATTTTTCGCGGAGAATCCAGAGTTTATGTCTGAATACCCTATCAGCCGTGACATGATACATCTGTTAAGGGATCCCATGTACAGAGGTTTGATGAGAAAGATCAAGAAATATGAAACGGGCGAAAGAGAAAAATATTGATTGCATCCTTTATTTTGTGCCATCGCGATGAGACTTTTTTGAGGTTCAAAGGAGACAGGCGATAGAAACATTGCCTCAATGAACTCAGGGCCCAGTTGGATGATCTGATCAGCCGTTTGGATATTGCAGGGATTTCAATCACAAGCCGGATATATGCAGGTATGGGAAGGCAGAGTTCCCAGCAAGAGTACTGCCGCGTGAAATGCAAATGGCAGAGTTTCTGTTTTGGTATTACCGGGGTGGATCTTGCTCTGCTGAAAATTTAACCTGATATGAAATGCAAATGTCTTTTAAAATAATCCATAATTGCAAGACGGGAACAATGCGGAACTGGTTGTACATTGAGTCGGGATAAGCCTTCTGCCCGAATGTATCTGATGCGAACGACTGCTGTCGGGAGCCAAAATGTTTTCCGTGTTTGAATGATCGCAGTATCTGAAAACATAGAGAAAACACCGAGGGTATGGGAAGCGGAATCCCCATCAAGAGCAAGACCACGGAGAATGCAAAAGACAGAAATGCTGCTTTTGTATTACGGGGTGGATCTTGCTCTTTAAAAATCCAATTTATAATCAAGCTGGAAGAAATGAGGTACATGTTAGTAGGAATTTGGCATGGATTTAGATTGAATATTTTGATATATAAAACTATAATGTAACCAACAAATTGGAATTTTGAGGGTGATAATTTGGAAAAAGCAAATAAGATGAAAAATACTTGTATTATATTTCAGATGTTACTTTTGATGTGGTTTTTCCTTGATATGATAGGAGTTTCCTTCGGGAACAAGAGTTTAGTTACGCAGTCATATAAAGAGGATGGAGTATTTTTTCTGATTTATCTTGTTACAGTCATATTGTTTATTGTGAAAGTTCAAATTGGAAAGTGGTTTGTTGCTGTTTGGACTTCTTTATGGTTTATAATTCAATTTTTATGTCATGAATGGTATAGTATTTTTAATAGTGGCATTATGGGCAGTATAGAAGGAAAAATAGAATACTTTTCAGGAGCACTTCAATGGATAAGGATTGAGGGAAAATACATACCAGATGTTTATCATGCAATACTACATATTCTCATCTTATTAACTCTAATCAGCACAATTATCTATATTGCAAAAAGTAAGAAAAAAACAAGGGTATAAATCTCAGTTTATAAAGAAAGCGGAAAATTGGAATTTGTGTAAGCAAAGCGGGGGACTTAAAATGCGTATTTTGGAATATGGCAATACAAATAATCCAACAATAATGCTTGTTCATGGTTTTGAAAGTCCATATCAAATATGGATTGATTATATAGAGCATTATAAAGAGAACTATCATATTCTTGTGCCAATCTTGTCTGGACATGATGTGCAGGAGAAGTCCGAGTTCAATTCCTTTGATGATACTGCAAAAGAGATAGAAAATTATTGTATATCAAAATCTATTAACCATATATACGCAATTTATGGAATGAGCATGGGTGGAGTTTTAACATCGTATTTATGGAAAAATAAGAGGCTTACTTTTGAAAAAATCATTTTAGAAAGCTCACCACTTTTACCATTTGGAAAATATATGACTCAAATGCTTACAAAGCAGTACTTGTCCATAACCCAAAAAGCAAGAAAACGAAATCAAAAAGTGGTACGAAACGCAATAAATTCAATGGTAACAGAAGATATGCTGGATGTGTTTTTAGAACTGTTGGATAATATATCAGATGAAACCATAAAAAATTATTTATATGCAGTTGGACAATTTAAACTTCCCTCAAATATTGACACACCTAATACACAGATTATTTATTTTTATGGTGGAAAGATAAATGAATTTGTTTTTAGAAATGTAGCAAAATATATCAAGAAAAATTATAAAAATTCTACAACTATTTGTTTAAAAGGAAAGGGACATTGTGAGGACGCATTACTGCACTCAAATGAGTGGATTGAACGACTGGATAAATATATTATCTAGTACTACAAATCCTAATTTGAATATCAGTAAATTATGACCTCTCAACAGAGGTTACAGTGTTTTAATAAAATCCTCCAAAAGCCTTGAAAATAAAGGATTTATCGCAATGTGTCTGCCTTATCTCTTTATACGGTTACACACAAGTTTACTCTTTCCCTCATTGCTCATAAGGGCAAATACAAGGGCAAGAAAATCTCATAACAAGATATAACAAAGTGTGGCAATCGGAGAACTGTGATGTATGTGCGAATATATTATAACGGAGGATTTTTCAATGGACAAGTACATTTACGATGATAAAAATGGTCTGTGGTATGAACTGCAAGGAGATTATTATATCCCATGTCTTATCTTACCAGCCGAAAAAGAACAGCCTATTGGTTTGTGGGGACAGCGGCACTTGCGGTATCTGAAAGAATACCGCCGAGCCACCTACATAACCTTGTTCACAAGCGGCAGACTGAACAATTACCTTGCTGACATCGACAGGCAGGCGCAGGAACGCATGGAAAGGCTCACAGAGCAGATGAAACGGGTGCAGGGTATTACGGAGCAGTTAAAGGCGGAAAACGCTTTGGAATGGACACAGAGAATGAATAACATACGGGCGTGTGCAAAGGAGATTGTGGAAAAAGAAATCATCTTTGCATAAGAAGACAGCGGTAGGATTTAGTTTTCCTACCGCTGTCAGACTGTAGACAAAGTCCCCGGCATACGCCGGGGCTTTTCTTTTCCAGTTATCCACTTTTTTTATATCTTTTCTGTTTTTATCAAGAAAAATGTTCTTCTTATCAACGCAAAAGTTAAACGGTGTTCTCCTTCCACATGGTATAATTATTTTATAGGGAGGTTCCGCTTATGATGACAAGAGATGCCAATAAAAAAAGAGAACAAATGATGATGTTCAGCATGGATGACATGGTACCAAAGGATCACATGCTCCGAAAGATTGACCGGGCAATCAACTGGAACTTTATTTACGATCTTGTAGAAGACAAGTATTGTGCAGATAACGGTAGACCCAGCATGGATCCGGTGATGCTGATCAAAATCCCTTTTATCCAGTATCTCTATGGGATTAAAAGTATGCGCCAGACAATAAAAGAAATTGAAGTGAATGTAGCTTATCGCTGGTTTCTCGGTCTGGACATGCTGGATCCGGTTCCTCACTTTTCTACTTTTGGAAAAAACTATACCCGCCGTTTTAAGGATACGGATCTGTTTGAACAGATTTTTTCCCATATCCTGGAACAATGCATGAAATTCCATCTGGTAGATCCCTCCACTGTGTTTGTGGATTCTACCCATGTAAAAGCCTGTGCGAACAGCAAAAAAATGAGAAAGAGGATCGCATCTCAAGAGGCATTATGGTATGAGGAAGAGTTGAAAAAGGAAATCAATGAAGACCGCAAAAAACATGGAAAGAAGCCTTTAAAAGAAAAGAAGGATGATTCAAATACACCTCCAGCAGCGGGCGGCGGCACTTCTGGTGAAAGCGGTTCTTCAGAGGAAATCCCGGAAGGAGCCAAGACGCAAAAATGCAGTACTTCAGATCCGGAGAGCGGCTGGTTCCGAAAAGGTGAACATAAACATGTTTTTGCATACAGCATAGAGACAGCATGTGACAAACATGGATGGATCTTGGGCTATACGGTGCATCCGGGGAATGAACATGACAGCAGGACATGGAAACCTTTGTATGACAAAATAAAGGATCTGGATATGGAGAGGATGGTATTGGATGCTGGATATAAGACTCCGGCAATTGCCAGAGAATTGTTAAAAGACGGGATAGATCCTCTGTTTCCGTATAAAAGGCCCATGACAAAAGAAGGATTCTTTAAGAAATACGAGTATGTCTATGATGAGTACTATGACTGCTATATCTGTCCGGCAGATCAGATCCTTACTTATCGGACAACGAACCGGGAGGGTTACAAAGAATACAAGAGCGATAAAAGTATCTGTAAAAACTGTCCTTACCTTTCCAAATGTACAGAAAGCAAAGAGCATGAAAAAACGATCTCCCGCCACATTTGGGAAGAGTATCTGGAAACCAGTGAGGATATTCGTTATACTCTCGGGAACAAAGAGATTTATATGTTAAGAAAAGAAACCATTGAAAGATTGTTCGGAAGTGCAAAAGAACAGCATGGATTTCGATACACACAATATATCGGGAACGCCCGGATGAGAATGAAAGCCGGGCTGACCTTTGCGTGCATGAATCTGAAAAAGCTGGCAAAGATTCTGGATGTAAGGGGAAGGCAGGACAAAAAATCAGGATCTTTTTTATCCTTTATAAAAAAATATGGGAGTTGGCATTTTGGCAAAAAGAGTGGTGCTGGAGCCCTAGCTCCAGCACCAACTTTGTCTACAGTCTGACAGCGGTAGGATTTAGTTTTCCTACCGCTGTTTCACTTAAATCAAAAAAATATATTGACATTTTTCTATGTGTTGCATATAATAACACATAGACATTTATCTATAGGAGGTGATTGAGAGAGATGGATGAAAAAAGAATTGCGGCAATTTTCAAAGCGTTTTGTGATGAAAACCGCATTAGGATTATAAAACTGCTGCGTTCAGGTGAAAAATGTGCTTGCAAGTTGCTAGAAGAAATCAATGTCACGCAGCCTACGCTTTCCCACCATATGAAAATTCTTTGTGACGCTGAAATAGTTGTCGGGCGCAAAGAGGGAAAATGGACACACTATTCTATTTCAGAAAAAGGTGTGGAGCAGGCAAAAGAATGTTTGCGGCAGTTGACAACACTTGATGTTGAAAGCGAAAACAAGTCGTGCTGTGAAAAGTGAGGAAGTTTATTGATTGCTTTTCCGCACGGCTTATATTCGGGACGATAAATCGACATATTTCAATATAACTATATGAAAGGGGCTTTTTATGGAGACACTAAAAACAATTTGGGACTTTTTTCAAAATGAAGTCCTTGGTATGAACTGGCTGAATCGCCTCATTGAAACATTTTTGAACGCTTGCGGTTTAGATACCACGGGCAAAATAGGAGGAAGTGTTCAGTTTTTCATCTATGATACTGTAAAAATTATGGTACTGCTCGGCGTTTTGATTTTGATTATCTCGTATATTCAAAGTTATTTCCCGCCCGAAAGAGCTAAAAAGATACTCGGCAGATTTCACGGAATATGGGCGAATATCATCGCCGCTCTGCTCGGTACGGTAACACCGTTTTGCTCGTGTTCTTCCATTCCGTTGTTTATCGGGTTTACAAGCGCAGGTTTGCCGCTTGGCGTTACATTCTCCTTTTTGATTTCTTCGCCGATGGTTGACCTCGGAAGCCTTGTCTTACTGATGAGTATTTTCGGCTGGAAAGTTGCTGTTTTATATGTAATATTCGGTTTGGTAATCGCTGTGGCTGGCGGAACGCTAATTGAAAAGTTGCACCTCGATAATCAAGTGGAAGAATATATCCGAAACGGTCACTCGATTGATGTTCCGCAGGAGGAACTGCATTTCAAAGACCGTATGAAATTTGCGTGGGAACAGGTTGTTGAAACCGCTAAAAAGGTTGCTCCTTATGTTCTGATCGGCGTGGGCATTGGTGCTTTCATTCACAACTGGATTCCTGAAGAATTTATTGTCAAAGCACTTGGCGAAAATAATCCGTTTGGCGTAATTCTTGCTACGATAGTAGGTATTCCGATGTATGCGGATATTTTCGGTACAATCCCGATTGCAGAAGCCCTGCTTGCAAAAGGTGCTTTGCTCGGCGTTGTGCTTTCCTTTATGATGGGCGTTACAACGCTCTCGCTCCCTTCAATAATTATGCTTCGCAAAGCAGTTAAGCCGAAACTGCTCGGTATTTTCATTGGAATATGTGCCGCTGGTATTATTATTGTAGGCTATCTTTTCAACGCAATACAATATTTAATTGTTTAATTTTAGGAGGTTATTATTATGGCATTATTTAATTTTGGAAAGAAAAAGGAAGAAGAAAAGAAAACACCTGCTTGCGCTTGTAGCTGTGGTTGTGCTGCCAGCGAAGCAGAAAGCATTACAAACGATTGCTGTCCTGATTTGAAAGAGGGAGAAATCTGCTGTATCAAAGTGTTGGCAGGTTGCAAATCCTGCCACGAACAATTTGAATACGCAAAACAGGCGGTAAAGGATATGGGACTTTCCGTAGAGGTCGAATACATTACCGACATGCAGAAAGTAATGGAATACGGGGTTATGAGTATGCCTGCCCTTGTTGTCAATGAAAAGGTTGTTGCTATGGGCAAGGTTTTGAAAGCCGTTGATGTAGTTGCTCTGCTGCACAAGCTGGGGTTTTAATGATGGATAAGAAAAAGGTAGCCTTTATTTGTGTGCATAACTCCTGCCGCAGTCAGATTGCAGAAGCACTTGGAAAACATTTGGCGGGAGATAAGTTTGATTTCTATTCTGCCGGAACAGAAACAAAATCACAAATCAATCAGGACGCTGTGCGGCTTATGAAACAGCTTTATGGGATAGATATGGAGCAAAGCCAGTATAGCAAGACGATTGATAAAATCCCTACGCCCGATATTGCGATTTCAATGGGGTGTGATGTCGGTTGTCCCTATATCGGTAGAGCGTTTGATGATAATTGGGGACTTCCCGATCCGACGGGCAAAAGTGATGAATGTTTTATACAGGTCATTGAGAGAATATCTCAAAAAATAAAAGACTTGAAATTAGAAAAGTAACATGAAAGCCACAGAATGGATATATTGCCCTATCTGCGGCAATAAAACTCGCACAATGATACGGGAAGATACAGAATTAAGAAACTTCCCTCTCTACTGTCCGAAGTGCAAAAAGGAAACAAGCATCAATGCTCAGGATATGAAAGTCACGCTTGCAGAACACAAATAAGATTTTTATGTATGCCGCCGCATGGGTGATACCATAGCGGCGGTTTTTCGTGCCTATCGGCTGTCTCTGTCAAAGGATTTCTTTCTCTGTCTCGGCTGGTTTCTCTGCTTACCCTCCGCCTGAAGCTGACGCAGGCGTTTCAGCACGCTCTCTCGTTCAGGCGGCTTTGCCTGCTCTTTTTTGGCGGGTTTCTGTTTTTCCCTGACCTGTTGCTCCCATGCGGCAAGGTCACGATTGAACTGCTCCACAACAGCCTCCGCCTTACGGTAGGTTGCCATGTACGCCTGCACATCGGGATAACCGTCCTCTTTCAGAACATCGGGCAGTTTATCCAGCTTTTCAGCGATTTCCTTTTCTGTCCGCTGTATCTGCTCTGTGAGCGCCTTGCGCTCCTTACCCTTGAAAATCCCTTTTGTATCGGCAAGCTGTTGTTTCAGCTTCGGAAGTACCGTATCCTGCAAATGCCGGATTTCTTTCGCCTTATCCTGCGCCTTTATCATCAGCTTTTGCATGGTACGGAACTCTGCCATATCTATTTCAAGGACAGGCTTCGGCGGCATATCGTGTTCACGGATTAAGTTTTGCAGGAAGTCCTTAGCCTTGTTTACGATACTGCGGAACAGACCCGGCAGCCAGCCCTTGCTTTTGATAGACTGGCTCGCCTTTTCGTGTATCTCTGTCTGCTTGACTTCTAAAATCTTTGCTTCGGAGATACCTGATAATAACGCCATATCCGCTGTCCTGTTCCATTCCTGCCTTGCGGCATTATCGGCTTTGATTTCGTCCTCTTTGGGATTATTTTTGCCGATTTTCTTGGCCGGAAGATAGACGCTGTTTTTATCAAATACCTTTAAGTGCTGCTCAGGATCGGAGATATGGCAGTTAATAAGTTCTGTATACACTTCCTTTATCTCTCGGAGAAAAGGCTCTCCCTTAAAGCGTGTATCTTTGGTAGTAAACAGATGGCTTTCGTATACCTCGCCTTTTTTGATGACGGTACAGCCTTTCCGTATCTGCCCGTCCTCCCCCGTGATTTCCTTTTTGGTGCGGACACGCTTTCCAGTCTCGTCAAAGAACACGCTGCGGGAAGCAACCTTTACATCAGGTTCGGGGAGCAACCTCCTCTCGCTGAAAATCAGATGGATATGATAATTTGTCTTGCGCTTGTTGTGGTGGAGGGCGGACACGCACTCCACACCGTACCGCCTGCGGAACTCCTCTGTAAAGTCCGTGAGTACCTGCTGCGGCTCGTATTGCGTATAGATTTCGGGCAAGGCGATAATCAGTTCCCTTGCTTCGATACATTTGCCCTCTGTGCCGCTGCGCTGAAACTCCTGCTGGCTTTCCCTTGCAAGGTTGCTCCAAAAGGTGCTGTCGGCGGTGCGGTAGGTGGCATAGAGATTTTCCTGCCTTGCATGGCTTGTAATATACGATATTCGCCCTTTGACATTGGGCAGTTTTGACATCTGGATAAAACTGTGTCTCGGCATACATCATCTCCGTTTTCTGTTGTCAAGGTGCGTCCTTTTTTTGCAACCGTTTACGGTTGTGGCTGTCGCTGCGGCAGCGGTGACAGCCCCGTATCATACGCCGCAGGCGGTTGATACGGAAGCCCCCTGCAAGGGCGAAATACCCGGAGTACAAATCGAAGATTTGTGCGAGGGGTGTATTTCGCTCTCAAACGCCGAGGGCTTAGGGTTACTTTCCGAAAAGAGAATGGATGGTCATTCCACTCTGCGGACATCATCGGGCTTCAGAAGATTTCTTCCCTGATTGACCGTCAGAAACCGTTCCAGCGTGTCCCTGCGGATAATGGTCTTGCGCCCCACTTTGAGGACGGGCAGCTTTCCCCATTCCACCAGCTTCCGCATGGTGTTCCTGCCGATACCCGTACATTCTGCGGCTTCCTCTATGGTAAGTCCCATTTTGACTGCGCTCATTCTATCAACCTCCTTTTAGAATACTCATTTTGCAACTACTGTTTTATCATTATACTTATTCTGCCATCTCTTGTCAACCTATTTTGCAACCATTCATAGTTTATTTACAACTTTCATTGAGATAAAGGTTGCAAAATAAGTATCGGCGTGTTATACTGATACCAGTCAGGAGGTGAACACCTTGAAAAAAGAAACCACATTCACCGCAAAACAGGTCGGTAGGAGGATTAAGGAACGCCGCACAGAGTTAAACATTACCATGCCGGAACTTGGCAGGCGTGTAGGCGTGAACAAATCCACCATTCAGCGGTATGAAGCGGACGGAGTTGATCCGAAGCGCACAATGGTTATCAACGGTCTTGCGGAAGCGTTGCTCACAACTCCCGAATGGCTGACAGGTCTTTCCGATGATAAGGAATATGACACCTATACTCTTTGCCAGCGGGATATTGAGGAACACATCAGGAAATATCTGGACACAGTTTCCTATACAGTAAAGGGCGAGCCGCACCAGCAGCTTCTCACGACATTTCTCGGCAAGATGGTTGACCTGTATACGGTTATGACCTGCTACTTTGCTGATGCTATGGAGGAAGTTGACCGTGTGGCGGAGGACAAAGGGCTGAAAGAGTCTCTTGGACGGTACGCCATAGAGTCCGGGGCAATCATGGAACAGGTATACCGCAAGAAGATGGAAGTACCGATTGAGGATATGAAACGGTTTTTAGACGGGATTTTACATATCCACGATGAGGGGCGCACAAGAATGTCGATGGGCGCACTTTTCGGGATAGTGGAGGAAGCCGAAGAAAGGCTTTCCGAAAAAGAAAATTCCGTGGCACCTTGACAAGTAAAGACGCCAGTTGACTTTCACTGGCGGAAGTGACACAATTACTTTACGCACACCATATGTCACAGTCCCGATTGCCACGGATAGAAAGGAGTTTTTTATCTATGGCAAAAGGTTCTGTAAGAAAGAAAGGCAAAAAGTGGTACGGACGCTTTTATATTGAAGATGAAAGCGGCAGAAAAGTGCAGAAAGAGTTTGCAGGCACAGAGAGCAAGGCGGAAACAGAAGCCATGCTCCGCAAAGCGATAGCGGACTATGAGGAAAAGCAGTTTGTCGGGAAAGCGGAAAACATCACGGTAGGCGATATGCTGGATATGTGGGTAGAGGAAGAACTGAAACCCGGCAACTTAAGCAACGGGACGGTCATGTCCTATCAGGGAACGGTCAACCGTATCAAGCAATATCCCATTGGCAAACGCAAGCTGAAAACCGTGACCGCCGACCATTTGCAGGCGTTCATTGATTTTCTGAGCTACGGTGGGACAAACCCGGACGGGACAACTTCAAAGCCCATGAGCAAAGGATATATGCTCCTGTTCTCGGCGGTGTTGCAAAATTCCTTCCGCTTTGCGGTTTTCCCGAAAAAACTGATTACCTTTAACCCTATGCAGTATGTGAAGCTGAGGGGCAGGAAGCAGGAAACGGATATTTTCTCGGACAGTGAGGAAGATACTTCCAGTATTCCTACTATCACCCATGAACAGTTCCAAAAGCTGGAGGAATTTCTCAAGGCAAAAGATAATCCCGCCTTGCTGCCTGTGCAGATAGCGTACTACACGGGGCTTCGTATCGGGGAAGTATGCGGCTTGACTTGGCAGGATATTAACCTTGAGGAACAATATCTCACGGTACGCCGAAGCATGCGCTATAACGGAACAAGGCACACAACCGAAGTGGGAACGACAAAACGGAGCAAAGTCCGCACCGTTGATTTCTGCGACACGCTGGCGGCAATCCTGCGGGCGGCGAGAACAGAACAGCGCAAAAACCGTTTCCGCTACGGGGAGTTTTATCACCTGAACTACTACAAAGAAGTAAAGGAAAAAGGGCGCACCTATTATGAGGTTTACAGCCTGCAAAGGACAGAGGAAGTCCCGGAGGATTACAAGGAAATCTCCTTTGTCTGCCTGAGAGCAGACGGGGCGTATGAAGCGCCGAGTACGGTAGGGATTATGTGCAGGGCGGCAAAGAAGAAAGTGAAAGGGCTTGAAGATTTCCATTTCCACACGCTCCGTCACACCTACACAAGCAATCTGCTTTCCGGCGGCGCAAAGCCGAAAGATGTGCAGGAACTTCTCGGACACTCCGATGTCAGTACCACAATGAACATCTACGCTCACTCTACAAGGGAAGCGAAGCGCACTTCCGCAAGGCTGCTGGATAAGGTGGTCGGCGGGGAATAAAAAGTTGCCCTTGTTTCGGCTCGTAAGGGCAAAAACAAGGGCAAACAGATAAGGTTTGAATGAAAAACAGGCGTGAAGCCTTGAAAAATCAATGGTTTTTGAGGATTAGATAGTTAAATCCTAATTTACGGAGGTAAACTGTATGGATGAAGTAATCCTAAATTATATAGAACTGTCAGAAGAACAAAGAAAAAATGCTTTAATGAATTTGAAAAATATTGGTTTTTATCCGGCATATGGCACAGAACAGACAATGAAAAACATAATGGATAAATCCATCGTCGATGAAATGCCACAATTCTATTTTGTTTTTAGAAAGGAACAGTTGATAGGGTATCTGTTTATCATTGGAGACACTCAAAAATATAGACCTTTTCCGTGGTTGGCCATTAGCAATGTGGATGAACTTCCAATGAGGGTTACAAGACTCTTGATGAAAAAACATATTGAAGCATGGGAAAAGACGAATAATGTAAATATGGCAGATTATCTTCGTAGACTACTAATAGATTATGAACATGGAGTGGGGCATCGTCCTGAAAATTTATGCAGATAACTCCTAAGTTGTAGAGCAGAAAAATGGAAGTTAATTTAGGATATTTTTTTGCAATGGATAAAGATTTTTTATTAAAATTGCAAAGTAAACGAAGCATCGATTTAAAAATAACAGCGGTTATTGTATGATAATAGCCGGGAGGTGCTAGGATGGATGCTCAAAAATTTGGTGCTTTTATCGCACAGTGCCGCAAAGAGAAAAGTATGACACAATCAGAATTGGCAGCAAAAATAATGGTAACAGACAAAGCGGTAAGCCGCTGGGAACGGGGAAAAGGCTTCCCGGATATAAATTTGCTGCTGCCCTTAGCAGAGGCTCTTGAAGTATCAGTTCTTGAATTGATGCACTCAGAAAGACAAAAAGATAAAGTCCAACTTTTCCAGGACGATACAATCATTGTTCATTTGATGGAAAATGCTGTTGAAATGAATAAGCAAAATAAACAGCAGGATAGGATCATTGCATGTATTTCGTGTATCACAATGTTTTTTGTTACATTTTTTATAAAATTTTATGGCTATGGAAGTATAGGTGGAGGAATTGTTGCAGGCGCTTTTATTGCATTTATTCCCATAGGGTTTTATCTTCTTATCAGCAACAGGAAAGACATCACAGGCAGAAAAATTTATACTATATTTACGGTGCTGGGAATTTGTCTGACTTTAGCTTTATTGACTTTTTTGCATGTAAATTCACTGATCCTTATATGGGGAACTTTCTTTCTCTTTTTCCTTATCATAATTGTGCTGATAGCATAATGTATTTTCATGCAGATATCGACATCTTAAAAAAATAGAGTATTTGGAAAAATCCAGTTTGTTAAGCAGAAAAATCCTAAGTTATTGAGTTGCTGAATAGAATTTCCATGATTAATTAAAAGTATTTAAGATTTTGGTATTTTACAAGAGCCGGGTGGCATAAGTGCTGCCCGGTTCTTCGTATGTACGCATTTTACATTATAAAAATAAATCTGACCTCTTGTTAAATTCTTCCTATCCTTTGTGATAAACGAAGGGGAAAATATTCAGAAGTCAGCTGTAGGAATATTTTTGTAAGAAGTCCAGTGAACTTTTCATAAAAATAAACTTTTTTGCAATTCCACGCTGTAAAATCACCCGATTTCCTTTCTATAGATGAAGAGGCGATCACTTCCCTTCAAAGACTGTTGCAAAGCGAAAGGAAGGGATAGGAAATGAATGTGTATGAAGCAGTCAAAAGCAAAGTGACCACCAGGCAGGCGGCGGAATATTACGGGATCAAAGTGACAGGCAGGGGTATGGCACTCTGCCCGTTCCATCATGACCGGCATCCCAGCATGAAGCTGGATCAGAGATTTCATTGTTTCGGGTGTCAGGCAGACGGGGATGTGATTGATTTCGTGGCGGGATATTTTAGCCTGTCTGTTCGCGAAGCGGCCCTAAAACTGGCAGATGATTTCGGGATCCGGTATGAGAAGCAGCGGCCGCCGGATCGGGGAAAACGAAAAAAGAAGGTGAAAGCAGTGTCATTAGAACAGAACTATAAAAAACTGGAAAGACGGTGCTTTTCCATACTTGGGCGTTATCGGGATCAACTTTTGTTTTGGAAAAAACAGTATGCCCCAGGAGAACTGGATGCGGACTGGGATTCCAGGTTTTGTGAAGCGCTGGATCGGATTCCCAGAGTGGAGTATCTGATGGATATTCTGTTGTGCGCTCCTCTGGAAGAACGGGTGGAACTTCTGCTGTCCGCCGGAAAGGAGATCCTCAGGTATGCAGGAAGACCTCAAGAGCCTGAAACCGGAACACCTGGAAGCCCTGAAACAGTTGCTGGGCGAGACAGATAATGTACAGCCTCCCGATGTTTCGGACTGGTTTGACGGGAAGCAGATTGATGAGATCGCCTTTGGTGAGTATCTGCTGCGGAAGAAAGAACGGAAATGCATCCACGACAAACTTTATGATCTGGACGGAGAAATCAGTGATGAGGTGATCCGCAAAGAGATCCTTGATGAGATCCGGCCCTATCAGAAAACCAATGTGGCAAAGATGGTGGATCGGATCCTGAGTACATTGAAGCTGATGTGCCAGTGTGAAATGCCTCCGTTAAAAGAAGACCGGGTTCATTTTTCCAATGGAACGTATTATCTGGACGGAACTTTTACAGAAGAAAAAGAATGGACGATGAACCGCCTCCCGGTCCGATATGATCCGGACGTACCAAAACCGGAGAAATGGCTGGCATTTCTGAATGATCTGCTGGAGAAAACGGATCATTGAAATCTCTCCATGACCAGTCCTATGGGTTCTATCGCAGGCAGATCCTACTGACGACAAAAGACCGGCCTGCCGACCGGAAGGATGACCGGTATCTGGGGGATAAGCTTATCCGGGAGACAGAAGGGATCGTACTGTGGTGTCTGGAAGGCCTGCACAGGCTGGTCCGGAACGGATTTGAATTCAGCATCAGCGACTGGGCGAGGAAGAACCTGGAAGATCTGATGGAGAATGAAAATAATATCATTTCATTCCTGAATTCTGCCGGATATGTGAGAAGGGAAGACGGAACCTATGCCAGTTCCAGGCGGCTTTACGCTGCCTACCGGAAATGGTGCGAGGACAATCTGGAAAGGCCCAGGGCAGAGAATACCTTCAAGAAGTATCTGAATGAGAATGCAGAAACACTGGGGCTGACCTATGATAAGAATCTTCCCGGCAGAAATGGGAAAACCGTGCGCGGCTTCCGCGGGATTCATGTGGAAGTCCGTACAGAGTAACAGAAATGATCCAGGCGTTTCAGGCGGGTAAAAATGACTTCTTTTTTTATTTTATAATTTATTTCTATTTAAGAAGTGAAATAAACTGCCTAAACTGCCTAAGTCCTGAAAAATATAGAAAACCGTAACTTTCAAACTGCCTGAAGGCTGCCTTGAAACTGCCTGACAGCATACAGGCCCTGTCCTTGTTTGGAGGGAAACTGCGTAAAGGAGGTGACCGGCAAATAGAAAGAAAAGAACTGAATGATGTATTGCAGTACGCTCTTGAAAACGGTATGATTGATGTGAAATACGTTCAAGAGCAGATTGCTTTGAATAAACGAAAGGAATTGATAGAAAAACATCCATACAGCATATGGAAAGGCAAAGAGGGACTCTGGCATACCTATTTGCCGGATGCTGAAAAGAAACGGATACACAAGAGGAGCAGTACGCGTCAGGGAATAGAAGATATTGTTGTGGATTACTGGAAGGAACAGATGGAAAATCCAACGGTGAAGGATGTTTACGAACAGTGGATCACAGGGAAACTTTCCAGAGAAGAAATATCTGTTGCCACCAAAAACAGATATGACAGAAAATTTTCAGAATGTATGGAAGTGTTCGGTCGGCGTAAAATAAAATCCGTGTCAGAATATGAAATTGAAGATTTCATTCTGAACATTATCCATGAAAAGAATCTGACTGCAAAAGGGTACAGTAATCTCAGGACACTTATTTATGGGATCTTCAAGCTGGCAAAAAAGAAAAAGTACATTGATTTCAGTATCACAGAAGTGATCTCTGATATGGAAATCTCAAGAAAAGCATTCCGAAGAAATCAGCAGCCGGATGAGGCACTGGTGTTTTCCGAGGAAGAAACTGACCAGATTATTCAGTACATTATTTCTTCGCAGCTGGATCTTATTAATCTCGGACTCCTTCTGGCGTTTAAGACGGGTGTCCGACCTGGTGAGCTGGCCGCACTGAAGAAGGAAGATCTCTTGGATAGAAGTGTTGATGTACGCAGAACAGAGATCCATTATCAAAATGAGGATGGCGAAAATGTGTATGAGGTACGGGATTTTCCAAAGACAGAAGCCGGCATAAGAACCGTACTGATCCCGAAACAGGCGTTATGGATTGTGAAAGAGATTAAGAGGCAAAATCCGTTTGGCGAATATGTGTTTATGAAGAACGGGAAGCGGATCCGGACTTACAGTTTTACGTGGCGGTTGAAGTCCATCTGCCAGAAACTGGATATTCCGGTCAGGTCGCTGAACAAAATCCGGAAAACATACGGGACGATCCTGCTGGACAGCGGTGCGGAAGAATCTTTTATTATTTCTCAGATGGGGCATACGGATATTAAGACTACAAAGAATTATTACTACAAGGATCGGAAGAGCATGAGACAGAAGATCGAAGCGATCGATCAGGTGGCGGGTCTCTGATGTCAGGTGTATCAAAAGTGTATCAAAGTGTATCAAATGCAATGTGCCGCAAACGCAGTAACCACAAGGGATTGCGGGCTTTTAGGCCGGGGTTCGATTCCCCTCGGAGTCACTTGGAAAGCCTTGGAAACAAGGCTTTTTTTGTGCTTAAAGAAGTGGTATGTAACGAGACGGCAGAAGCATTGTACTGGAAGCCGAAGATATAGTATAATATGATGGAATCAAAGAAAAATGAGAGGAATATACAAATGAAAGCAGGACAAACCGGTTCGGAAAAACGGGAAGGATATATATATGGCATAGACGGACTGCGTGCAGTAGCGGTACTGATGGTTTTCGCCTATCATTTGCGATTGCCATTTGCGAAAGGCGGTTTGCTGGGGGTTACGGTATTTTTTGTTATATCCGGATTTCTGATTACAAGGATTTTGATCACGGAACTGGAAAATACGCATACGATAAATTTAAAAAATTTCTGGATCAGGCGCATGAGAAGACTGCTGCCGGCTGTTCTGACGATGCTGCCTGTATTGATCTTTGTCACTGCCATATTCAATAGGGTATTGTTCACAAAAGCCTGCTCTGACCTGCTTTCTGTACTTTTAGGATATAATAACTGGTGGCAGATCTTCAACAATGTTTCTTATTTTGAAAATGCGGGAGCTCCTTCCCCGCTGACGCATTGCTGGTCATTGGCGATTGAAGCGCAGTTTTACCTGGTGTATCCGCTGCTTCTCATATTTTTATCTAAATTGCGGAACAAAAAGAAAAAAATGATGATTGTGACCATTTTGCTGGCTTTTGTATCTGTGATTCTGATGGGAGTTTTATTTGACCCGGCCAAGGATCCAAGCAGAGCATATTATGGAACAGATACCAGAGTATTTTCTCTTTTGTTTGGATCCTTCTTAGCTTTTGTCACACAGGATGGAAGGTTGGAAAGGAAAGTTGCAGGACTCATCAGGGAAAGCGTTGGCGTGCTGTCTTTTGCAGGGCTTTTGTGTATGATGGCAGCCATTGACGGATACAGCAGCTTTTTGTATAGAGGAGGACAGGCGCTTGCTTCCCTGTTAGCTCTCTTTGTTATCTTGGCAGTACTGAACAAAAGAAGCGTTTTAGGGAGAGTTTTAAGCATTTTGCCGCTGAAATGGATCGGAGAGCGTTCTTATGGTATTTATTTGTGGCATTATCCTATTATACTTTTGCTTAGCGGAGGTAAAAAAGCAAGCTGGTGGATTGGCCTGATTGCGATTCTCCTGACTTTTCTTGCGGCTGGATTCTCTTACCGTTTTATAGAAACGCCAATTCGTCATGGAGTGATCAGGAAAAATCTTGATATTATCAGAAGGGAGCCAAGAACAAGGAGAGAACGTAAAAGACAGATTCGTTTTTTGAGAAGAGGCTTGAAAATGACAGCATTTGTCCTGATTGTTGGAGTCAGTTCCATACTATGTGTAGCTCTGGTGCCCCGCAAGAGTGTGCTGAGTAACAAAGAAGAGTTAGAGGCGCAGGCTGATCAGGCGAAAGCAAAGCAGACAGATAGTGAAGGAGAAGAAAGTAAGTCAAGAAAAGAGATGACAGACGAGGAACTTCTTGCGGATCTTGATTTGCTGCTTATGGGAGATTCCATAGCCCTGGGAGCATCCGATGAATTTTATGCAGCTTTTCCAAACAGTATTTGTGATGCGGCAGTCAGCAGATATACAACAGAAAGCTTTGATCTGTATGATTCTTATGTAAATGAAAAAGGATGGGCTGGGGACGGAGTGATTTTTGCGCTTGGAAGTAATGGACTTCTCTATGATTCACTAGGTACAATGCGCGAAAAGCTGGGACCGGACATGCCGTTTTTTGTATTCACTGCCAGAGCGCCTTATACGACCTGGGAGACATCAAATAATGAAGAGATTTATGAATTTACAGACTCCACAGACAATACTTATCTCATTGACTGGTATGGTGTAAGTGAAGGACATGCAGAGTACTTCGACGCGGATGAGACTCATCTGACAGAAGAGGGAGCAAAAGCGTATGTAGAATGCATAAAGGAAGAGGTGCTGAAAGTTTATAAAGAAGAATGAAAAACCCCGGATCGTTTGGCGGTCCGGGGTTTTTCTGAATGTATATATGGGAAATGAGTAAAAAGAGAGCGGTTTTAAACAGATTCTGCAATTTCTTTTGTTATTTTGAGGAACTTATCCACATCTTCCTTGCCGTGGCAGTGGAGAGGTGATACACGGATTGCTCCAGGGATTCCCAATGTCTCTACGATTCTCTTAGAATACATGCTGCTGCGTACACGCTCAAATACTGTGACGCCGCGTTTCATATATTCAATGACACATTCCGGATAATCAAGACCCTTGATGCCCATGGCAATGATCAGGTCCTTCCATGTCAGATCTTCCATATCTACATACACTTCCACATTCGGGATATGGCGAAGTCCCGGAACTTCCTTGGTTCCTTCCAGCATCCGGTACAAAATTGCCCGCTCCTGCATGTGAATGCGGTTCATACCTTCAACGAAAAGAGTACGCTTGTCTGTACTGTGAATAAAATGTTCACCGATAGAGCATACATAATTGATAACTTCCATAATAGCGGCAAAGTTACCGGGAGTCGGCGTTCCAAGTGCCCATACATCTGCGTCTTTGTGAGTCAGTTTGTGGTGCATCATAGTAGCTACACGGTCAGACACATAGGCAAATCCGCATCCTCTTACACCGAAGAATTTATAAGGAGCGATATTGGCGGCGTCTACGCCCCAGTCCCCCACATCGATCACAGCGTGAGGAGCGTGCTGAACTGTGTCAGTGATCACATAAATTTCGGGATTGATCTCTTTTACCCGACGGACAATCTCTTTAATATCCATGATGTTTCCGGAAATGTTGGAAGCAGCCATAATGCTTACCAGACAGGTGTCCTTGTCAACATGTTTCAGAACTTCCTCAACATCAATTCCTCCGGTTGTCTGGTTTGCAGGAACTTCGCGGAACTCTCGTCCTGTTCTTGCACATGCATATTCCACGGCGTCGTGTGCGGAAGGATGTTCCAAACAGGATGTCACTGCGTTTGTTCCCCATTTTACATTTTCAAGAATAACGTCTACGACCTGGAACATTGTCTGGGAAGCGGAAAGTTCTGTTACCAGTGCGCCGGTTTTTGCACCAAATATTACTTCCAGAATTTCTTTTGTTCCTTCGGAAACATAATGAGCCAGCTTAAGCCCCCTTGCATAATTTCTTTCCGGACAATCCGGGAACTGTTCTGCTGCTGTTTTTGCTTCTACTGCTTTGCGAAGCCTTAATGAGCCGCCGGAGTTCTCGAAGAAAAGCCGGGGGCCATATAAGGGATCCTCGTCCGCATAGCAAAATTGGTTTTTTAAATGTTTCTGATACTCATCAGGAAACCAGATTCCGTGTTCTGTGTTCATGATTTCTCCTCCTTTTTTAACAGGAATTTTAATCGTTTATTGTTGCCTTCATCATAGCATGGGGGAAAGAAATTGTGAAATGAAGAATTTCATTGTATAATATTAATAAATTCTATATTTTGAGAAGACGATACAGGAGGCAATATGAACATATCCGAGATAGAAACCTTTTTGATGATCGTAAAAACAAGAAATATCAGTAAGACTGCGGAAAATCTTTTTTTATCTCAGCCTACAGTAAGCCACAGGCTGAAATCTCTGGAGGATGAACTGGATGTAAAACTCATTACAAGGAAAAAGGGGTATAAACAGATTGAGCTTACTGCGCAGGGAGAAGAGTTTATCCCCATAGCTGAGCGATGGGTATCGATCTGGAGAGAGATGCAGCTTTTGAAACACAGACAGGACAGGCTCTATTTGACTGTAGGATGTACAGACACGATGAATGCAGTCCTTATGGATCTTTACCACAAAATATTGACAGAAAAGAATCCGGCTATGAATCTCCATATGGAAACGCATTATTCTTACGAGCTGTATGGGCTTCTGGAAAATCATGAGATTGATATCGGGTTTGTTTATCATCATCTGCATTTTCGCAATATTATAGCAGAACCGGTGCTAAGAGAGAAGATGTATATTGTACAGCCGGAGAATGCCAGAATCAGAAAACCGTCTATCCATACAGACGAACTGGACCCTTCGGATGAGGTATTTGTAAGTTGGGATGGAAATTTTCGGATATGGCATGACCAGAGGATCGGTCAGGGGAAACTTCCTAAGGTATGGGTAGACAGTTTCGGGCTTCTTGATCATATGCTGGAGGAAGACGGAGTGTGGGCGATTGTACCGGCGTCGGTAGTGGATCGGATCTCGCAGTTGAAACCTATTTATATCAGCCGGATCGCCAATGAGGTACAGCCGCCGGAGCGTACGATTTATAAGATCAAACACAGATATCCCAATGAGGCTACTCTGAAAGCGGTACAGATTTTTGAAGAAAAGATGGAGCGCTATCTTCTGGACAGGAATTGGGGATCTTTTGAGAAAAAACAGGAATCAGATTAAATATAAAAAGAGTAAATATATGATACTAAAATAATTCATAAATCTGTTTTGGCAGACACGCGGGAAAAAGACGCGTGTCTGTTTTTTTGAAAAAAGATACTATTTAAGAGATTTACAGATAATATAAGAGTTTTGAATGTAAAACAGAGAGAAAAACAGAAAATAGCAACAAATAAAAATGACTTCTTGAAAAATGGAGGAAAAATAGAAAATGTTAATAATTCATAGACAAATAATCTATTTTTTATTAGAAAATCCCTATGCTATACTAGCTGTAATTAATAAAGAAACGTGAAAATTAAGTGTGACAAATAGACAAAACGCACAAAAATCAAAGTGAGAGAAAGGAGTGAAGGTCATGGAGGCAAAATTTCTGACGGGCGGCGATGAGTCTTTATATGTACAGCTTGGGGACGAAATCAGCCTGGAAGTCAACGGAAGAGTAAAAAGCCTCATGCAGAAACTGGAGGCGGATCCGGTGGACGGTATTGCGGAGATGGTTCCTACCTATGCCACACTGATGATCCATTATAAGCCGGAAAAGATTCTTTACGGACAGTTGGTGGAAGAAGTGAAAAAGAGGCTGGATGCAGGCGGGGAAGAAAAAGAAGAAGTTTCACAGATCGTAAAGGTTCTTCCTATTTGTTATGACAAGGAGTTTGCGTGGGATTTGGAAGAGTGTGCATCATTTGAGAAGGTATCGGTAGAGGAATTTATCCGGATGCATTCAGAACATGAATATTATGCGTATATGCTGGGAGTTGCGCCGGGACATGCGTATATGGCGAGATTTGAGGAACCGTTCCATTTCAAGAGAAGAACGGAGCCGAGAGTACATATTAACGGACGCTCCATTGTGGCGGCGGAGAATCAGTCAAACCTGATTCCGTTCGATCAGCCATGCGGCTGGAATATCGTGGCAGGCACACCCTGCAATATCTGTGACTATTCCAAAGAGGAGCCTTTCCTTGTCAATGCAGGAGACTGGGTAAAATATCAGCCTGTCAGCAGGAAGGAATATGACCAGATCCGTTCTGATGTAGAGCGGGGAACTTATAAACTGGAGACATATGTAAAAAAGGTGGTGAAATAGCATGGGAATTATTGTAGAAAATCCGGGTATACAGACCACCGTACAGGACGAAGGGCGCTTCGGATACCAGCAGTTCGGAGTATCACCAGCCGGTCCCATGGATACCCAGTCCTTCTATATTGCCAATATTCTGGCAGGAAACAGGAGAGGTGAAAGTGCGCTGGAGATTACTTTTATGGGACCGGAGCTGAAGTTTGAGAAGGATAATATCATTGCGGTGACAGGAGCCAATGTATCTCCGAGTGTGAATGGAGAGGCGATTCCTATGTACCAGGCAGTTTTGGTACATGCCGGAGATACTCTTTCCTTTGGCGTTGCCAGCGGAGGGAGCCGGGCTTACATAGCATTTTCCGGAGGGCTTGATGTGCCTGTTGTTATGGGAAGTAAGGCGACATTGATGAGAAATAAACTTGGCGGAGTGGAAGGCCGCAAACTGGAGAAAGGTGACAGGATCGGCTTCTGCTGTCCCAGGACAACACTTCCTAATATGGAGATGCGCAGGATGGAGCCGGAGGTATTTCCGCAGGGTGACATTACCTTAAGGGTAGTGACCGGACCACAGGACAGTGCATTTACTGAAGAGGAAGTGCGGAAATTCTTCTGGTACAGTGCAGTGATCACCAATGAATCTGACCGGATGGGGATCAGGCTGGAAAGAGAAGAACCTCTGAAGCATATCAAAGATGGAAATATATTGACAGACGGCGTGGCGTTCGGCTCCATTCAGGTGCCTACCAATGGACAGGTCATTATCATGATGGCGGATCGGCAGACGACAGGTGGTTATACGAAGATCGGAACCGTTATTTCGGTGGATCTGCCTAAGCTGGCGCAGGCACAGCCGGGATATAAGGTTCATTTTGTGAGAGTGGGGATCCAGCTTGCACAGGAACTTTATTTAAGAAATAAGAAGAAGCTGCAGAATCTGGAAAAGAAGCTGGGCCAGAGAAGTTAGCGGAGGAAAATCGTATGAAGTATGAAAAGATCATTGATCTTCTGCGTGAAGTGGAAAAATCCGGGGTAGAGGAATTTGAGCTGGAAAAAGAAAACTTTCGTATCCGCATAAAAAAATCATCCGGAAGCAGCCGGGAACCGGAGGGGGAAGCACAGCCGGATACCTCGGTTTGTGGTTCCGGCAGAAAGACCGAAGATGCAGAAGTGTCTATCCAGGAGGGAACGATCATAAGATCTCCTCTTGTAGGGGTGTTCCATGCAGCAGGAAGCCAGGAAGGAGAGACATCCGTAACCCTGGGAAGCCGTGTGGAGGCAGGGCAGGTGCTTGGAGCAATAGAGGCTATGAAACTGATGAACGATGTAGTATCAGGATGTGCAGGGACGATCTCGGAAATATTAGTGAAGGATAAAGAACTTGTAGAGTACGGACAGCCTCTGTTCGTGATAGAAGAGTAGGGAGTGAAGACATGTTTCGGAAAGTATTGATCGCGAATCGCGGAGAGATCGCAGTGCGGATCATACGTGCCTGCAGAGAAATGAATATCCGAACGGCAGCAGTATACTCTGAAGCAGATGCCGATGCAATGCATGTCAGGCTGGCGGATGAAGCGGTGTGCATTGGACCGGCTGCTCCGGCGGAGAGCTACCTTAATATGAAGCAGATCATAGGAGCAGCCCTGGCTCTGAAAGCGGAGGCAATCCATCCCGGCTTTGGATTTCTGTCAGAGAATGCGGAATTTGCCAGGATGTGTCAGGAATGTGGAATAGCATTTATTGGCCCGTCCCCGGAGCTGATCGAGAAGATGGGAAATAAATCCGAGGCAAAGCAAACCATGAAAGAGGCCGGGATTCCGGTGGTGCCGGGAACGGATTTTCCTGTATCCGGCGGGGAAGAAGTACTGGAAGAAGCAAACAAGATTGGGTTTCCTGTTATGATAAAGGCCTCTGCCGGCGGGGGCGGCAAAGGGATGCGGCTTGCTTATACACAGCAGGAATTTCCGGCTCTTTTCCATGCAGCGCAGCAGGAAGCGATCAACGCGTTCGGGGACGGTACTATGTATCTGGAACGGTATGTACAGGCGCCGAGACATGTGGAAGTACAGATCATAGGCGACCGGTACGGCAATGTAGTACATCTGGGGGAAAGGGACTGTTCTATCCAGAGAAGGCATCAGAAGATGATCGAGGAGTCACCCTGCGCCTTTATTTCTCCGGAGATTCGGGAAAAAATGTGCTGCACGGCAGTGGAAGCGGCCCGGGCAGTGGGATACGAAAATGCAGGAACCATAGAATTTTTGCTGGATCAGTCGGGGGAGTTCTTTTTTATGGAAATGAACACAAGGATCCAGGTAGAACATCCGGTCAGCGAACTGGTTTCCGGTGTTGACCTGATCCGGGAGCAGATCCGCACGGCAGCAGGGCTTCCGCTAAGTGTGAAGCAGGAAGATATTGTATTCCGGGGACATGCTATTGAGTGCAGGATCAATGCAGAGGATCCCCTTCACGGATTTATGCCCTGTCCGGGGACGGTAAAAAAGATACATCTGCCGGGAGGAAATGGAATCCGCATGGACACGGCTATTTATCCGGGTTACCGGATTCCCCCGTACTATGATTCCATGATCGTAAAAGTTATCACGTTCGACAGGGACCGTGCAGGAGCTATTTCCAAGATGAGCAGCGTCCTTAGCGAACTGATGATAGAAGGGGTGGAGACAAACAGGGATTTTCTGTATGATGTGCTGCATCATCCGGATTTCCTAAGCGGTATGTTCCACACAGACTTTATTGAAAGAAATTATGAACTGTAAAAGAAAGGAAGGAATTATTATGAAGATTGTTGTATTAGACGGATATACTTTGAACCCTGGAGATATCAGCTGGGGAGGAATGGAAGCTCTTGGCGAGGTTACAGTGTACGACCGTACAAAACCGGAAGATATCATAGAGAGGATTGGCGATGCAGAAGTAGTTTACACAAACAAGACTCCGATCACCAAAGAGACATTGGATGCCTGCCCGAGTATTAAATTTATCGGAGTTCTGGCAACCGGATATAATGTCATCGATATTGCAGCTGCAAAAGAAAAAGGAATCCCGGTATCCAATATTCCTACATATGGAACGGCAGCAGTATCACAGTTTGCGATTGCCCTTCTTCTGGAGCTTTGCCATCATATCGGAGAACATTCGGATGCAGTAAAGGCAGGAGAGTGGAGCAGCAATCCGGACTGGTGTTTCTGGAAACATCCTCTTGTTGAGCTGGATGGAAAAACAATGGGAATCATTGGATTTGGCCGTATCGGACAGGACACAGGAAAGATCGCACAGGCGCTTGGCATGAAAGTTCTTGCTTATGACTCGTTTAAAAGACCGGAGCTTGAAAGCGACACATGTCATTATACGGACCTTGATACACTTTTGAAAGAATCCGATGTTATTTCTCTTCATTGCCCGTTATTCCCGGATACAGAGGGAATCATCAACAAAGATACGATCGCAAAAATGAAAGACGGCGTTATGATCATCAACGATTCCAGAGGTCCTCTTATTGTGGAACAGGATTTAAGGGACGCTCTTGACAGCGGCAAGGTTGCGGGAGCAGCTCTGGATGTGGTTTCCACAGAGCCGATCAAAATGGACAATCCGCTCCTTGGAGCAAAGAATGTCATCCTGACTCCTCACATTGCATGGGCTCCAAAGGAATCCAGGCAGAGACTGATGGATATTGCAGTGGCAAATTTGAAAGCATATGTGGACGGACAGCCGCAGAATGTCGTAAACGCATAAATTATTCAGACATGAGTGAGATCTGACCGGGAAATTGGTGGATCTGTACAGCGTGTCTGAAGAAAATAAAGGAAATTAATAAAGGAGGAAATAATTATGTATCATGTGGATCTGAACAGTGACATGGGCGAAAGTTTTGGAGCCTATAAGCTTGGGGGCGACGAGGAGATCATCAAATACGTGACGACCGCAAATGTTGCATGCGGATGGCATGCAGGCGATCCGATGGTGATGGACAAGACAGTACGCATGGCGAAAGAGAGAGGCGTTATGGTAGGCGCTCATCCTGGCTATCCGGATCTGATGGGATTTGGCCGGAGGAAAATGGTTCTTTCTTTCCAGGAAGTGAAGAACTATGTGAAATATCAGATTGGAGCCCTGTCTGCCTTTACAAAGAGCTATGGTATGAAACTTCAGCACGTGGCTCCTCATGGCGCAATGGGAAATCAGTGCCAGTATGATGAAGAGATTTCCACTGCTATTGTTGAAGCGATTACAGAAGTGGACAAAGATCTGATTGTATATTATTGTGCAGGAGCCGTTCTCGGGCAGATCGCAGAGAGCAAAGGACTTCGCACCGCTTCTGAAATTTTTGCGGACCGTGCTTATATGGATGACCTGTCATTGGTACCGAGAAAAATGGAAGGATCCATGATCACGGATGAAAATATCGCCATCGAAAGATGCGTGCGCATGATCAAAGAAGGAAAAGTAACATCCATCAACGGTAAAGAACTGGATATTAAAGGAGATACCCTCTGCGTGCATGGCGACGGACCGAAAGCGCTTGCGTTTGTACAGAGAATCCGTGAAACATTTGAAAAAGAAGGCATCGAGATCAGACACCTGTAGGATTACACCTGAAATAAAGGAGTGAAAGAGATGAGTAACGAAAATAAGAAACAAATGTCTGTTGTAAAGAAAATGATGATTGCCCTTGTGGGAGGTCTTGTTGTCGGACTTATATTTATGTTTATCCGAAGCAGCCTGCTTGATTCGGGAAATGAAGCGACATGGAATATGATCAACAAGATTCTGTTCCAGGATATTACTGCCGAAGATGGTACAGGAGCTTTGGGACTTCTTTACATTATCGGCCAGCTCTTCATGAGAGGTCTTCAGGCAGCCATCGTACCGCTGGTACTTGTATCCTTAAGTCTTGCAATGTGCAGTATTTCCAGTTCCACCAAGCTTGGAAGGATTGCAGGACGCACGGTGCTTGGATTTGTATGCTTCTATGTTGTAGGCGCATTCTGTGGCGGGGTTGTGGCATACCTGATGAAATCAGCGGGACTTTTCAATGTAAATCTTCCTGCAGAAGCGGTTACCGATGCAGCTACTATTGATGCGTTTAACCCTCTGGCAACTATTGTGACAGCTGTTCCTTCCAATATCACGGAAGTATTCAGCAGCAATAACAGTATTCTGGCAGTTGTTGTTGTAGCCATCGTGATCGGCCTGTGCCTGCAGGCGCTCGGAGAAAAAGGAGAACCCCTTAAAAAAGTGTTTGAAAGTGTCAGCGAAGTTGTCAATATGTATCTGACATTCCTCATCAATAAAGTGGGTCCGGTCGCGATCTTTTGTCTGGTATCCCGTACATTCGCTATCTACGGTACAGAATATCTTGCTCCGGCCGCAGCCTATATTGTAGGAGCGATGATCACACTGTTTATCCTGGTAGTAACACTTTATCCGATCGGTATCTGGCTGACAACAAGACTGAATCCGATGAAATTCCTGAAGAAGATCGCGAAAGTAGGCGTGTTCGGATTCTCTGTAAACTCTTCTGCAGCTACATTGCCTCTGAATACAAGAACAAATCTGGACGAGCTGGGATGCAGCCAGGAGATCACAAGCTTTGTGCTTCCTACCGGTATGACGATCAACATGAACGGAACAACGGTTATGCATATGTTTGCAGTTACATTTATTGCAACATCTGCAGGAATCGATGTGACACCGGCAAATCTGGTTGTGGTCGCATTCCTTTCCATCTGTGCAGCAATGGGATGCCCGGCTATTCCGATCGCCGGAACTACTCTGATCGTAACGATCCTTTCCGGCATGGGCTGGACATCAGATGCATGTATGATCGCTTATGCGCTGGTCGTAGCAATTAACCGTCCGGTTGAAATGGCTCTGCTGCCTTTGAATGTTATCGGTGACGCTGCTACAAATGTTATTGTAAATGCAAAAGAAAAGGAATTGAACAAAGAGGTATACAACAGCTAAAAAGCTGTTAAAACAGAATGTCTTGTCTTTTCTTCTGTGATGATATATAATAAAAAAAGCGAAAGTTTACATTATGTCGGTCTTTGCGCCGGCATAATGCAGTATAAGGAAGTGGAGGAGACAATATATGTTAGTATCAGCGAAAGAAATGCTTGAAAAAGCAGTAGAAGGCCATTATGCAGTAGGTCAGTTCAACATCAACAATCTGGAGTGGACAAAAGCAATCCTGCTTACAGCAGAGGAATGCAAATCTCCGGTCATCCTGGGAGTATCCGAAGGTGCCGGAAAGTATATGACAGGATTCAAGACTGTTGCAGACATGGTAAAGGCTATGATCGATGAACTCGGTATCACTGTACCTGTAGCTCTTCATCTGGATCATGGAACATACGAAGGATGCTACAAGTGTATCGAAGCGGGATTTTCTTCTATTATGTTTGACGGATCTCACTATCCGATCGAAGAAAATGTTGCAAAGACAAAAGAACTGGTTGCTGTATGCGCTGAGAAAGGAATGTCCCTGGAAGCAGAAGTCGGCTCCATCGGCGGTGAAGAAGACGGAGTTGTAGGAATGGGCGAGTGCGCTGATCCGAACGAGTGTAAAATGATCGCTGATCTTGGCGTTACAATGCTTGCAGCAGGAATCGGAAATATCCACGGAAAATATCCGGAAAACTGGCAGGGATTAAGCTTTGAAACTCTGGATGCCATCCAGAAGCTGACAGGAAAGATGCCGCTGGTTCTTCACGGAGGAACAGGAATCCCGGAGGATATGATCAAGAAAGCAATTGATCTGGGAGTTGCAAAGATCAATGTAAACACAGAGTGTCAGTTATCTTTCGCTGCCGCTACACGTAAATACATTGAAGATGGAAAAGATCTGGAAGGAAAGGGATTTGATCCTCGTAAACTCCTGAAACCGGGTACAGATGCAATTATGCAGACAGTAAAAGAAAAGATGGAATTATTCGGCTCTGTTGGGAAAGCCTAAGAGCGAAAAGAGAAATGAAGTGGAATAAAGGTGTTCCGGCCGGGAGGTCGGAGTGCCTTTTTCTGGTTAAAGGGAATGTTCAGACGACATAGCCCTCATCAGCTCTTTAAACAGATAGAAAGAAAGGATTACGGAAAATATGAGTGAATTATTTAATGTGGCAGATATTTTCGGAGAAAATGTATTCGATGATGCGACTATGCAGGAACGTCTGCCGAAGAAGGTCTACAAGGATCTGAAAAAGATGATTGAGGAAGGCAAGGAACTGGACCTTGCTACAGCGGATGTGATTGCGCATGAGATGAAGGAATGGGCGATTGAGAAGGGCGCAACTCATTACACACACTGGTTCCAGCCGCTTACAGGTGTAACTGCAGAAAAACATGATTCCTTTATTTCCGCACCTATGGAAACCGGAAAAGTGCTGATGAGTTTTTCAGGTAAGGAGCTGATCAAGGGTGAGCCGGATGCTTCTTCCTTCCCGTCAGGAGGACTTCGGGCGACTTTTGAAGCGCGCGGATATACTGCGTGGGACTGCACCTCCCCGGCCTTTGTCCGGAAAGATGCAGCCGGTGCTACTTTGTGTATCCCAACTGCATTCTGTTCCTACACAGGAGAGGCGCTGGATCAGAAAACACCGCTTCTTCGCTCCATGGAAGCGATCAACGAGCAGTCTCTTCGTCTGATCCGCTTATTTGGAAATACAAGGGCGAAGAAGGTAACGCCTTCTGTAGGACCAGAGCAGGAATATTTCCTTGTTGATGCAAAGAAATTTCTGGAAAGAAAGGACCTGATCTATACAGGACGTACCTTGTTTGGCGCAATGCCTCCCAAGGGACAGGAGCTGGACGACCATTATTTTGGAACCATTCGTCAGCGTATTGCCTCATTTATGAAAGATGTCAATGAAGAGCTGTGGAAAATGGGCGTGACATCCAAGACACAGCACAACGAGGTTGCTCCTGCGCAGCATGAACTTGCGCCGATCTACGCTAAGGCGAATGTGGCTGTCGATCACAATCAGCTTGTTATGCAGACCTTAAAGCGGATTGCTTCTGAACACGGAATGAAATGTCTCCTTCATGAAAAACCGTTTGCAGGTGTCAATGGTTCCGGAAAGCATAATAACTGGTCACTGACAACAGATGAGGGCAAAAATCTTCTTGATCCGGGCGAGACTCCTCATGAAAATATTCAGTTCCTCCTTGTGCTCACCTGTATTTTGAAAGCAGTGGACGAACATGCGGCGCTGCTTCGTGAATCAGCCGCCGATCCGGGAAATGATCACAGACTGGGAGCAAACGAGGCACCTCCGGCTATTATTTCCGTATTTCTCGGAGAGCAGCTGGAGGATGTGCTGGAACAGCTGGTTACCACAGGGGAAGCGACTCACAGCCTTAATACCGGAAAACTGGAAACAGGAGTGCGTACACTGCCGGAGTTGGCGAAGGATACTTCTGACAGAAACCGGACTTCACCATTTGCGTTTACAGGAAATAAATTTGAATTCCGTATGGTAGGATCCAGAGATTCTGTCGCGGGGTCGAACATTGTGCTGAATACAATTGTTGCAGATGCGTTTTCACAGGCATGTGATGTGCTGGAAAAGGCGGATGATTTTGAAAAGGCGGTTCATGATCTCATCAAACAGTATGCAACTGAGCATTACCGCATTGTATTTAATGGGAACGGATATTCTGATGAATGGGTAAAAGAGGCGGAAAGAAGAGGACTTCCTAATATTCGTTCCATGGTAGATGCAATTCCGGCCCTGGTAACAGAGGAAACCATCAGTCTGTTTGAGAAATTCCATGTATTTACCAGAGCAGAACTGGAATCACGTGCAGAGATCAAGTATGAAAATTATGCAAAGGCGATCAATATTGAGGCCCGCACTATGATTGATATGGCCAGCAAACAGATCATACCTGCGATCATCAAATATACGAGATCCCTCGCAGATACAGTCAATTCAGTGAGAGAGGCCGGTGTGGACCCGCAGGTACAGGCTGATCTGTTAAAAGAGATTACCGTACTGCTTGGACAGACGAAAGAAGCGCTGGATGTGCTGAAGAAAGTGACGGAAGAGGCTGCGGCCATGGAAGAAGGAGAAAGCCAGGCCAGATATTATCATGATTCTGTCTTCCCGGCGATGGAAGAACTGCGCCGTCCGGTAGATGAGTTGGAAATGATCGTGGATAAAGAAGCATGGCCGATGCCGTCTTATGGTGATTTGCTTTTTGAAGTATAAGGGTGCCGGAAATAGTCAGCGGTATGCAAATACTAAAGTTTAGAAAGATATAAGAAAATATTCATAATCCTGCACTTGGAATTGCGGCAAAGATATGATATTATGACCGCAGGCAGTCAACCTGAAAGGAAGGAATTTGCAGATGACGCGAGAAGAGTTTTTGAAAAAGCTGAAAGAAGCTTTGGAAAATGATTTAAGCGGCCGTATCGTACAGGAAAATGTAAGCTATTATGAATCTTATATTATAGAAGAAATACGAAAAGGGCGTACAGAAAGTGAAGTGATCGAAGAACTGGGAGATCCCTGGATCATTGCCAGGTCTATTATCGATATGGCAGAAGGAGAGCCGGGAACCAGGGAGGCGTACTATGAGTCTGCAAAAAGCAGTTCAAGGCAGGAAAGAAAGGCGGACAGATATGCAGGCGGCATGGGAAATAATGGAAATATTCATGTTTTTTCCATGGACAGTTGGTGGAAAAAGCTTCTGGTAATTCTGGGAGTGATAGGAATTTTCCTTATTATTATTGCTGTGATCGGCGGGATTTTTAGCCTGCTGATGCCGATCATTGTGCCGGTCCTTTGCATTGCCCTGATTTTTCGCCTTATCAGCGGGCGAAGACGATGATAAATTTACTGTAATAATGAATAGGCGGCGTTTATGCGCCGCCTATCAGTCTATAATCGAAGCTATAAATATAAAACGAAAAAGTAAAAGACCGATGGGGGAGCCATCGGTCTTTTGAGGGGAGTATAAATAATTAATAAGGGGTTGTAGAAAGTATTCTTTCTACATGACTAAGTATAATATAGGATGGATGAAAAAGCAAGAAAAAAATTAAAAAAAACTTAATAAACAAAAAATCAGAGAAAAATACATAGGAATTCATATTTCGGGGATAATATTGCTGTAACCAATCAAATAGGAGGTAACAAAAATGGCAAAGAATTACAGCAATAATTCAAATGGTATGGGAAATGCAGAGAATGCTTATGAATCAAAGAAAAATGCATACAACAAGAATGCATCCAAAAATACAGCGGGAAAAAATGCATCCAAGAGTTCTGCATCGTCCAATAAGACTTCCAATAGCCAGAATTGCAGCGACAGCACAGACAGCTATTAGATCGCTCAAAAAGAGAACAGGGTAATTTTAATTGGGGGACGGGGTGTTGAAAAATACCCCGTCCCCCAATTAAAATTACCCTGTTCCCAATTGACAAATTTCTTAAGAAACAATAAGATGATAAGAATAGAACAAAATTTATGGAGATTACTATGGATAAAATAGAACTGATCGCTCCCTGTCATTTTGGTCTGGAAGCAGTATTGAAAAGAGAAATTCAGGCGCTGGGGTATGAGATTTCATCTACAGAAGACGGAAGAGTTTCGTTTTATGGAGATTTGTCCGCGGTCTGCAGGGCAAATATTTTCCTTCGTACTGCGGAAAGAGTGCTGCTGAAAGCAGGAGAGTTTAAAGCGGAAACGTTTGATGAACTGTTTGAGAAAACCAGAGAAATTCCCTGGGAAAATTACATACCTGAAAACGGGAAATTCTGGGTTGCCAAAGCAGCATCGGTTAAAAGTAAGCTTTTCAGCCCGTCTGACATACAGTCCATCATGAAAAAAGCGATTGTAAGAAGGCTGCAGAGTTCCTACCATAAAGAGTGGTTTGAAGAAGACGGCGCCTCTTATCCGCTCCGGGTGTTTTTGAAAAAAGATATGGTGACTGTAGGGATCGATACGTCAGGAATTTCTCTGCATAAGAGAGGATACCGGGAGGTGTCGGGAAAGGCCCCTATCACGGAAACGCTGGCTGCGGCGCTTATTATGCTCACGCCATGGAGGGGGGACAGAATATTGGTGGATCCCTTCTGCGGCAGCGGTACCTTTCCTATAGAGGCCGCGATGATGGCAGCGGATATCGCTCCCGGAATGAACCGTTCTTTTACAGCCGAGGACTGGACGAATCTGCTCCCTAAGAAAATGTGGTATGAGGCAGTGGATGAGGCGGAGAGCAGGATAAAAACAAATATTGAGACAGATATACAGGGGTATGATATCGATGGTGATGTGATCCGGATCGCGAGAAGAAACGCCAGGGAAGCAGGTGTGGATCACCTGATCCATTTTCAGGAAAGAAATGTCCGCGATCTTAGACATTCCGGAAAATATGGCTTCATTATTACCAATCCTCCTTACGGCGAAAGGCTGGAAGACAAAAAAGATCTGCCGCAGCTGTACCGGACTTTTGGAGAGAGTTTTGCCGGACTGGACACATGGTCTGCCTACATGATCACGAGCTATGAGGATGCACAGAGATATTTTGGCAGAAAAGCAGATAAAAACAGAAAAATTTATAATGGAATGCTGAAAACTTATTTTTATCAGTTTCTGGGGCCGAAGCCGCCAAAGAAAAATAATAGTAGAATGGATGGATGCTAAATGAAAACAATTATATTTGCAACAGGAAATAGAAATAAGATGGAAGAAATCCGGATGATCCTTAAGGATCTTGATGCGGAGATTTTGTCACAAAAAGAGGCGGGAATAGATGCTGATGTAGTGGAGGACGGAACCACATTTGAAGAAAACGCGCTGATCAAAGCAAGAGAAATCCGAAAGATTGCATCAGCTATGGAAAAGTATAAGGAAGCAGTGATCCTGGCGGATGATTCCGGACTTGAGATCGATTATCTGAATAAGGAGCCGGGAATTTATTCTGCAAGATATCTCGGAGAGGATACTTCCTATGATATAAAAAATAATGCTCTGCTTGACAGGCTTGCGGGTGTGCCGGATGAAGACCGGACTGCCCGGTTTGTGTGCGCTATAGCGGCGGCATTTCCGGATGGTACAGAAGAAGTTGTAAGGGGGACAATGGAAGGGAGGATCGGTTATGAAATTGCAGGAGAACATGGTTTTGGTTATGATCCTATTTTCTTCCTGCCGCAGTATGGATGCACAAGCGCCCAGCTTGATCCGGAAAAGAAAAATGAGTTGAGTCACAGAGGAGAAGGGCTAAGAAAAATGCGTCGGATACTGGAGCAGCGTTAAAACAAAGGAGCCGAAGAGTAAATATGAGGATACTGGTAGTAAGTGATACACATAAATCCCACCGAAATCTGGAGAGAGCATTGGAAGAAACCGGACACATTGATATGATGATCCATCTGGGTGATGTGGAAGGAAAAGAAGACTACATAGAGGCTTTGGCAGACTGTCCGGTGCACATTGTTAGTGGGAATAATGACTTTTTCTCTCAATTGCCATGGGAGGAAGAATTTTTTATCGGGGATCATCATGTATTTATTACGCATGGACACGGATATTTTGTAGGAATGGGCGAGGAGCGTGTAAAGGAAGAGGCCAGAGGACGAGGAGCAGATATTGTCATGTATGGGCACACCCATATGCCTTCGCTGACGATAGAACCTGATCTGGTTACGCTGAACCCGGGCAGTATAGCTTATCCCAGACAGAAGGGTAGAAAACCAAGTTATATTGTAATGCAAATGGATCCTGACGGGAAAATAAACTATGAGATCCGATATCTCGAATAAAAAGTGATAAATACATAAGAATCTTCTTGACAGGAATAGTTGGTTAGTGTATACTAACTTGTGCATGAAAGAATGAACAAAAATTTATAGATAGATTCAGCAAAGGGCTGTTCGCATACAGTCAGGAGGATGAAAAGATATGAATTTATTGGATGCCAAAGAAGGCGAAGAGTATATTGTAAAAGATATTATGTCAGACGATGAAGAATTGAAGTCTTTTTTGTTTTCTTTGGGCTGTTACAGCGGTGAACCCATTACGGTGATCTCACGCCTGAAAGGCGGCTGCGTCGTTTCTATTAAAGATGGGAGATATAATATTGATACTGATTTAGCTCAGGCTATTTCAATATAAAAAATGGTGAACTGGTTCACTGTTTTTTTAAACAAATATGTTAGTTATAGCTAATTAAAATTAGCAAATGCTAATCAAAAGAGTGAAGGAGGAATTTGCATTATGAGGATTGCTTTTGCGGGAAATCCAAACAGTGGAAAGACAACAATGTACAATGCACTGACGGGAAGAAACGAACGTGTGGGAAACTGGGCCGGTGTTACAGTGGAGAAGAAGGAAAGCTCGATCAAAAAAGCTTATTATGATGGGACAGAAGACCTGGTGGCGGTTGACCTTCCGGGAGCCTATTCCATGTCTCCTTTTACTTCGGAAGAAAGCATTACAAGCAGTTATGTAAAAGATGAAAAACCGGATGCTATCATTAATATTGTGGATGCTACAAACTTAAGCAGAAGTCTGTTTTTTACGACGCAGCTTCTGGAGCTGGGTATTCCGGTGGTAGTAGCGCTGAATAAAAGCGATATTACGGCAAAGAAAAAAACAGAGATTGATGAAAGACTTTTGTCTGAAAAACTGGGCTGTCCGGTAGTGAAAACGGTCTCTACTTCTTCCGGTCATGAAGGGCTGAAAGAAGCGGTAAATCAGGCGGCTGCTTTAAAGGGGGCAAAACAGGAGGCGCCTTATATACAGGCGGATATCAACCTGAAAGATAAGAATGCGGTGGAAGCTGCTGACAGAAAACGTTTTGAATTTGTAAACGGAATTGTAAAGCAAGTAGAAAAGAGAACCGTTTTTACAAAAGATAAAAATGCACAGGATAAAATTGATGATGTAATTACACATAAAATTGTCGGGATCCCGATTTTTGTCGTTGTTATTTTCCTTGTGTTTTACATATCGCAGACTACACTGGGTACCTGGATCGCCGACTGGCTGGTTGCCTGGATAGAAACCTTCCAGAGCTGGGTCGGAGGACTGATGGAAAATGCCAATCCGCTTCTGCAGGCTTTGCTGGTGGATGGTATCATTGGCGGCGTCGGTGCGGTTGTCGGATTCCTTCCATTGGTAATGGTAATGTATTTTCTTATTGCTCTTTTGGAAGACTGTGGATATATGGCTCGTGCAACTGTAGTGCTTGACCCGATCTTCAAGAGAGTAGGACTTTCCGGAAAATCTGTGATTCCTATGGTGATTGGTACAGGATGTGCGATTCCCGGCGTTATGGCTTCCCGTACGATCCGCAACGAGAGGGAGCGCAGAACAACAGCGATGCTGACGCCGTTTATGCCGTGCGGAGCTAAAATCCCGGTTATTGCTTTATTTGCAGGCGCATTTTTTGCAGATGCCTGGTGGGTATCTGCTACGATGTATCTGGTTGGTATTTTACTGGTTCTTTTAGGAGCGCTGCTTGTTAAGAGGATTACAGGGCAGAAATACCGGAAATCATTCTTTATCATCGAGCTGCCGGAATATAAAATTCCCAGCCTGAAGAGAGCATGTATTTCTATGCTTGAGCGTGGCAAAGCATATATTATAAAAGCCGGAACAATTATTTTAGTGTGCAATACAGTGGTACAGATCATGCAGACATTTAACTGGCAGTTCCAGGTTGTTGAGGAAGGAGCGGCAGATACTTCTATTCTTGCAAGTATTGCGCATCCGTTTGCAGTTCTGTTCATTCCTCTTGGATTTGGGGTGTGGCAGCTTGCAGCGGCAGCTATCACAGGATTTATTGCAAAGGAAAATGTAGTAGGTACTCTGGCAGTTGTCTATGGTGTTACAAATCTGATCGATACAGAAGAACTTGCCCTGGTCGGAAGTGGAAACGAAGTAGCGACGATCATGGGACTTACAAAAGTGGCAGCCCTTGCTTATCTGATGTTCAACTTATATACGCCGCCCTGCTTTGCTGCTCTGGGGGCAATGAACTCGGAGATGAAGAGCGGGAAATGGCTGTTTGGCGGCATTTGTCTTCAGCTTGCAACCGGTTATACAGTAGCGTTCCTTGTATATCAGATCGGTACGCTGGTAACGACCGGTTCTCTGGGAACCGCATTTATTCCAGGTTTGATCGCAGTTCTCGTGTTTGCGGCAATCATTATATGGAGGATTCGCCGGTCAGACAGAGAGTTTGTGGGAGAATACAGTTTGCATGTGGCTAAATAAGTGGCATAATGATAGCGGTGGGCAAGGAGATTTGTCCGCCGCTTGACATTGAAAAAGGAAAGGATGACATTTATGACGAATATTATTGTGATCATTATTCTGGCGGTTGTTATCGGCAGTGCGGTTTCGTATCTGATCAAAGCGAAAAGAAACGGTGTGAAATGTGTCGGATGCCCGGCGGGAGGAAGCTGCTCTGCTGCTAAGATGAAAAAGAAGAAGCTGGACGGTCCGGTGATCGGAAAAAAGACAATAGAAATTACCGGAATGCATTGTGAACATTGTGCGATGAGCGTGACGAAAGCATTAAACCAGATTGACGGCGTCCGGGCTGATGTCAGCCTGTCCAAAGGCAGAGCAGTCATTTCCTATGACCGGGAAGTTGCGGAAGAAGTTTTGAAAAACACAGTGGAAAAGGCGGGCTACAAGGTTTCGGGGATCTCTTAGCAGCGATAGAAAGAGAGTGTTTTTTCGCCCGGAAGCGGAAAAAGAACTGAAAATATGCTTGTGATAAAAAACTAAAAAAAATTGTTGACAATTATTACTTGTTCATATATAATCATTCTTGTGCCACGTAAGTGAGCAGAATAAAATAGACATCGGGGTGTGGCTCAGCTTGGCTAGAGCGCCTGGTTTGGGACCAGGAGGTCGCAGGTTCAAATCCTGTCACCCCGATATTTATGCGGGTGTAGTTCAATGGTAGAACACTAGCCTTCCAAGCTAGATACGTGGGTTCGATTCCCATCACCCGCTTTCTTAAAGCCCTGAAGTGCTTTGAGAAAAATGAGTCTGTAGCTCAGCTGGATAGAGCAACGGCCTTCTAAGCCGTAGGTCGAGGGTTCGAATCCCCCCAGGCTCGCTGGATCAGACTTTTGTCTGATCGACCATAAGCCGTCCATCAAGACGAGCCAAAGGCAGAGTAAGATTGGAAACGGCGAAGTGCGGACAGGTTATGAGAGATATGATCTGATCATATAATCTCAGCGCCGAGTCAGTCCATATTGTCTTGGATCAGGTCTGGCAGATGGAGAACATAGGATATGGTGGGTATAGCGCAGTTGGTTAGCGCGCCAGATTGTGGCTCTGGAGGCCCAGGGTTCGAATCCCTGTATCCACCTTAACCCGAAAGGGCTATTGGGCTATCGCCAAGCGGTAAGGCACAGGACTTTGACTCCTGCATTCGTTGGTTCGAATCCAACTAGCCCAGTTTTATACGGGCGTGTAGCTCAGGTGGTAGAGCACTTGACTTTTAATCAAGTTGTCCGGGGTTCGAATCCCCGCACGCTCATTATTAAAAAACAGCGGAAAGCCAATTGAAAGGCTTTCCGCTGTTTTTTTGAACGCGCGGCGTCAACCTTCGGGAAGAAAGCTGTCCCTCCCAGTTGCCTGGGTAAATATAAATTAAATTATGTTAAATCCAAATCAAATTATGTTAAATCCAAATCAAATTATTACTTGACAAAGGATGGATGGGTGCGTAAACTATTATCTGCAGGCTTTAGCGGTTTGCTATATAGAAATTTTTTATTATTATGCGGATGTGGCGGAACTGGCAGACGCGCTAGACTTAGGATCTAGTACTTCGGTGTGCAGGTTCGATTCCTGTCATCCGCATTTTTTATTTGAGAGGAAAGTTCGCAGCAAGGTTTCCCAGTGAAACAAAAAGCCTTCCAGCCGGGAGAGAGTGAAATGTATAGCAGATTTTGTAAGATAATTCTTGCCTTATGTATGATATATATTAGTGTTTTTGTGTCCTTGGAAATTCCGGTACAGAGCCTGGAATATTCGGTAGCGGATGAACAGAAACAGGAGGTTGTTGCCTCAAAGACAGGAAAGCATATTGATTTTCAGAGTATGGATTCCTGGGATTTTCTGCAGCACCAGGCGGTTCTTAAGGTAGAGTGCGGCCGGAGAATGAAGGCCGGTTTATCTAAAATATCTGTATTATTCTGTCTGATTTTCTTTGCATCAGCAGTCTTTTTTGCGTGGGCTTTTCTGAAAAAAGTTTATGGAGCATATTTGCAGTCTTATTTTTATCCTTTGGCACGTTTCTTGTGCGATTTAGTTATCCAACAGAAAAAAGACGGAAAAAAACGCGCTGCTTTCATTTGATCTAAGTATATTGCGTATGTTTCAAAAAGAAAGCAGGTGGAAAATTGAATAATGACAGTTTTTTTCGGCGGCAGCCTCCGGGCCGCCTTATTACTGCAGGCTTTGCAGCGGTGATCCTTGTCGGGGCGCTGCTTCTTTGTATGCCGTTTTCTGTCAGAAGCGGGGCAGAAGTTTCTTTTATTGACGCTTTGTTTACATCTACCAGTGCAGTCTGCGTGACCGGACTGATCGCTATAGATACGGCGGATCATTTTACGGCATTCGGACAGGGGCTTGTGGCCGTTCTGATCCAGATAGGAGGTCTGGGCGTAAGTTCCGTAGGTGTAGGTCTGATGCTGGCTGCCGGCAAACGAGTGAGTATCAAGAGCAGGCTTTTGGTAAAGGAAGCTTTGAATATTGATAATTATCGGGGGATCGTACGTCTGGTTAAGGCGGTGCTGTTTATGACAGTGAGTTTTGAAGCGGTGGGAGCGCTGCTTAGTTTTCTTGTCTTTTCACAGGATTATGAACCGCTTCATGCAGCCGGGATCAGCATTTTTCATTCAGTGGCTGCCTTTAATAATTCCGGATTCGATATTTTGGGAGGATTAAGAAATCTGATTCCTTATCAGGAAAATATTCTGCTGAATTTCACTACCAGTTTTCTGATCCTGGCAGGAGGGCTCGGCTTCCTTGTAATCTTGGATATTGGGCGGCATCGCCGTTTTAAACTATTATCATTTCATTCCAAGATCGTGATTGTTACCAGTGCAGTGTTGGTGGCGGCAGGAATGTTTCTTTTAAAGTGGACAGAAGATATTTCGTGGCTTGGAGCGTTTTTTCAGAGCGTTTCGGCGAGGACAGCAGGCTTTTCTACGTATCCCATCGGTACTTTCAGCAATGCAGGCTTGTTTGTACTTTGTATCCTTATGTTTATAGGGGCCTCTCCGGGATCGACAGGAGGAGGAATAAAAACCAGTACGTTTTTTGTTATGATACAGGCAGCAAGAAGTGCATGTACGAAACGAAATGTCAGTGCTTTTCACAGAGAAATCTCTCAGAAAAACGTTTCTAAAGCATGTATGATCACCGTTCTGTCTATAACGGTTGTCTGCATCGCTACATTTTTCATGTGCATATTGGAACCGGACTGCAGCTTTATCCAGATATTTTTTGAGGTAGTTTCCGCTTTCGGTACAGTGGGTCTGTCCACTGGCATTACGCCGGAACTTTGTACGGCGGGCAAGCTGGTGATCATTTCGGTCATGTTTATCGGAAGACTGGGAGCATTCACCTTACTGACTATGTGGATCAGTCGTCCGGAATCTGCAATACGCTATTCCGAAGAAAGCATTGCTATCGGATAAAGAGGTTGGGAAAGGCAGAAATAAAGTAGAAAGGAATCAAGGCGGATGATGAAGAAAAGAAAAACAACAGCTACATATGGAGTGATCGGACTGGGACGGTTTGGAACAGCTCTGGCTGTTACACTGGCGCAGTCGGATAATGAAGTGATCGTGATCGACAGAGAAGAAAGTACGATCAGAGAGATGAGGCAATATACAGAGTATGCGTTTGTATCGGATGATCTTAGTATGGAAACTCTGGAAGAGGCGGGGATCCAGAATTGTGATGTGGTAATTGTCTGCATCGGAGAAAAAGTAGATGTCAGCGTTCTGACTACAATGAGTGTCATTGAAATGGGTGTGCCTCGTGTGATCGCAAAGGCTCTTTCAGCAGAACAGGGAGCGGTATTGAAGAAATTGGGGGCTGAAGTAGTATACCCGGAAAGAGATATGGCGCTTCGTCTGGGGAGAAGACTTTTGTCAGGTAATTTTTTGGAGTATGTTTCTCTGGATGACAGTGTAGAGATTCGTCAGATCAGGATTTCCGGAAAACTGGCAGGCCGCAGTATAGAAGAGATAAAGCTGCGTCAGAAGCACGGACTGAATATTATTGCGATTGAGAGAGAAAATAAAACAATCATTGAATTTGAGCCGGAATATCGACTGGATGAGTCAGATATTATTGTAGTAATCGGGAAAGTTGATAATATTAACAACTTTGAGAGAAATATATAAATGTAATTGGAAGGGGAAAATATGGAAATTTCATTTGGATACTTCTGGACGGGAATCACAGGAAGTCCTGTGCTGGCAGTGACGATACTGCTTACATTAGGAGTTATTTTTGTAAATGGCTGGACAGATGCTCCCAATGCGATCGCAACCTGTGTGGCAACCCGGTGTCTTCGGGCAAGGACAGCGATATGGATGAGTGCATTTTTTAATTTTCTTGGGGTATTTGTGATGACCCAGATCAACAGTTCAGTAGCATCAACGATCAGTAATATGGTGGATTTCGGTAACCAGACTCATGAGGCTCTCATCGGGCTGTGTGCTGCGCTTCTGTCCATAGTGATATATAGTGTGGGCGCTTCCTTTTTCGGCATACCTACCAGTGAAAGCCACAGTCTGATTGCCGGACTTTCAGGGGCAGCGATCGCCATTCACCATGGAGTGGAAGGAATCAACGGTGCAGAGTGGATCAAGGTCATATACGGTCTGGTACTCAGTCTTGCTTTGGGATTTGCTACAGGGTGGATCATATGCAGACTGATCACGGTATTGTTCCGGAATATGGAAAGAAGCCGGGCAAATCGTTTTTTCGGCGGCGCACAGATTGTAGGAGCTGCAGCCATGAGCTTTATGCACGGGGCGCAAGACGGACAGAAGTTTATCGGTGTTCTGTTTCTGGGGATTGCGTTTTACAATGGCAGTTCATCGGTAAGCGGGATGGAGATACCGGTGTGGCTTATGCTCCTTTGCAGTATTGTTATGGCAATGGGAACAAGTGTAGGCGGAGAGAAAATTATTAAATCAGTAGGAATGGATATGGTGAAGCTGGACAGATACCAGGGCTTTTCGGCAGACCTTGCAGGGGCGCTGTGTCTTTTGTATTCCAGTCTGTTTGGAATCCCGGTATCCACGACCCACACAAAAACAAGTGCGATTATGGGTGTGGGCGCAGTAAAACGTCTGTCTGCCATTAATTTCAATATTGTAAAGGAGATGATGCTGACCTGGGTATTTACCTTCCCGGGATGCGGCTTGATCAGCTTTATAATGGCAAAACTATTTATGGTGATTTTATAGAGAAGCAGATAAGGAGAAGAAAAATGTCAAAGAAACAGGATTTATTTTATTTTGAAAATTTTATAGAGTGTACGGAGCTTTCCTGCAGGGCGGCACATTTTCTGAAGGAAACTTTAACAGATTTCCGGTCGGATGAGATGGAGAAAAATCTGGATCTTCTTCATGCTATAGAGCATGAGGCAGATGAAAAAAAACATCAGATGACGGACAAGCTGGCAAAAGCGTTTATCACACCGATCGAGAGAGAAGATATTGTCTCTCTTAGCTATAATATTGATGAGCTGACGGATAAGATTGAAGAAGTCTTTATCAGGATTTACATCAACAATATCAGAGAGATAAGGGAAGACGCGCTGAAAATGCTGGATCTCATTATCAAGTGCAGCGAGGAGGTGCGCTGCCTTTTACAGGAGTTTGCAGATTTCAGGCATTCCAAAAAATTAAAAGAAAGTATTATACAGATCAATTTCTATGAGGAGCAGACAGATAAAGCATATATTGACAGTATGAGAAGGCTTCACACAGAAGAAAATGATGTGAGAGATGTGATTGCCTGGAGGGAAATTTATACTTATCTGGAGAAATGTGCAGATGAATGCGAGCATATTGCAGATGTAGTGGAAAGTGTAGTGATGAAAAATTCATAACAGATAATTTTTCCCGGGAAAACGGGTGAAAAAAAGAGAGATATATGTTAAAATTAAAAGTCACAGTAAAACAGCAAACAGGAAAGGACGATCATATTATGAAGATTCTGATTGCATCAGATATACATGGCAGCGCGTATTACTGCAGGCTTTTGTTGGAACGGTACCGTGAGGAAAAAGCGGACAAGCTGCTTCTTCTCGGTGATATCCTCTATCATGGCCCGAGAAATGACCTGCCCAGGGATTATGCTCCCAAGGAAGTACTTGCTATGTTGAACGAAATAAAAGAAGAAATTCTCTGTGTCAGAGGAAACTGCGACACAGAGGTGGATCAGATGGTGCTGGAATTTCCCATTCTTGCAGAGTATTGTATTCTGTATGATGAGGGCAGAATGATCTTTGCCACTCACGGACATCAGCATAATGTAAAGAATCCTCCCATGCTGAAAAGAGGGGATATTCTCCTGCACGGCCACACTCACGTGCCGGTATTGGAAGAATTTGGCGGGAAATATTACATCAATCCGGGTTCCGTATCTATTCCGAAGGAGAACAGTCCGCACAGCTATATGATACTTGAGAATGGAAGTTTTACCTGGAAAACGGTGGAAGAAGGAGAGGAATACAGATATGCTGGAAGTAAAGAACTTAACATTTAAGGTCAATGAAAATGGCGTAGAGAGGAGCATTGTAAAGGACATCAGTTTCACGGTGGAGAATGGAGAGATGCTGGTGATCACAGGCCCGAACGGCGGAGGAAAATCTACGCTTGCCAAGGTTCTGATGGGGATTGAGAAAGCGGACGCGGGACAGATCCTTCTGGATGGCGAGGATATTTCCGAATACGATATCGATCATCGTGCCAAAGCGGGAATCGGATTTGCTTTTCAGCAGCCGCCAAGATTTAAGGGGATGACGGTAAATAAACTTCTTTCTTTGGCGGCAGGCGAGACATTGCCGGAGCACGTTTGCTGTAAAATGTTAAGTGGAGTGGGACTGTGCGCGAAAGAATATCTGAACCGGGAAATTGACGGGACTTTGTCCGGAGGAGAGATGAAACGTCTGGAGATCGCGACAGTGCTTGCAAAAAGCCATAAGCTCTGTATTTTTGACGAGCCGGAGGCCGGCATTGATCTTTGGAGCTTTTCCATGCTTGTACAGCAGTTTGAGAGAATCCATAAAAAGAAAGATCAAATGCTGATGCTGATTTCCCATCAGGAGAGAATTATACGGATGGCAGACAGGATCATGGTGATTGAAGATGGAACGATCAAAAAGATCGGGCCAAGAGAAGAAGTTCTTCCGACACTTTTGACAGATGGAGCCGGTTGTGCCTGCATGGAACAGGAAATGTAAAGGATCCGTTAAGGCAGACGAAAGAAGGGAGCAGATGGAAATGACATTGTTGGATAAGATTACAGAAAAAGTACTGAAACAGATAGACAGCAGTTCCGGATTTAAGCAGGAGGGAGCCTACAATCTCCGGGAAAACGGAGTGTCACTCTGTCACGGAGATACAGAACACATTAAGATCAAAAGGAAAGAGGATAAACCTGGAATAGATGTCTATATTGACGGTTCTGCAAAAGGGGAGCAGGTGCATATCCCTGTTGTTGTAAGTACGTCCGGAATGGTAGATATTGTGTACAATGATTTCTATATTGCAGACGGCGCAGATGTGACTATCGTGGCCGGATGCGGGATCCATAACAGCGGATGCAATGAAACACGGCACGACGGCATCCACGCATTTCACGTAGGAAAGGGTGCGAATGTACGTTATGAGGAGAAGCATTACGGCGAAGGGGAAGGAACCGGAGCAAGAGTGCTCAATCCGGTGACAAAGATTTATATGGAAGAAGATTCTGTTTTTACATTAGATACAGTGCAGATCAAAGGAGTGGATTCTACACAGCGTGAGACAGAAGTGACAATGGGGGCAGGAGCACGTCTTTATGTTTTGGAAAAGCTGATGACTCACGACGAACAGAAAGCGGAATCCAATATGGCCGTCTATATGAAGGGAGAAGGAAGCTCTGCCCAGATTATTTCCCGGTCTGTGGCAAAGGGCGGTTCTGTGCAGGTATTTCATCCAAGGGCTGTCGGAGAAGCCAAATGCCAGGCACATATCCAGTGTGATTCCATTATTATGGATCACGCCAGAGTACAGTCCATTCCGGAAATTGACGCCCGCCATCTGGATGCAGCGATCATCCATGAGGCGGCCATCGGAAGGATCAACAATGAACAGCTGATCAAGCTTCGGACATTCGGAATGACTGAGGAGGAAGCGGAAGGAGTCATTGTAGAGGCGTTTCTTAACTGATCCGCAAGAAAGAGAAGGGGAACAGATATGAATATGACAGAAAAGGCGGCGGCGCTTCTTACTGAGGTAAGGAGCCGTTCGCCTCTGATACATAATATTACAAACTATGTGACGGTCAACGACTGTGCTAATGTGACGCTGGCCATCGGCGCTTCCCCCATCATGGCAGATGACGAGAAAGAGGCTGCGGATATTACAGCAATTTCCGCGGCTCTGGTACTGAATATCGGAACCTTAAATCACCGGACCATAGAATCGATGATCCTTGCAGGGGAAAAAGCCAACGAGTGCGGGATACCGGTTGTTCTGGATCCGGTAGGGGCGGGAGCGTCTCTGCTTCGGAACGATACGGTAAGAGAACTGACCCGGCAAATCCGTTTTTCTGTTATCCGTGGAAATCTCTCGGAGCTGTCCTATGTGGCAGGACTGCCGTCATCTACAAAGGGAGTAGACAGCTCTGACAGGGATACTGGAAATGATGCGGCGCAGGCGGCAAGAGAGGCGGCTGCCAGACTGGGATGTACGGCAGCCCTGACTGGAGCGGTGGATGTCATTACGGACGGAACAGAACTGGTGAAGATTCATAACGGTCATCCAATGCTCTCCAGAGTAACAGGAACAGGCTGCATGACGACTGCTTTGGTGGGCGCTTTCCTGGGCGCGGGAGGAGATCCTTTTACAGCGGCGGCATCAGGTGTGGCGGCAATGGGAATAGCCGGTGAACTTGCATTCCGGGAGGCAGGAGAAAAGGGAACCGGAAGTTTCCATATGGCTGTTATAGATGCTTTGAGCAGACTGGATGAAAAAACAGTGAAGGAGATGGCGCGATTTGAAGAAACAGGAAATTGATTACACGCTCTATCTGTGCACAGACAGAGATCTGATGAGCACAGACACCATTGAGGAAGCGGTAGAACAGGCAGTGAAAGGAGGATGCACGGTTGTGCAGCTTCGGGAGAAAGACTGCTCCTCTCTGGAATTTTATGAAACTGCCCTTCGGGTAAAAAAAATAACAGATGAATATAAGATACCGCTGATCATCAATGACAGAGTGGATATCGCGCTTGCCGTAAATGCAGACGGAGTCCATGTAGGGCAGGATGACCTGCCGGCGGCGTCTGTGCGCAGGATCCTCGGTGGAGACAAGGTGATTGGCGTGTCGGCAGGGAGTGTCCGGGAGGCAGTAAAAGCCCGGGAGGACGGCGCGGATTACCTGGGAGTAGGGGCCATGCATGCTACCAGCACCAAGACGGACGCAGATGTTACCACAGTGGAAGAATTAAAGAAAATCCGTGAGATGGTGGATCTTCCTATCGTTGCCATCGGCGGTATGAATAAGCAAACCCTTCCGGAACTGAAGGGGACGGGCGTTGACGGAATAGCAGTCGTTTCAGCAGTCATTGCCGCCGATGATATTGAACGGGCGGCAAGCGAACTTTCTGAAGCGGTTCGAAGTCAGAAAAAACAGGAAAGAGAAGGATCATGATAACATACGGTGGAAAAGACTGGGAGGGAGCGGTATTCGACCTGGACGGAACGATTCTTGACTCCATGGGAGTCTGGGAGATCGTGGACAGGCGTTTCCTGGAGAACAACGGGCTTCCCTTTGAAAAAGACTACATACAGGATCTGCTTACCATGCATTTTGCACAGGCGGCAGAATATACAAAGAAGCGATACGCAATGGAAAAAAGTGAAGCTCAGATCATGGAAGAATGGTTCGCTATTGCGAAAGGGATGTATGCCGGCGAGGTGGAGCTTAAGCCTCATGCGGCGGAATATCTTGCGGCTTTAAGAGAAAGAGGAGTAAAAATCGCTGCTGCTACATCTTCGGATCCTCTTCTTTATGAGCCGGCTCTGAAACGGAACGGGGTTTATGATTATTTCCAGGCATTTGCACTGTCATCAGAGACAGAGCATGGAAAGGAAACGGCGGAGGTATATGAGCTTGCGGCAAAGAGGATCAGGGTTCCTCTGGAAAAATGCATTGTGTTCGAAGATATTCTGAAAGGGGTTCAAAATGCACGGGCAGCAGGATGCTATACAGTGGCTGTGGAGGATGCATCCTCGTCCCATGATGCAGAAAAGATACGCAGAGAGGCAGATATCTATATCTGTGATTATTTACAGCTGAAGGAGATAGAACAGTGAAGAGGAAAAGTGTGCTTACAATAGCCGGAAGTGACTGCAGCGGAGGAGCAGGCATTCAGGCAGATCTTAAGACGATGCTGGCAAACGGAGTGTACGGAATGAGTGCAGTGACAGCCCTTACGGCACAAAATACAACCGGAGTATATGGAATTATGGAATCCACTCCGGAGTTTTTGAGGAATCAGCTGGAATGCATCTTTCAGGATATCTTTCCGGACGCTGTCAAGATCGGTATGGTTTCTTCCGCCCTGCTGATCGAAGTGATCGCGGACGAACTGGTGAAGTGGAAGGCAGAAAATATCGTAGTGGATCCGGTCATGGTAGCCACCAGCGGAAGCAGCCTTTTGCAGGATGAGGCCAAAGAAGCGCTGGAATCAAAGCTCCTTCCCCTGGCGGCGGTGATCACGCCCAATATTCCTGAAGCGGAGGTACTCTCCGGTATTCAGATTGACAGTCCTAAGAAGATGGAGGAGGCGGCCTCCATCCTGGGAACGCGTTATCCCGGAGCCGTACTCATTAAAGGTGGACATGATATGAATGATGCCAATGATCTGCTCTTTTGGAGAGGGAAAATGATCTGGTTCAGGGGAGAGAGGATCGACAACCCCAACACTCATGGAACAGGGTGTACGCTCTCTTCTGCTATTGCCAGCAATCTGGCAAAAGGCTATGGAATGGAAAAGAGCATAGAGAGGGCGAAACAATATATTTCCGGCGCCCTTGGAGCAGGTCTTGATCTGGGAAAGGGAAGCGGACCTATGGATCACGGATATGCTTTGCCGGCATTTGAAACAAAGGATGTGTCGTATGAAGAAGAATAAAGGAAACAGCAGATGGAAGGCAATGGGCAAAGCGCTTAAGATGGAGCTTCGGGAGCACAAAAGTTCCTTTTTGGTGTATGTGATCCTGCGTGCGCTTGTCATTTGTGTAATGATTCTTCAGATCTTTAACCGGAATTTTGAAAATGTATTTCTCTGTATACTCACATTGATCCTTCTGATCGTGCCGAGCTTTATACAGGTGAATTTAAAGATCGAGTTTCCCACCGGATTGGAAATTATTTTGCTGTTTTTCATATTTGCGGCGGAAATTTTAGGAGAAATACAGGCATATTACATAAAGATACCGGAATGGGATACTGCTTTGCATACTACAAATGGATTTCTGATGGCGGCGATAGGATTTTCGTTGGTAGATATTTTGAACAGGAATGAGCGTTTTTCCATTAAACTGTCTCCTTTATATGTGTCTCTTGGAGCGTTTTGCTTTTCTATGACCATCGGAGTGGTCTGGGAATTTTTTGAATTTGCCATGGATCGGTTTTTCGGTCTGGATATGCAGAAAGATACGGTTGTTCATTCTATCAGCTCTGTTATGCTGGATCCGGCAGGAGGCAATCATCCTGCTGCTATAAGAGATATCACGGATGTAGTGATAAACGGAGAAAGCCTGGGACTTGGAGGCTATCTGGATATTGGCCTTATTGATACTATGCAGGATCTGTTTGTCAATTTTATTGGGGCGGCAGTGTTTTCTGTTATCGGATATTTCTATGTAAAGAACCGGGGAAAAGGAAAATTTACCGGAAGGCTGATCCCGAGACCGAAGAAAAAAGAGCACGATTATTTGAAGCAGGTGCAGCAGGAAGAGGACACAGAATAATCATAATTTAAACAAAAAAACCTCACTTTTTTTCTCTATTATAAAAAGAAGAAAGTGAGGTTTTTTATGAAGAGAAAGGAAAAAATAGGGTTGGCGGTTATGATCCTAGGTGTGATTGCATGCGCTGTGGGCGTTTCGGTGGGCATGTACAGGGAAAAAGCGGAAGATAAAGAAACACAGGCTGAGGATCAGAAACTGCAGTTACAAAAAGAGGAGATTAGGAAGATATATAATACGGACAGCCAGGAGGAGATCCGCGAGGAGTTGGATGACAAAAAGGAAGAGAAGGAATATTCCGAGAGCGACATGCTGGTAGAGTATAATCCTTTTGGCACAAATACGCTGTCTCTCTATGTATATTTTGAAAGTGAGCAGGCAGAAAATGTAAGCTGTACCATTCATGTAGAAGATGAAACTATACCGGATTATACGCAGCAGCTGACGGAGGACGGAAGCTATGTGACAGAGCATGAGTATCAGGTACTGGGACTTGTGCCGGATCATCAAAATGAAATTATTTTTACCTTTTCTCTTCCGGACGGAAGTTCTTACCAGGAAACGATCACTTATGACATGGGAAGTCTGATGGGAACAGAAGAAACTGTATTGAAAAGTCAGGATGGAGCAAGCGAAGAAGAGCTGGAGAACGGTCTGTATGTCATACTTGGAAATGACAGTTCCGGTCTGGATTTTATGTATTATTATGACAATAACGGGGTGATCCGCGGAGAAGTTCCCATCATCGGCTATCGGAGCCACCGGATTTTATTTGACGATGACAATATGTATTACAGCATCTCGGAGACAAGGATGGCGCAGATGGATGAGCTGGGCCAGATCACACAGGTATATGACCTGGGACAGTATGAACTGCACCATGATTATGTATTTGATGATGCAGGTAATATTTTGATCCTGGCCAGTGACACAGGCCAGGACAGTGTGGAAGACATTATTCTCCGGCTGGATACAGAGGATGGCACGGTAGAGGAGGTGCTGGATCTGGAAGATCTGTTCGGAAGTTATAAAGAATCCTGTACAGAGAACAGTGACGGCGAGCTGGACTGGATGCATATTAATACTATTCAGTGGATGGGTGAGGAAGAAATCCTTTTAAGCTCCAGGGAAACCTCTTCTATCATTAAAATAGGAGATATCTATGGTTCGCCTCAAATAGACTATATTATCAGCGATCCGGCAGTGTGGGAGAATACGGACTACAGCAGCTATGTGCTGGAGAAAGACGGTGATTTTCCCAGCCAGGCAGGACAGCACAGCATTACGTATGTGGAGGATTCTTCTTTACCGGAAGGCCAGTATTATATTTATATGTTTAACAACAATATCGGCGTGAGTGAGACAAGACCTGAATTTGACTGGACCGTGATCCCGGGCGTACAGGATTCGGCTTCGGACGGCACGGCTTCCTATTTCTATAAATATCTGGTGGATGAGGAAAAAGGCACCTATCAGCTGACAGAGCGGTTTGAGCTTCCTTACTCAGGGTATGTGAGCAGTGTTCAGGAAATCGGAAATAATATTGTGGCAGACAGCGGTATGCAGGGAGTGTTTGGAGAATATGACAGCAGCGGTGAACTGATCCGGTCATTTACAATGGAAAAAGAATCGTTTATTTACAGAGTATATAAATATAATCTTTAATCCTGAGAAAAGGCATACATATTTTATCCCCTTTTTGTTCATATTATGAATGAGATATCTGCGGAAACGCGGAAAAGGAATTATGCGGAAAGGAAAAGAGGGATCAGATATGGAAGTGTATACAGAAAAACTGCTGGAAGAATGCAGCCAGGGATGCAAGATGGCGATCAACAGTATCAATCAGATACAGGAGCATATTGAAAATGACAGACTGTCTGATGTAGTAAGCAGGTATAAGAAAAAGCACAGGGAACTGGAGAAAGAGGCGGCTGCTCTTCTGGAGGCAGAAGGAAAGGCGGAACCCTCCGTGAAGGCAGCCGCGTCCGCTATGTCATGGATTACTACAAATGTAAAACTTATGATGGATGAAGGCAGCGGACAGATCGCAAAACTTTTGATAGACGGATGTAATATGGGCGTTCAGGGAATTACGGAAAACATCCATAAATATAAGGAAGCTTCCAAAGAAAGCAAGTCACTGGCGCAGAAACTGGTGAAGCTGGAAGAGGATATGATGAAAGATATGAAAGAGTTCCTTTAAACAGGGACAGGGTAAAAATACCCTGTCTCTTTTTAACGAAATCTTAACATAAAACAGAAGATTTGAAGGTAAAAAACCATTGCATTTTTTGACAAAAGGTGTATGATAAAGTATATCGGCAATTCATACAAAAAGGAGGCTTTTTATGGACTCTGTTATCAACAAATTGACGGAAATTGAAGAAGCTGCTGATGCCATTGTGGCCCATGCAGAGGAACAGAAAGCGGTTCTTGACAAGGAGTATGAAGAAAGAAAAAAAGCGTTTGACAAAGAATTGGAAGCAGAAACTCAGAGTGAATTAAGTAAGATTCAGGAGGAGCTGGAGGAAGATAAAAAAAGGCTGCTGGACGGCCAGTCCGGCGCGAATGCCGGCAGTATCCGGCTGCTTCTAAAGGAGTATGACGAAAACCACACAAAGTATGCACAGGAAATACTGAAGCGGATTACAGAGGTGTAGCTTATGGGAAATATACTTGCCTACAGTGGGATCGTTACGAAAATACGTGCAATGGAGGCAAAGCTGCTCAGTCCAAAGCAGTTTGAAGAGATCAGTGCAATGAAGAGTGTGCCGGAGGTTGCGGCATATTTGATGGAAAAATCCTCGTATGGGGAGATACTGGACGGGATGCCTCCGGAAATGCTCCATCGCGGTAATATTGAGAAGTTGCTGCTGTTGTCGCTTTATAAGGATTACACGAAAATCTACCGTTTCGGCAGTCAGGATCAGAGACGTTTTCTCAGGCTTTATCTGAAGCGGTATGAAGTGGAGCTCATTAATTACTGTCTGAGGATTGTCATAAATCATTACAGTGAGCCTTTTGATCTGCAGTACAAAAAAATGTTTTTTGATAAATACTCGCAGATCAATATTGACAGCCTTATCCATGCAAGAACGACAGACGAGCTGGTGGAAAATCTGAAAGGAACGGAATATTACGAGCCTCTGAAAAGGCTGCAGAACGGCCGTGCCGTTACCTTGTTTGATTATGATCTGGCACTGAATTTGTACTATTTTACCGCTATATGGAAAGAGCGGAAAGGAATATTAAAGAGAATTTTGAGTGAGAAGGAGCTGGAAATTTATATCAAAGACTGCGGAGCAAAGATCAATATGCTGAATATTCAGTGGATTTATCGGGCAAAGAAATATTTCAGTCTTTCTTCTGCAGACATATATGCACTTCTCATTCCTGTTCACTATAAGATCAGTACAGATCTGGTGAAAGAAATGGTAGAGGCTCCTTCGGTGGAAGAGTTTTACCGCGCTTTTGAAAAGACATCTTATGCAAGACATTATGACTTTGAAAAAGATCTGACAATAGAGAGAATGTATGCGGATTATCTGCATTATCTGTATGTGACAGACCGGAGGAGAAACCCTTATTCCATTGCTTCTGTCAATACGTATCTCTTTTTAAAGGAAGAGGAGCTGCAGAAGCTGATCACCGCAATAGAATGCGTACGCTATGGTGTTTCGCCTGAAGAGACGCTGGAGTATATAGGAGGGCGGAAAACATGATTGTTAAGATGAAATTTATCAATATATCAGGGCCAAGGGATGATATTGACCGGGTGATGGACCTGTATTTGTCCAGATATGAGATACAGCTGGAATCAGCGCTTTCCGAGCTGAAAACAGTGGATAACCTCCGCCCCTTTGTGGAGATCAATCCCTATAAAGATGCTCTTTTAAAGGCCACGCAGTTTGTCGGCTTTCTGGAAGATTCGGACAGGATAGAACCGGACACCAAGATGGGGCTGGATGATATTTTTGAATTGATCCGCGCTACCAATGAAGAATTTCTTGCTATGGAAGCAAAGAAGGATTCTCTGAAGAAAAAGCAGGAAGATGTGCAGTCCAGACAGAGAGTGATAGAACCTTTCCGCCCGATTGACGGGGAATTAGATAAGATTTTAAGTTATAAATATATCGCCTACCGTTTTGGAAAACTTCCTGCAGAGCAGTACCAGAAAATGGAAAAGTTTTTGATGAACGATCTGGACGCTATTTTTGTCAAAGGGCAGCAGGATGAAAGTATGGTATACGGCGCTTACTTTGTTTCTCCGGCGGAAGCCCACAAAGTAGACGCAGTATTTCGGTCCCTGCATTTTGAGCGGATCGACATACCGGCAGCGTACAGGGGAACACCTGAGCGTGTCTGCCAGGAATTGACAAAAGAAAGCTTTGATATCCAGAAACAGATCGGCGATATTGAAAAGGAAGAAGCAAAGCTGCTCACAGAAAAGGCTGCAAAACTTGTGGGAGCAAAAAAACGCCTGGAGGAGCTGGCTCACAATTTTGATGTGCGCAAGATGGCAGCCAGGGTGGAAGATAAAAAAGAAGATTATTATATTTTGTGCGGCTGGATGGCGGATGACGACGTAGAAAAGTTCATGGAAGAGGCAAAGGATGACGATAAAGTGTTTATTGTAGTGGAAGATGACCACGATAATTATTTCGGGGAGCCTCCGACCAAACTGGAGAATCCAAAGATCTTCCGGCCCTTTGAAATGTTTGTGGGTATGTATGGCCTTCCGTCTCATGATGAGATGGATCCCACAGTGTTTGTAGGACTTACTTATTCCTTTATTTTCGGCGTTATGTTCGGTGATGTGGGACAGGGACTGCTCCTGGTGATCGTGGGAGCTTTGATCTATCATTTTAAAAGGCTTCCTCTGGCCGGGATCATAGCGACAGCCGGAATCTTTTCCACGATCTTTGGTTTTATGTTCGGCAGTGTCTTCGGCTTTGAAAATATCATAGATCCTCTGTGGATCAGGCCGATCGATCATATGACGACGCTGCCCTTTGTAGGTAAACTGAATACAGTCTTTATCGTATCGGTAGCTTTTGGTATGGGACTGATCATTGTAGCGATGATCCTGCATATTATAAATGCGGCCAGGGCTAAAGATACGGCATCCACCTGGTTTGACGCAAACGGAGTGGCCGGACTTGTGTTTTATGCATCGGTTGCGGCGGTGATCGTCCTGTTTATGACAGGACATAATACTCCGGCGGGAATTGTACTTGGGGTAATGTTCGGTGTGCCTCTGCTTCTGATCCTTTTCAAGGAGCCATTGACAAATAAGATCAAGAAGAAAACGGCTAAAATGGAAGAGAGCAAGGCGATGTTCATTGTGGAAGGTTTTTTTGAGCTGTTTGAAACATTGTTAAGTTACTTTTCAAACACTCTTTCCTTTGTCCGTATCGGAGCATTTGCCGTAAGTCACGCAGCCATGATGGAAGTTGTCCTGATGCTTGCGGGCGCAGAAGAGGGAAGTCCCAACTGGGTAGTCATTGTCCTCGGCAACCTGTTTGTATGTCTGATGGAAGGGTTGGTTGTCGGCATTCAGGTACTCCGTCTGGAATATTATGAAATGTTCAGCCGTTTTTACAAAGGAAGCGGACGGGCGTTTGATCCATATACAAAGACGAAAAACAATAAAAAGTAGAGAAGGAGGAGAGCGAATATGACTCTTGCAGCCAGACTGATTCTTATTGCAGCTTTGATTTTAAGTATTATCATTCCTTTCGGATATTATCTGATCGGGGAAAAGAACAAGGGACGGTATAAACGGGCTCTTGGAGTGAATGTATTTTTCTTTTTCGGAGCGTTTGTGATCGGAGGCATTATGATGTTTTCCGGAATGGACGCACAGGCGGCACAGGCAGCGGGAGAAGCTGCCTCTATGGCGACAGGACTTGGCTATATCGCAGCTGCTCTGGTTACCGGTTTATCCTGTATCGGCGGCGGTATCGCTGTGGCAAGCGCAGCAAGTGCGGCGCTTGGAGCAATCAGTGAAGATTCCAGCGTTCTTGGTAAATCACTGATCTTTGTAGGACTTGCAGAAGGTGTCTGCCTTTACGGGCTGATCATCTCCTTCATGATCCTGGGACAGCTGTAGTATGAAAATGTATTTAATCAGTGATAATGTAGATACCTATACAGGAATGCGCCTTGCAGGCGTTGATGGGGTTGTAGTTCATGAAAGAGAAGAACTCTATCATGCGCTCCAGAATGTTCTGCAGGACAAAACAGTAGGCATTGTTCTTCTGACGGAGAAATTCGGCAGAGAATTTCCGGATATCATTGATGAGTTCCGGCTGGAGAGAAAGATGCCTCTTCTGATCGAGATTCCTGACAGGCACGGAACCGGCCGCAGTAAAGACTTTATCACTTCTTATATTACAGAAGCAATCGGACTGAAATTATAAGACAGTAATCAAAAATAAGGAGGGATTCCTCTTGACATTAGAAGAAAAGATCGCACACATCCGAAGTGTATCCATGGAAGAAGCCAGGACAGAAGGAAATTCCATTATCAGCTCCTATAAAGAAGCATTGGAGAAGGTGTTTGAAGATCATAAAAGAGAGGCACAGCACCAGGCTCAGACCCGGATCAAAGCAGAGACGACCAATGCCAGACTGCAGAGAAACCAGGCTATGGCAAAGGCGCAGCTGGATCTGAAGCGGGAGCAGAGCAAAGTGCAGCAGGAGCTGAAGGACAAAATTTTTGATGAGGTGCATCAGCTTATCGCAGCATACAGAAAAACACCGGAATACGACCGTTTTCTTGCGGATTGCATTAAGAACGCACTGGATTTTGCCGGGCGGGAAGAAATGACAATTTATATTGATCCTTCCGATCAGGAGAAAAAGTCTGCTTTGGAAAAGGAAACAGGGGTGCTTCTTACGATCAGTGCGGAAGATTTTATAGGCGGGGTGCGCTCTGTCATCCGCAGCAGAAATATTCTGATCGATCATTCTTTTAAGACAGCTCTTCAGAATGAATATGATCAGTTCATGCTTCAGGGAGGTGAGGGACTTGGCTAATACCGGGAAAATTTACGGGATCAATGGTCCTGTCATCTATTTGAAGGGAAATACAGGATTCTGTATGTCGGAGATGGTATATGTCGGTGAAGAACATCTGGTAGGAGAAGTCATTGCCCTTGATAAAGACAGGACAACGATACAGGTTTATGAAGAAACATCCGGTCTTAGACCGGGGGAAGAAGTTATCGCATCGGGCGGACCTGTCTCGGTAACATTGGCTCCCGGTATACTGAATAATATTTTTGATGGAATCGAACGCCCTCTGGAGAAGATATCCGAGAGCGGCGGAGCATTTATCACCAAGGGAGTTTCCGTGGATTCCCTGGATAAGACAAAAAAATGGAGTACCCATATCACAGTAAAAGAAGGAGAATATCTTCACGGAGGCGATATCTTTGCAGAAGTGCCGGAAACCCGGGCTATTGTCCATAAATGTATGATCCCGCCTGATGTGGAAGGTACTGTCGTCTCAGTTGCAGAGGACGGAGATTACACCATAGAGGAAACGTTGATCGTGGTGGAGGGAAATAACGGGAAAAGAACTGAGGTCGCCATGGCGCAGAAATGGCCGATCCGGACTGCCCGTCCTGTAAGCCAGCGGTTTTCCGCGTCTGTTCCCCTTGTGACAGGCCAGAGGATTATTGATACCATGTTTCCTATTGCAAAGGGAGGAACGGCGGCAATCCCAGGAGGATTCGGAACAGGAAAGACGATGACGCAGCACCAGATTGCAAAATGGTCGGATGCGGACATCATCATTTATATTGGATGCGGAGAGCGTGGAAATGAAATGACCCAGGTTCTGGAAGAGTTTGCCGAGCTGACAGATCCAAGAACGGGGAACCCTTTGATGGACCGGACCACGCTTATCGCCAACACATCCAACATGCCGGTGGCTGCCAGAGAAGCCAGCATTTACACAGGTCTTACTCTGGCAGAGTATTATCGGGACATGGGATATGACGTGGCGATCATGGCGGACTCTACATCCCGGTGGGCAGAGGCATTAAGGGAGCTGTCCGGACGTTTGGAGGAAATGCCGGCGGAAGAAGGTTTCCCTGCTTATCTTGCCTCAAGGCTTTCGGCGTTTTATGAAAGGGCAGGTATGATGCATAATCTGAATGGAACAGACGGCTCTGTCTCTATTATCGGGGCAGTGTCCCCACAGGGAGGAGATTTCTCGGAGCCTGTCACCCAGAATACGAAGCGGTTCGTGCGGTGTTTCTGGGGATTGGATAAGAGTCTTGCCTACTCCCGACATTTCCCGGCGATCCACTGGCTTAGCAGTTACAGTGAATATCTGGGAGATCTGGCGCCCTGGTACCAGGATAACGTATCGCCGAAATTTGTCGATTACAGAAACCGCCTGATGGCGCTTCTCAATCAGGAGAGCAGTCTTCTGGAAATTGTCAAGCTGATCGGAAGCGATGTGCTTCCTGATGATCAGAAGCTGATCCTGGAAATCGCCAGAGTGATCCGTCTGGGATTCCTGCAGCAGAACGCTTTCCATAAGGATGACACCTGCGTTTCCATGGAAAAGCAGTTTTTAATGATGGATACCATACTTTATCTCTATAAACAGGCGAGAGCATTGGTGACAATGGGGCATCCCATGTCTGTTTTGAAAGCGGAAAATATTTTTGAGCGTGTCATTTCCATTAAATATGATGTTCCGAATGACCGGCTGGAAATGTTTGCACAGTACCATCGTGACATTGACGCGTTTTATCAGCGCGTATTGGAAAAGAATGCGTAAAGGGGGAAATAGATCATGCCAATAGAATATCTTGGACTTAGCAACATCAATGGCCCTCTGATCGCCATGGAAGGGATACAGGATGCCTTTTATGATGAGATTGTGGAATTTGTTGTAAATGGTACGGAAAGAAGAATCGGACGTATCATTGAGCTGTATGAAGATAAAGCCGTGATCCAGGTGTTTGAAGGGTCGGAAGGTATGTCCCTTAAGAATACCCATACCAGGCTGACCGGGCATCCTATGGAGATCGCGCTTTCCAAAGATATGCTGGGACGGACGTTCAATGGGATCGGCCAGCCTATTGATGATCTGGGGCCCATCGTCTCCAGATTAAAGAGGGATGTCAACGGCCTTCCGCTGAATCCTGTCAAGAGGGAATATCCGAGAAACTACATCCGGACAGGGATTTCCGCCATTGACGGACTTACCACGCTGATCCGCGGACAGAAGCTGCCTATCTTTTCGGGGAACGGACTTCCCCACGACCAGCTGGCGGCACAGATCGTAAAGCAGGCGTCCCTCGGAGAGGATTCCAATGAGGAATTTGCCATTGTATTTGCAGCCATGGGCGTGAAGCATGATGTGGCGGATTTTTTCCGAAGGACATTTGAGGAGAGCGGGGCGGCAGACCATGTTGCCATGTTCCTGAATCTGGCAAATGACCCGGTGGTGGAGCGTCTGATCACACCTAAGGTGGCGCTGACAGTTGCCGAATACCTGGCGTTTGAGCAGAATATGCATATCCTTGTTATATTGACGGATATGACATCCTTTGCAGAGGCCATGCGTGAAGTTTCTTCCTCAAAAGGAGAGATTCCCAGCCGAAAAGGATTTCCCGGCTATCTGTACAGTGAGCTGGCGGCCATTTATGAGCGTGCGGGCATTGTCCGCGGCGTAAACGGTTCCGTGACACAGATTCCCATCCTGACTATGCCAAACGATGATATCACTCATCCGATCCCGGATCTGACCGGATATATTACAGAGGGGCAGATCGTTCTGGACCGCAATCTGAACGGACAGTCTATCTATCCGCCTATCAGTGTCCTTCCATCTCTTTCCCGTCTGATGAAGGACGGCATCGGCGAGGGTTATACAAGGGAAGATCATCAGGATCTTGCCAATCAGCTCTTTTCTGCCTATGCAAAAGTAGGAGATGCAAGGAACCTTGCTTCTGTTATCGGGGAAGATGAACTGTCGCCTATTGACAAGGAATATCTTGCTTTCGGAAAAGAATTTGAAGAAAAATATATCGGACAGGGTGCGGAGGAGAACCGTACCATTGAAGAGACATTGAATCTGGGCTGGGAGCTTTTGGGAAGGCTTCCGAAAGAAGAACTGGACCGTGTGGATACAAAGATACTGGATAAATATTATCATCCTACAAAACGGGACGAGGGCGTTACTACAAGCGCAAGTCCGGGTTCCATTGCCAATCAGTAGAGCAATCTTATAAGTATTCATAAGAAGGGAGGGACGTTATGGATCCGCGTACATTTCCGACCAAGGGAAATCTGATGCTGGCGAAAAACTCGCTGGCCCTTGCCAGGCAGGGATATGAGCTGATGGATAAGAAGAGAAATATTCTGATCCGCGAGCTGATGGAACTGATCGACGAGGCCAGGAGCATCCAGGAAGAGATTGACAGCACCTTTACCTATGCGTATCAGTGCCTGCAAAGAGCCAATATTGAGAACGGGATCAGCACGATCTCTCAGATTGCCTATACGGTTCCTATTGAGGATTCCGTAGTGATCCAGACGAGAAGTATCATGGGGACAGAGATACCTCATGTGAAATACACACCCTCCGCTGCCGTTCCCACTTATGCATTCAGCACGACAAAGGAGTCGGTAGATCAGGCGGTGGAGGCCTTCCGTAAGGTAAAAGATCTGACCGTCAAGCTGTCCATGGTAGAGAATGCAGCCTACCGGCTGGCAGCCAATATTAAGAAAACACAAAAGAGGGCGAACGCTCTTCAGAATATCACAATTCCTATGTATACAAATCTTGTGTATACTATTACCAATGCACTGGAAGAAAAAGAACGGGAAGAATTTACCCGTCTGAAGGTCATTAAGAGACGAAAGCAGGGGTAAATAGGGAGAGAGATTTCTTTATCAGGGATGGATTTTTTGAAAAATCCATCCCTGATTTGAGAAATTATAATGAAGTTAAAAAAATGCAGGACAGGAGAGCCAGTATTTCTGACAAAAAATGGAAGAGGACGTTTTGTAGTACTAGACATAGAGGATTATATCGCTGAAGATAATCCGGAATACGCTGCAAAGACGATAAGAGAAATTTATGCTAAATTTGAGAACATTCAAGTATTCCCCGCAATGGGGACAGATCTCTCTAAAAAGGTCAGCTTTCAAACAGACTACAAATATACTGTTTGGAAGAACTATGTGATTATTTATAAGGTGGTAGAAGAGTATGTGGAAATCTACCGAATTTATTTTTTAGATTTCCGTTCCCGTATCCATATTTCTATGACATATATCAATATCTGTAAACCGCAAAAGAAAGAAAATCCTGCAAGATGTGGATTCTCTGGATATTCAAGATAAATAGTTCTAAGAGTTAAATAACCGATGCAGAAAATTAAGATTATATTATCTGCTATTTTACGTAGGTTCATTTTTTCCCCAACCTTTCACATTGATATATTGTTTCCGGTTCTGTCTTAAACGTAAAACTAATTTGATATCGTCTCCAGTCTTCACTTAAAAGTTTATCTAAAGTATATCATACAACTGGCATAATGTCTTCAGATTATCTATATCAGGAATATTCCAGTCATTTTCACAATCTGGCGTAATCAGCCGTTTACAAATCCGAAAGAATTTCTTTCCCCCTTAATCATTTTCCTCCATTCGATCCGTTGTATATTATATAGAGACTCTATTACCTCAAAGCAAAGGGAAAACTATGACGCGCGAAGATGAAATTTTTGAACAACTGAAAAGTGGAAACCGCGATGCAGTGGAAGAACTGGTACAGCTTTATTATGGAGAAATCCTTGTCTACTGCAGATATCATGTCCCTGATCCGGGGATGGCGGAGGACGCTGTGCAGGAAACATTTCTGAAAGTGTTCCGCTATCTGGACCGTTACAGACATAAGGGAAAGTTCCGCGCCTTTTTATATCAGGTGGCAGCCAATACCTGTGTGGATCTGTGCAGAAAAGCAAGAGACAACACTCTCTTGCCCGAAATCCCCTGCTGGGACAAAGGGTTGGATGAGGAAGAGGAGAAAGAAGATTTCCTGCTTCTATTGAGCTGCCTGCCGGACGACCTTAGGGAAATTGTATTTTTAAGGTTTTCCCAGGAACTGAAACTTAGGGAAATCGGACAGGTTTTAAACCTTCCGCTCCGAACGGTTCAGTCAAGACTTAGAAAAGCGTTAAAACTGCTGGAAAAAGAAATGGAAGAAAGAAGGTGGAATATGAATGAATAGACGTATGGTGAAAAATGTAATAAAACAGGAATTTCAAAAAGAGAAAGAAAAATCTGTACCGTGCAGTGCTCACGTTTACCAGACAGCCAGGCGGGCGGCAGATATGTGGGAAATAAGACGCTCCTTTGGTCCCGATGCAGGATTTTTAAGGCTCTTTGCCAGTCAGGTGCAGTGTGTGGGAAAGCTCAGCCTGGGACTGCAGCTTCTTATTTTTATTTTTGTGCTTATTGTAGTAACAGCTCTGACAGAAGAGGGGCCTCGGGGGCTGGTATATCTCCAGAACAAAGGAGTACTGATCTTATGTGTCTCAGCAGTTGCGGCGGCGTGGAGCAGCGTTCCTTCCTTTGCCAGATCTTTTCGCCATAATATGGCGGAGCTGGAAGAGTCTTCTTATTTTTCACTGTCCCGCCTGATGATGGCAAGAATTGTTGTGTGTATGGGGAGTGCCGGGATTATGGCGGCGTCTATTGGAGGATTCGTTTTTGTCAGAAATATCGTTTGTTTTAATGAGCTGGCAGCTTATCTCATCCTGCCATTTCTGCTCTCTGTTGCCTGTGTTTTCTATTTCATGCTTCAGAAAAGGGAACACCTTGTATGGGGAAGTACCATATCGCTGATTCTTGTGGCAGGAGCGTTTCTTATATGGCGCAAAGTCTGGGGATATGACGGAAGCGGCAGCCTGTCGGCGGTTATATGGGTGCTGTGCGCTCTTTCGCTTTTGGCCTGCCTTCTTGAGATCTGGAAATTAAAGAAAACTCAATTTTATTTTGAACAGGAAGGGGAAGAGATGGAATGGAACTTTGTATAAAAGATCTGACGAAAGAATTTAAAGATAAAAGGGCAGTGGATCGCGTGAACTGGACGCTGACTCCGGGCATATGGGGGCTTCTTGGAGCAAACGGAGCCGGAAAGACAACCCTTATGCGCATGGTGGCAGGTCTGATAAAGCCTTCGTCGGGAACGGTGGAATACGACAATGTTTCTATTGATGTACTGGGAGGAAGCTACCGCAGTATTTTCGGTTATCTGCCCCAGGAATTTGGCTTTTATCCGGAATTTCATGTGCAGGATTATCTGGATTATATGGCGGCGTTAAAAGGGATCAGCAGGAAAACAGCCGCAAAACGGATAGAAGGTCTGCTGCAGACATTTTCCCTGGCAGATGTAAGGAAAAAGAAGATCCGCCAGCTGTCCGGAGGAATGAAGAGGAGGGTAGGGATCGCACAGGCTCTTTTAAACGATCCGGAAGTGTTGATCCTGGATGAGCCGACCAGCGGACTTGATCCGGGAGAGCGGATCAAATTACGCAATCTTCTGTCGGAATTTGCCACAGACCGTATTGTACTGATATCCACTCATATTGTTTCGGACATAGAGTATATTGCAGCGAGTACGGCGATTATGAAAGAAGGAAAAATTGTGGCGGCCGGAACGCCAAAAGAACTTCTTAAGCAGGTGGAGCATAAAGTGTGGTCAGCCTGTATTCCGGAATATGATCTTCATAAGTATGAAAAAAATCTGCGTATTGTAAATATCCGGGGGGAAGAAGAAAATATGGTTTCTATCCGTTACCTGGCAAAGAAGCCTGTGATAGAAGGAACAAAAGAATGTGCTCCAAAGCTGGAGGACTTGTATTTGTGGCTTTTCCCGGAAGAGGAGGTGGAATAGATGCGTATTTTTACAGCAGAGCTGAAACGATTTTTAAAGACAAGGTCCGTACAGATCACGCTGCTTTTGGGTCTGCTTTTTGCGGTGGCGCTGGCGTATTTTCCGATTTCATTTGAAAGCTATATTTATACGGATGAAGACGGGCAGGAAGTGACGGTTGAAGGACTGGAAGCCATCCGAATGCAAAGAGAAAATCAGGGGCAGTTCCACGGAGAGATCACCGAAGAAAAGCTTGCAGAATCCATCGACCGGTGGCATTCATTTGAAAACCGGTATGAGGGAGGGCTTCCTGACGGGATTTATGACGACCGGGTGAGTGGGAGCGATTATTTCCAGGATGTCTATCCCTATGAGTGGATCTTGACGAGAATGTCGGAAGCCTATGCAGAACCGGAGACAGGAATGGCTCTTTCCAGAGAAGAATTGACAGAGGAACATGCAGATGGATTTTATCAGCAGATAGACCAGCATTTGTCCGATCTTCTCTATCTGGAAAACGGTACCGGAAAGAAAGTGGATGCGGCGGTAAGTCAGGCGAAAACACTCTATGAACAGATAGACCGGCCGTTTTATTATGAGTCGGGTATTTCCTCCAATGCGGTGGATTATACAGTGCTTATTGTGTTTTTACTTGTCATACTGGGGACGATCCTGGTAGCACCTGCATTTTCCGGTGATTATCAGACCCAGGCGGAACAGATCATAAAATGTACCAGACACGGGCGAAGGAAACTTGCAGTAAACAGAATACTGGCAGCCCTTTTGATCGTGACAGTAGAATATTTTCTCTGCACTGGTATTTTCCTTTTGATCATGGACACGGCATTTGGATGGGAGAGTCTGAAGACTTCTGTGCAGGCGCTTCTGTCTGTGGCTGTCTTTCTGCCCGTGAATATATGGGAGCTGCAGATTCTGATCATTTTGGGAGGATATATCAGCCTTCTGGCAACCATATGCTTTACTCTGTTTTTATCCGGGAGAATGAAAAAAATATTTTCTTCTTCCATCCTGGCTTTGGTGTTTCTTTTCCTTCCGCTTCTGCTCTATATTATGGCGAATGGAAATGTGGGAAACTGGATCCGGTGCCTGCTGCCTTCCTCCGGAGTAGGCCTGAATAACAGCCTGGCTTATGCTCTGCTGGATACAAAATTCGTTTTTGCCGGCGATATGGCGGTATGGATCCCCTTTGTTATGGTGGGAGCGGCCGCAGTGGAAACGGTGGTATTTTTCCTCTTTGCTGTGCGTGACTGGTGCGGGAAGAGCAAAGGGTAAAAAAGAGCAGGAAACCCGGAAGGAAATCCGGAATATGTTTTGACTTTCCCCTGTCTTTCCGCTACACTGGAAGAAGTATATTTGTAAATTGGATTTATGAATCAATATAACAAAAGTGGGAATAAGGAGGAAATGGTATGCTTGTCACATTACGGGAGGTTTTAAAGGATGCGAAGGAAAAAAAGTACGGTGTGGGACTCTTTAATACAGTGAATCTGGAAATGACAAAAGGGGTGATACAGGCTGCGGAGGAGCTGCGCTCACCGGTTATTATCGGAACGGCAGAGGTACTTCTTCCTTATGCGGAACTGGAAGAGCTGGCGTATTTTATGGTTCCCATGGCGAAGAAAGCTTCTGTTCCGGTCGTGCTGCATTTCGACCACGGAGTAACCGAGCAGAGGATTATGGAGGCGCTGAAGCTGGGGTATACCTCTGTCATGTATGACTGTTCTACAGATACCTATGAGAATAATGTAAAACGTGTGGCGGATATGGTGAAAACAGCAGGAACCTTTGGTGCATCAGTAGAAGCAGAATTGGGGCATGTAGGAGCCAATGAGGGAAATCTGGGAAAAACAGATGCAGAGGATGACAGCATTTATACCCGGCCGGAGCAGGCAAAGGATTTTGCCAAGCGGACAAATGTGGATGCGCTGGCAGTGGCTATTGGAACGGCTCACGGAGCGTATAAGGAAAAGCCCAGACTCGATATCGGAAGGCTTGCGGAAATATCCCGTACAATAGAAACTCCTTTAGTGCTGCACGGGGGAAGCGGACTTTCCGATGACGATTTCAGAAACTGTGTGGCAAACGGAATTACGAAGATTAATATTTTCACGGATATCAACTGTATCGCCGCAAAGGCTGCTTATGAAAATTACAGGGAAGGACTGGGGCAGACGAATATACAGAATCAGGTGATCGAGGCAGTGAAGCAGGAGACCATGAAGAAAATGAAGGTGTTCGGAAGCGTGAACAGAGCTTAGATAAAAGCATATGCGTCTGTTTGGAAAACGTAAGGGAAAGGAGCAAAGGATATGGCAAAGATCATTGTTGCGGGACATGTCTGTCTGGATATCACTCCGGTGTTTTCGGCAGAAAAAGTCCTGCCGCTTCAAAAGATCATGGTTCCGGGCAAGCTGACACAGATGAAGGATATTACCCTAAGTACAGGCGGTGTTGTGGCAAACACCGGACTGGCTTTAAAGTTTTTGGGCGCTGATGTAGAGCTGATGGGAAAAATCGGAAAAGATGAGCTGGGACAGATCGTGTACAGCCGTTTTCAGAAGTATAATGCGGAGAAGGGACTTATTGTATCAAAGGACAGCAGTACGTCTTATACAATAGCCATCGCGCCTCCGGGAACAGATCGGATTTTTCTGCATAATCCGGGAGCGAATGATACCTTTTCGCTGGAGGATCTGGATTTTGGAAAAATTGCTGAGGCAGACCTTTTCCATTTTGGGTATCCTCCTCTTATGAAGCGTACCTATGCAGAGGATGGACGAGAATTGATCGAGATGTTCCGGCGGATAAAAGAGACGGGAACGATTACATCTCTTGATATGGCGTTTGTAGATGAGGACAGCGAGGCGGGAAAAGCCGACTGGGAGAAGATCCTTCGGAACGTGCTGCCCTATGTGGACTATTTTGTTCCGAGTGTGGAAGAACTCTGCGCCATGGTCGATAAGAAGAGATACGAGGAATGGCAGAAGAGAGCCGGCAGTCAGGATATTACCACTGTGCTGGATATTGAAAAAGACGTTGCTCCCCTGGCGGAGAAAGTCCTGGAAATGGGAACCGGAAATCTGCTGATCAAATGCGGAGCTGCCGGGCTGTATTTTCAGAATGGCAAGATCGGGATTTTTGAGAGAAGTTATAAGCCGGAAATCGTTCGTTCCGGAACAGGGGCTGGAGATACATGTATTGCGGCGTTTTTAAAAGCGGTTATGGACGGGCGCTCCATAGAGACCTGCCTTCATCTGGCGGCGGCGGAAGGGGCAAGCTGTGTGGAAGCCTACGATGCACTGGGAGGGTTAAGAACTCTGGAAGAACTGGAGAAGAAAATAGAAGCCGGATGGGCGAAGCAGTAAAGGGGCAGGTTTTACCTGCTCCCTTTTACTTGAGAAGGATTTGCCGGATCTTTCTCATATCCATTTCCGGCAGAACAAATGTGGCAGCGGGCGCTGCTTCTTTTGGTGAAATATTGGAATGTACATAAAGTTCCTCCAATTTCTGTTTATGTATATTATACAGGATATGAAAAAGAAGGGTTATAGAATTTGTCTATAAATATATGTGGAAAAACAATTGGCATTTGTCAGAGAATGTTACTATACTTGATAGTAGGAGAAAGAAGAATGGAAGGAGGATAGTTTTATCGCTTGCGCTTGAAAAAGTGAATGGTTAGAAAGTGCCGGCTGATTCACATATTTTTAATTGTTTTCGTTTTTTGTTTTGGTGTTTTTTATGAGAATTAAAAGCTGCTGTCTGGGAGATCGGGATCCAGACAGCAGCTTTTCTATACATGTTATATTTCTTCGGAAGAGACTCCCAGCAGATCGAAACAGAGAGATGTTTTGAATTGATCTCCGTCTATATGGACGGTCAGCTCGCCTCCCATATTTTTAACGAAGCTTTCGGCTATGGCAAGTCCCAGGCCGTGTCCTTCTGTATTTCTGGACTTGTCCCCCCGTGAAAATCGTTCCATGATCTCTTCAGGAGTAAAAGCCATCTCATAAGAGGCGGTGTTTTTAATCGTTACGATCACTTTCTGTTCTTTTTTTTCAGCAGAAACGAAAATGCGGGTTCCTTTCATGGAATATTTCAGAGCGTTGTCCAGGAGATTCTGCAGTACGCGGTACAGCTTTTTCCCATCTCCGATAAATTTCAGAGGCGTTTCGGCGATATTTTCCCGGATGACCATGCCGCTTTTCTGAATGGCATCTTCCATATCTCCAAGAGTTTGTTCCAGGAGTTTTTTCATATCCAGCTCTTCCAGTTCAAATTCCGCTGTGCCGCTTGTGGATTTTGACAGATCAAAAATGTCCTGAATCATCCGTTTCAGATGCTCCTGTTTGTCGGCCAGAATTTCCACATAGTCCCTCGCCTCGTCGCTTAGCGGCTCTGTTTTTAAAAGTTCCACATAGCCGATCATGGATGTGAGAGGCGTTTTGAGATCATGGGATACATTGGTGATCAGTTCTATTTTCATCCGCTCAGATTTCATTTGCTTTTCCAGAATGGATTTCAGGTTGGAACGGATTGCCAGAAGAGATTGTGACGCCGGATAAAGTTCTGAATTTTCCGGAAAGGAAACAGAAGTATTCAGATCTCCTTTCGCCATTTCATTGATCTGCTGGATCAGACGTCCCAGATCTTTGTAAATGCGGTTGTGGATCAGTCCTTTGGCGGCGGCAACCAATATAATAGCGGATCCTGCTATGATGAACAGAAAGTACACAGAACCGACCGCATCAAAAGCCACCCAGATACAGCATCCGACTCCCGCGAGGATGAAGAGAAACGGCCACAGATTTTTCCTTGCAAGGCGTTTCTCCAGAGGGGTAGCTTCCCGCCATTTTTCTGCCATCCCATATAATAGTGAAGTTTGTTTTGCGCTGCCAAGAAGGAAGCGCCGTATCAAAAGCAGACATTCGCCCAGAAAGAGGAGCGCCAGCGGAAGAAAAAAGAGAACAGATACAATGGGCACAGCGCCTGGACCAATGAAAAAGTAATTAAACAGCAGGCTGTCTCTCATACAGATATAAAGTGAGTGAAGCCAGAGGAAGCCGGTGAAGCCGGTCAAAGCCGCCAGCAGCTCCAGATGGATATGATCTAGAGATAATGGCTTTATATTTTTCCAGGAGGAAGGACGGTAAAAGAGAAAAACAAGGTAGATAAGCACAGCAATACCTGCCAGCCCGCCAAGGAGCAGACGAAACATGTGTCCCATAGAATTGTAGAAATAATAGGCGTTCCATAAGTAAGAGAGACTCATCCCGGCGATTCCGGCCAGGATGCAGCCGCTAAGCAGCCACGCAAAGAATACGATTTTTGTACGTCTAGGTATCTTTTTCAATTTTGTAACCAATTCCCCACACCACCTTTAAATATTTTGGATTTTTCGGATCGATTTCGATTTTTTCCCGGATTCTGCGAATATGTACCATGACTGTTTTTTCCCCGGCATAGGCGTCTTCCTTCCATACACGGCTGTAAATCTGTTCAGCGGAAAAGACATAGCCGGGATGCTCCATTAAAAGATCCAGGATTTTAAATTCTGTGGCAGTCAGTTTTACCAAAGCGCCGTCCACAGTTACCTGTTTTGTATTGCGGTCAAGGAGCAGACTGCCGTTTTTCAGTGTGTCGCCATCATTTTGCGAAAGAGCTGATCCAAGAGAAAAATACCGCCTAAGCTGTGAGCGGATCCTCGCCATAAGTTCTGCCGTATTATATGGTTTTGTTACATAGTCATCCGCACCCATGGACAGGCCGATCACTTTGTCGCTTTCCTCTGTTCGGGCCGACAGCATAATGACCGGAATGTTGTTCTTTTCCCGTATTTTCATGAGAGCGGACAGACCGTTAAGCTGAGGCATCATGACATCCAGGATGATAAGATGAATGGTCTCAGACAAAAGAAGATCCAGGGCTTCTTTGCCGTCATAAGCTTTTTTGACCCCATAGCCCTCCCGCTCAAGAAGTTTCCCAAGAGAGCGAACGATCTCCCGGTCGTCGTCAACGACTAAAATGCAGTACTGTTCCATAATAAATCCTCCTGTGTGCCAAATGGTTCTCCTGAACACTGAAGTTAGTATAGCAGAAAGGAGCAAGAAATTTTATTCATATTTTTTACAATTTTCTTAAGATTACAAAATGAAAAAGATATCAATTGACTTAATTGTATTATTGAGATAGTATAAAAGTACACAAGGAGGAGGGAAAATGAAATACGAAAAATTATCGAAAAATGCGCTTTACTGTATGTACACGGCGGGTATCCTTACAGCCGTTGTCGTAATAGCGATTCTGGGAGCAGTAAATTATTTCTGGATTTTTCCAAAAGATATTGAGATCGGGAAATGGATTTCATTGGCGCTCCTGATTCTGATCGGTATCGACGCTCTGATCAGTCCTGTTTTCCGTTATCACAGATATCGCTATAGCATTAATGAAGAATGTATTGATATTCAGGAAGGGTATCTGTTTGTAAAGAGGCATATTGTACCGATTGAAAGGCTGCACAAACTGGAAACCGCAAAAGGGCCGATCGATCAGATTTTTAAAGTGGCAAAGGTAGTAGTGACGACTGCCGGCGGAGATGTGACGATTTCTTTTCTGGATGAAAAGAAGGCAGAGCAGATTGCAGAGAGCCTGCGCAGAAGGATCAATGAGATTGTAGTGGAGCAGAGAAGGGAAAATGGAGAAGAATAAGAAGATCAGAAATCATATTTCAATCGTGGCAGAACAGATCGGTGGCAGATTTGCGGCGCTGGCCGCAGTTGCGTTCGGAATCCTGATACAGAATGCAGATGAGCTGATGGAGGTTGATTTTTCCTTTGCAGAAGCCGGACGAGGTCTGATGATCGTAGGAGGAATCCTTCTGCTTTTTATTGCGGCGGCGGTAAAGCAAATATGGACATGGTCAAAGACATGGATCTATATAGACGGACAGACGATCGTGATCGAGAGAAATACGGTGAATCAGAAGGTAAATACCATCGGCATAAAAAATATTTCCAATATTAATACAGAGCAGAATTTATTTGAGATGATTATGGGAACCTGCAAAATCAAGATCGATACAAGCAGTCTGTCTACGGCGGATCAGACGGATGTGAAGATCGTTTTGAAAAAGGCGGATGCAGAGGCGTTTCGCCGTACAGTTGCGGCCCTCCTTAAGGAAGCAAAAGGGGAGGCGGCTGAAGAAGGACTTTCTGCTGTCGATGATCACGGCAGGGAAACGTTTGATGTGATAGCTTCCACTGCAGATATACTGCGGCATGGGTTCTGCTCAATTACAGTACTCTCTCTTGTAGTTGTAGTTGTGGGAGTGGGCGGACTGATAGAAGTTTTGTCACGCCTTACAGAAGAAGGAGAAGTTCTGAAGACTGCCATAAGCAGTATTGTAGGAATCCTTGCAGCATTTTCTTTTATTTTGTCTGCCATATGGGACATAGTAAAAGATTTCATCCGTTACTTTGATTTTGGCGTTAAAAGAAGAAAAGACGAACTCTATATCCGGTATGGAGTCCTGAAGAAGGTGGAATACACCATTCCTGTTGATAAAATACAGGCATTGAAAATCCGCCAGACATTGATTGCACGGGCAATGGGAATGTGTATGGCAGAATTGATCAATGTAGGTATGGGGGATGATAAGTCGGAAAAAAACTCCTTCTTTATCCTTTATGGTAAGAAAAAAGATGTAGAAGAGAAACTAGAAAAACTGTTGCCGGAATTTGCAGGCGTGGTCGATGCAAAGGTGACAAGGCAGCCCGCGCTTGCCCTGGCCGTCAGAGCAATTCCTCTTGTCATATACGAGGCAGTATTGATATTGACAGCGATGGGAGTGGTTGCATTTCTGGAAGAATACCGGATGATCGTAGTGGCAGTTGCCGTATTTGCCGGAATTTTTGTTCCTGTTTTGGTTCTTATGGATTATCTGACAGCGGGAATTGCTGTGGATGAGCGGGTTTTGAGAACTGCCGATGGATTTTTCGGAAAGACTCTGGTTGCGGTAAGATATGACAAGATTCAATATGTGGAGCTAAAACAGAATCTTCCTGCCAGACTCTGCGGCATTCAGAAAGGATCCTTCTCCCTTCTTGCCGCAGTGAGTATGCGGGAACATGATATTCCTTATTTCCGCATGAATCTGGAGGAAAAGATAAAAGAAAAAATTCTTGGCCGGTAATAGATGGTAAGTGGAAATCAGAAGTTTTTCCCATTCCATCCCCAGTCCGGTGTGGGGAAATAAGATACATAGATGCGTTCACCCGGAAGTCCAAGCTCCTTCTCATAGAGGGAGCAGATCTTTTCTGTCATCTGTGAAAATGCAGCAGAATCGGCATGACCGCACAATTTTACTTCGATGTAGGCGGCGGCTGTCCAGGTTTTGCGGAAATAGATGTCAGCTTTTTCTTCAAATCCGGTCATCAGCCAGTTTTCGGATTTTCCAAGACAGTCCTTTGCAATCTGTGCGAGGCCGTCAGAGAGAGTTTCCTTTTTGGAAACATCCAGTGGTAAAGTTGTTTTCGTATTTATAAATGGCATATGGGTTCCTCCTTGTCTGAAAAAATAAAGATGATCCGGGCAGTTTGTTACGGGCAGAAAGTATGCTCCGTCAATTCTGACAGAACTTTCAGTTTATTATTTATCATGGCTCTCATACAGTTCGGTACATGTTCCTGGTGCGCTCTGTGGATTGCCACGCATTCTTTACAGTTTCCATGGTATTTACAGGCTTTTTGACAGGGACAGTGATCCTTGTCCTTATATTCTTCGCGAAACTTAGCGGCAAATTCTTCCTGGAGCCGAAGTCCTTCTTTACGGTTGCCCTTGTGAAATTCTTCCATTGCAGCCAGTTCTTTTGGATTTTTTTCAATGATCATTTTGTACCTCCTGAAAACTTCTTTCTACGAAAGGGAATACAACAATAGCATTCTCTGCCTCGCATACATGCCGGTACTCCCTGACCATGATAACATCCGGAAGGGTGTAAAAGCAAGAGACAGACTCCCGGATTTTCCGGAAGTCTGTCTCTTGCTCTTTAAAAAGGAGGGGCTGTATTAAGCTGCCGGAGCAGGTTCCTCTTTATCATCATGAGGTTTTTCACAGTCGGCCAAAATCGGTTTTATGAAATCTAATTTTGACTTTAAGATTGTCTCAAGAGTAGTGATTTTATCGACCATATCTTCAACGGATTTGTTAATGGCGATCAGATCTTTTAAATCGCAGCTGATGGAAACGGCTTTCTGAAGTTTTTCTCCCTCCGCATTCAGAATGTGGGAAATAGCAGTTTCTTCCAGCGCAATGGACTGGATAAGAGAAGAGGCGGCACAGCATTTGTCGATGTGCTCGCATTCAATTTTTGGCATACTCATAATGAAGTTCTCCTTTATATTTATAAGTCCCTATATTGTATGCAAAGAGGAAACCGTTGGTGAAGGGCTGTTCATTTAGGAAAAATTAAGGAATTTTTTTCTATTAAATAAAACGCTCTGCGGGATGTGCAATCGTGCGAAGTGTAAATTTGCTGCTAAAGCGACCGTGCCCGGCGTGAGAGTTCCGCTTGCGGAATCCCTTAGTTCAAAACAAAGGACAGCAAAAAGGTAATCAAAGGTAATTAAATCTTACCGGCGTAAAAATAATAAAAAAAGAGCGGAAACCCTCGAAAAATAAAGGATTTCCGCTCTTCATAACTCATGCGGAGAAAGGGACTTGAACCCTCACAGGATTGCTCCCACTAGAACCTGAATCTAGCGCGTCTGCCATTCCGCCATCTCCGCTCGACAAGAAGTATCATATCACATAACGAAGAGATTTGCAAATGTTTTTTTGAAAAAATTAAAAACCTGAAGTGAAAAGTTTATTTCCACTTTGAATAGGTAAAAGTAGATTTTAGTCTT
>OJSG01000335.1_pt1 | contig 52296 bp, 48 predicted proteins | sample 1599371 | NCBI WGS metagenome assembly OJSG01 (sample SAMN04168658, study PRJEB22393) | human gut metagenome | biome: human gut microbiome; feature: stool | host: Homo sapiens | collected 2014-03-24
CAGGCGGCTGTGCCGACGGCTGATGGGCCGGTCTTCCGCTGGCTCCCGGATGGGGCAGACGAGACGGAATGGCAGCCTGCCGGGCCGAGCGAAGCCGTGCGCCGCCTGATGGATGCTTACCACGTGTCCCAGCCTACGGCCATGCTGGCTTTCTTGTAAGGAGGGAGAATCATGAAATGCAACCTCGTACCGGCCAGCTACCGCCAGGACCATCGCCGCTGGCAGCGGCCGGCCTGTCTGGCCCTGGGGCTGATGCTGGCTGTCTGTGCCGGGGCAGGCCTCTTTTTTCAGTATCAGATCCAACGGGAAAAGGCCTATTATACAGACTATCTCTATCCCGTGCAGCAGCAGATACAGCAGCGCAATGATGCCATCCGGCGCAGCCAGGCCCTGGCCGACCGCGCCAAGAAAGGGCCGTCCGACGGCCCGCTGCTGACGCCGTACCTGATGGTGGCCCTGGCTTCGTCCAAACCCGACGGGCTCGTCGTGGAAACCGTGAGCAGTCAGGCCGGCCGGGTCGTCATCCAAGGCCGGGCGTCCGCTGCGGACCGGCCTCAGCAGTGGCAGCGGACCTTGCAGCAGCAGGGCATGGGCCAGGCCGCCGTGGCCAAGATGCAGCCCGACCGGGGCGAGGGGATCCCTTTTTCCCTGGAGGTGAGCCGTCATGAAGGCCTGGCGAAGAAGGGCTGACTGGCAGCGGGCCTTTCCCGTCCTCGCCGTGCTGGCTGCCATAGCCGCCTGCTTTGCCATCTCATCGTATCACACCTGGCAGGGCTGGCAGGGCGTCCACCGTCAGCTGGCCCCGTATGCCCATCGGGCCCGGCCCCAGGAGAAGCGGGAGGCAGCAAAGCCTGATGCCGGCCCTGATGTGGCGGCCTCCCTGGCGGCCCGGAACGTCCAGCTCTTGTCGTGGCAGCAGTCCGTCCGCGAAGGGAGTCGGCAGACGCTGGTCCTGACCGGGACCTTTGCCGACCTCCTGGCCTGGCTCAACGACTGGCCCGCTGCCTGTCCCCTGGGGACCTGCCAGATCCTCCGCTGGGAACGGGGCGAAGGGGGCAGCGTCGTCACTGTCGAGGTCTCACCGGACGGAAAGGCCGGGGCAGCCCTTCATTGACAGTCTGGCGCTGGGCATGATATAGTTATGTTTGTAAGTTTGAAATAGGTCAGGTGTCATAGACTCAATAGAGAAGCCGGTCCAATGCCGGCGCGGTCCCGCCGCTGTAGGGTGGAGCCAGGCTGCAACGATGTCACTGTACGAAGTATGGGAAGGCGCAGCCATGGCCAGGAAGCCAAGCCAGAAGAACTGCCTGACGGATAATCACCGATAGACCTGCGAGCGATAGGAAGGAGATTGTAAAAAAGATACGTAAGGGAGCTGTCGCTACAAGACGGCTCCTTTTGATTTTGTACCTTCATTCGACACGTCAGCAGGCCGGACAGGAGGGTATTTTGGAAGCGATTTTACAGGGTTTTCAGTTATTTCAGGCAGGCGGGTCGGTCATGTACCTGCTCCTGGCCTGTTCTCTCTTCGTCGGCTACATTGGCATCGAACGGGCGATTTTCTATGGAGACATGGACGCCGGGAAAGCCTTTGCCGAACAATTCTACACGCAGATGAAGCTGCGGCGCTACGACCAGGCCCAGCGCTTGGCCATGGACGGCCGCGGCGGCCTGCCCCTCATTTTGCAGGATGTCTTTCAGCATCAGGCAGGTCCTGACGTCAAGGCCTTCGTCGAAATGCAGTCGGGCATCTTCGTGGCCAAACTGCGCCGCCGTCTCTACTATCTGAGCGTCATCGTCACCATGGCGCCGCTCCTGGGCCTCTTGGGGACGATCAGCGGCATGATCCGCTCTTTCAGCATCCTCAATGTCCAGTCCGGCCAGGCCGTGGCCATTACCGGCGGCGTCGGCGAAGCGCTCATCGCCACGGCTTTCGGCCTCTGCGTCGCCATCCTGGCCCTGGCCGTCCATTCTTATTTCACCCAGCGCCTGGACCGCATCATTACGGATATGGAAATGTGTTTTTCCGCATTGGAAACGATGCCTGTGAAAGCGGGGCAGTGACCATGCGCCTCCGTAATATTCGCGATTTTGAACAGCCGTCGATTATGATCATCCCCATGATCGACATCATGTTCTTTTTGCTGGTCTTCTTCATGATGACCTCCTTGTCCATGGTCGATTTGCACAGCCTCGGCGTCCAGCTGCCGCGGGCTTCGGCCGCCCAGGCCCAGCCGTCGGCCCAGTACGTCGTGACCTTGAAGGCCGATGGGTCCCTGTGGCTCAACGGACAGCCCGTCAAGGCCGATGAGCTCCTGGCTTCGGCTCGGGACCAGCAGCGTCAGGACAGCGCTTTCAGCGTCGTCCTCTGCGCCGACCGGGGCCTCGATTACGGTCAGGTCGCCGACGTCCTCGATGCCTTCAAGCGGGCCGGTATCGCCCACATCGGCCTGGCCGCCGACAAGGGAGGCCAGCCATGAAGCCCTGGGAAAAACGACGGGGCCGCGTCGCTGCCGGCGTTTCCGTATCGCTCCACGTCGCCGTCTATCTGGCCCTGGCAGCTGGCGGTTTTTTCACGCTGATCCATCATTACACCCGCCAGGACGGCGTAACCGGCGTCATGGTCTATAACGCCGACGACCTGGCCGGTGCCGGCGGTCACGACGCGGCTGGCACCGATACGGATGAGGGCCGTGTTTCTCAGCCGGATGGCCGTGATAGGGGACCGGAAGGACCGGAATCCCCGGAATCTTCGGACAGGGCTGTGGCAGCCTCCGATGTTGCGTCGCCTGATCCGGATGAAGCCGGTGCCGACGGGATGACTTATGCAGCCAAGACGGAAAGCGGCAAAGGGGAGCCCTCTGTAAAGGGTGCGGCAAAGGGCTCCCAGCCGTCGGCCCAGGCTGGGACAGAACGTCTCAGCGGCCATACGGGTTCAGCAGCCGGCGGCCGCGGCTGGGCTGCCGGGCCGGGAAAGGATGAGGCCGCCGCGCCGGCCGGGAATCTGCACGTACCCGATGCCGTCGCCGACGTCCTCGATGCCATTCGGGAAAAACTACCTGTAAAGTTATCGGAAGCAAAGATGCAACCACCTACACCAACCATCCCACCCAATCAGTCCAACACGACAGTCATTACGGCCAAGGATATGGAAAGCCATCACGATACGACGGTCCAGCAGGCCTTGCAGTGCGTCACCGGCGTGACCGTCAATGAAATGGTGCCTGGCATCTCTTCTTATGTCAAGCTCAATGGTGACGACCGGGTCCTGATCCTCGTCGACGGTCAGAGTCTGGCCAATGCCCAGGGCTCCGGCTATGGCCGGGGCAGCGTCGATTTGACCAGCCTGCCCGGTGTCGGGGCTATCGACCACATCGAAGTCACTAAGGGCAGCGGCTCCGTGCGCTACGGCAGCGGCGCTGTCGGCGGCGTCATCAATATCGTTACCAAGAAGGGGGACCGCCGCGAATCTTCCCTCTATGCCTACACCGGTTCCTGGGGGATGCACGGCTATACCCTGACCCACAGCGGCCGGGCTGGCGCGACGAGCTGGCTCGTCAGCGGCGACCTGGAGCAGCGGGCATACTATGCCTTTCCTCACGGAGCCAATACGGACCATTCCCGCGGCGATATTGCCAGGAAGTCCTTATCCTTGCGGCTGGACCAGGACCTGACGGACCATACGTCCCTGACCGTGAAGGCCTATCATCAAGATTATCACGGCCACGGTTCGACGTATAAAGCCGACCCGGCGGGCTGGTACCTGACGGCCAATAAGCCTATCGACCGCCTGATCAACGACTACAGTGTGACCTATCATTTCAAGAAAGAAACGGCTCAGCCAGGCTTTTTGCGCTATTTCAACGATTACCAGCGGACGTACTGGTCCAATCATTATTTCACCCGCACCCAGGGCCTGGAGTGGCGGGATAACTGGCAGCTCGGCCCGCACCAGCATCTGACGGCCGGTGCCGAATGGACGGAAGATATGGGGACCAATTATGAAGCCCATTATATCGACAAAAAACGTCATAATCAGGCTTTCTATGCCGAAGATGCCCTGACGTTCGGCAAATTCACGGTCACGCCGGGTCTGCGCTGGGACCGGAATAGCACTTTTGGGACGCACCAGACGCCGCGCCTGGCCATGAATTACAAGGCCAATGACGCCTTCAACGTCTACGCCTCGTGGAGCCGCGTCTTTTCGCCGCCCCGCCTGAACGACCAGTTCTATGTGACGACGTCCCGCGGGATTACGTCGCAGGGCAACGAAAATCTCCAGCCCGAAGAAGGCTATACCCAGACTTTGGGCTTCCAGTATCAGGCTGGTCCCAAGACGAACATCGAAGGCAGCATCTTCCACAGCAACTTGCAGCACGTCATCCGCTGGGACCGATCAAATCCGACATACCACGAAGTAGAGAACCTCGATGAAGAAGACAAGCGAGGCTTCGAGCTGACGTGGAAGCAGAAAGTCAACGATAAATGGGACTATGAAGCAGGTTATTCCTACATCCGCACGAAAGTGGACAAAGGGGAAGGCCTGGCCTTCGATACGACCTATAATCAGCCCAACGGCTATCATGCCGGTGTCCATTATCACAACGGCAAATGGCAGGCCAATGCCGATATGACCGCCGGGACCGGGCGCAACGATACGTATTACCGCAATAATTCCTACGTCGTCTGGAATGTCGGCGCGTCGTATTCGCCTGATGCGGCGACGACCGTGTATGCCAAAGTCAACAATCTCAACGACGAGGCTTATGATTTGTACCATAATTATCCGTCTGCCGGGCGCAACTGGCAGGTCGGCGTAAAGAGAAAGTTTTAGGAGGTGCCTTTACGGTGAAAAAAATTTGTCTGCTCATCGTCGCTTTTTGTCTGGTCCTGCTTACGGGCTGTGCGCCTCAGAACGACGCTAGCCAAAGCAGCGGCTCGTCCGGGGCCTATGCCGTCGTGACCGATGACCGGGGAACGGTCGTCACTCTGGCCCAGAAACCGCAGCGCGTCGTCGTCTTGTCGACATCGCTCCTCAACTTCGCCGCTGCCGTCGACGGCGACCTGGCCGGCCGGGCGACGGTCAAAGCCGAAGATGCATCGCTGCCGGAAAAATATCAGCATGTGCCGGACGTCGGACCTGTCTACAACGTGAGCCTGGAAAAGGTCCTGGCCTGCCAGCCCGATTTAGTCATTGCCAGCGCTGACCACCACGAAAAATTGGCGGCCCAGTTGGAAGAGAGCCACATCCCGGTCCTGGTCCTCAAGACCAAGACCTATGACGACGTTAAGCGCAACCTTGAGGTCATCGGCAAGGTCTATGGCAAAGAAGAGGCAGCCAAGGCCAAGGAAGACGAACTGGACCAGGCCGTCCATGCTGTTACCGATGCCGTACCGGCCCAGGGGAAACGGGTCGCCATCCTCCACGTGACACCCAGTTCCGTATCGGCCGAATTGCCGTCGAGTATTGCCGGCGACATGGCGGATCTCCTGCACTTGAAGAATATCGCTGCCGATGCCGCTGGCGACGGCCAGACGACGCGCATCCCCTACAGTATGGAAAGCCTGGTCCAGGCCGACCCGGATGTCATTTTCCTGACCTCCATGGGGTCGTCCGATAAGATTGAAAAACGCATCCGCGAAGATATCCAGGGCAATCCGGCCTGGGCCGCCCTGACGGCCGTCAAGGCGGGCCAGGTCTATGTCCTGCCGGAAAAATACTTCCTCCTCAATCCGGGCCTGGACTACCCCAAGGCCGTAGCCTATATGGCCCGGCTCGTCTATCCGGAGTCGGCTCATGAATAGGGAAGGCTGCTATCGGACCCGCTGGCGCTGGCTCATGCTGGCTGTCTTTGTCCTCCTGGCCCTGGGAGGCTGCCTGCTGTCGGTCATGCAGGGCGTTGCCGCCATTACGCCGGCCGATGTCCTGCAGATCCTCTGGCAGCCGTCGGCCCGGACGGCGGATCAGATCATCTGGAATATCCGCCTGCCCCGGACGCTGACAGGAGCCCTGGTCGGGGCTAACCTGGCCTTGTCCGGTGCCATCCTCCAGGCCGTCATGCGCAATCCCCTGGCCGACCCGCATATCATCGGCATTTCAGCCGGCGCCGGCCTGGCCGGTATCGTCGTCCTCATCGTCTGGCCGGCTTATCTCTTCTGGATGACGCCTGTAGCCTTCATCGGCGCCATGGCCGCAGCCGCCGTCATTTACCTCCTGGCCTGGAAAGACGGCATCGTGCCTGTCCGCATCATCCTGGCCGGCGTCGCCGTGTCGGCCTTTCTGGGGGCCATCATTTCGGGCATCCTCATCTTTTACAGCGACCGCGTCCACGGAGCCCTGCTGTGGATGGTCGGCGGCCTGGCGGCCAGCAGCTGGAAAGACGTGACGGCCATCGCACCGTATACGGTCATCGGCCTGGCTTTATCAGCTGTCGGCGCCTATTATCTCAACCTGCTCCAGCTCGGCGATGATATGGCCCGCAGCCTGGGCCTGTCTGTCGAAGGCGCCCGCCTGGGCCTGACGGCCGTCGCCGCCCTGCTGGCTGCCAGCGCTGTCAGCGTTGCCGGTCTGCTGGGCTTCGTCGGCCTCATCGTGCCACATATCGTGCGCCTCCTGGTCGGGTCCGATTACCGCTACATCATCCCTGGTTCGGCCATCTTCGGCGTGGCGACTGTGACCTTGAGCGATACGGCGACCCGGCTCATCCTGGCACCGGCCGAATTGCCCGTAGGCATCATCATGGCCTTTATAGGGGCGCCCTTTTTCTTATTTCTCCTGCGGAAGGAAGTGTGAGCCATGGCTGATGCCATTACCGTCCAGCACCTCGTCGTCCGGCGCGGTCGGCGGACCATCCTCCATAATTTCAGCGTAGCCCTGCCCAAAGGGAAGGTGACAGCCATCATCGGCCCCAACGGCTGCGGCAAGAGCACCTTCCTCAAGGCCGTGAACTGCATGATTCCCGCAGCCAGCGGCTCTATCCGCCTGGGTCAGCGCGAGGTCCATGATTTTTCCCGTAAGGCCTTGTCGCGGGAAATGGCCTTCCTGACCCAGACCCATGACGTGCCGCCTGATGTGACCGTCCGCGACTTAGTCGGCATGGGGCGCTTTCCTTACCGCCGTCTCTGGAGCGGCCGGAGCCGGGAAGACCGGGACGCCGTCGACCGGGCCATCCAGGCCGTCGGCCTCGAAGCCTATGCTGGCGAGGTCATGCAGCACCTCTCTGGCGGCGAACAGCAGCGGGCCTGGCTGGCCGTCTTGCTGGCCCAGGATGCGCCCATACTCTTGCTGGACGAACCGACGACGTATCTCGATGTGCACCACCAGCTGCGCATCCTCGACCTCCTGCGCCGCATCAATGAGGGCTGGCAGAAGACCATCGTCGTCGTCCTGCACGACATGAATCAGGCCTGGCAATATGCCGACGAAGTCGTCATCATGAAAGACGGAGCCCTGGTCTGTACGGGACCACCCCAGGCCGTCCTCACACCGGAACGGCTTTGGGACGTCTTTTCCGTCCGGACCGACATCGTCACCACCAGTGACGGCCGTTCGGCCATCGTTGTGTTGCAATGACACGTCAGATTATCAGTGAAGTTTTGTTAAATACGTTCATCATTTGACGTAAGGTTTAAAAAAATAACCATCCATCACGACGAACGATGAACGAAAAACGATAAAAGGAGAAATATACCATGTCACTATTCACGGTCAAAGAAGGGAAGAAAATGCGCTGCGGCTATACGACCGGGTCCTGTGCGGCCGCGGCGGCCAAGGCGGCGGCCATCATGGTCCTGACCGGGCGCCGCGTCGAAGCCATATCCTTGCAGACGCCGCAGGGGACGGTCCTCCAGCTCATCCCGGAAGACGTCTCTTTCGGTCCCCAGTCGGCGACGTGCGCCATCCGCAAGGACAGTGGCGACGACCCGGATATCACTGACGGCATGCTGGTCTACGGGACCGTCGAAAGGACGCCGTCCGGCCTGTCCATTGTCGGCGGCATCGGCGTCGGCCGCGTGACCCAGCCCGGCCTGGCCTGTGCCGTCGGCGATTGGGCCATCAACCCCGTGCCGCGCCGCATGATTACCGAAGCCCTGCAAGCGGCTTGCCGGCAGTGCGGCTATACGGGCGGCCTGCGCCTGAACTTGTCCATCCCCGAGGGCCAGCGCCTGGCCCAGAAGACCTTCAACCCGCGCCTGGGCATCGTCGGCGGCCTGTCCGTCCTGGGGACGTCGGGCATCGTCGACCCTATGAGTGAACAGGCCCTGGTCGATACGATCCATACGGAAATGGATTCCCGCCGCGCTGCCGGCCAGACCCATTTATTGGCCTTTTTCGGCAATTACGGCGTCGATTTCAGCCGCGACCATCTGGGCGTCGACGTCAGCCAGCGCGTGACCATCAGCAACTATGTCGGCGAAACCCTTGATTATGCCGCCTACAAAGGCTTTTCCGACGTCCTGGTCATCGGCCATATCGGCAAATTGGTCAAAGTCGCCCAAGGCATCATGAATACCCATTCCCATTATGCCGACGGCCGCACGACCCTCCTGGCCCTGGAAGCCGTCTTTGCCGGTGCCTCACGGCAGCTGGCCCGTCAGATTTACGACAGCCTGACGACGGATGAAGCCGTGCGCCTGCTGAAGGAACAAAACCTGCTGGAACCGGTCATGGCCGCAGTCTGTGAGAAAATCGAGGCCTATATGGACCAGCGGACCCATGGTGAAATCCCGACGGCGGCCGTCGTCTTTTCCAATGCCTACGGCGTCCTGGGCCTGACGTCGCGGGCCAAAGAATTTCTTGCATTGCATACGAAGGGGGAACTACGATGATACACTTTGTCGGCGCCGGTCCCGGTGCTGTCGACCTCATTACCGTCCGCGGCCAGAAATTACTGGAAACAGCGGACCAGATTATTTACGCCGGCTCCCTGGTCAACCCACAGCTGCTGGCCTGTGCCAAAGAAGGCTGCCGCATCCTCGACAGCGCCGGCATGACGTTGGAAGCCGTCGTGGCGGCCATGGAAGAAGGGGAGGGCCAGGGCTGGATGACCGTCCGCCTGCATACGGGCGATCCATCAGTCTATGGCGCCATCCGCGAGCAGATGGACATCCTCGCCCAGAAGGGCATCGCCTATGACGTCGTACCCGGTGTCAGCTCCTTCTGTGCCGCTGCCGCGTCCCTCCAGGCCGAATATACCCTGCCGGGCATCAGCCAGTCGGTCATCATCACCCGCATGGAAGGGCGGACGCCCGTGCCGGATAAGCAGAAAATCGCCGATTACGCCGCTCATCAGGCGACGATGGTCATTTTCCTCAGCGCATCCCTCTTGGACGGCCTCCAGGCCGAACTCCTGCGCGGCGGCTATGCGGCAGATACGCCGGCAGCCATCGTCTACAAAGCATCATGGCCAGAAGAACAGACTTATACCTGCACGGTCGGCACCCTGGCTGAAACGGCCCGGCGCCATGCCATTTCCAAGACGGCTCTCATCGTCGTCGGCAAGGTGCTGGGGCCGGCTTATGACCGCAGCCTTTTGTATCATCCGGCCTTTACCCACGGCTGCCGCCAGGCGGCGCCGGAGGACCAGCAGTACGGCGACCACATCGGTCAGGAGACGGAACCATGAAAGCCGTCGTCCTGTCCTTTACCCAGGCCGGGACGGCCCTGGGCTGCCGCGTCGCTGCCTGCTTGCGGGGAGGCGGCTGGGACGTCCGCCAGGCGTCGCTGAAGAAATTCGCTGTCGTCCAGGAAGGGGTCCTGCCGTTTACACCCAATCTCCACGATGAAGAGGCCCGGGCTTTTGAAGCGGCCCGGCTGGTCGTCTTCATCGGCGCCGCAGGCATTGCCGTCCGCACTATTGCGCCCTTTATCCGCCATAAAGACCTGGACCCGGCCGTCCTGGTCATCGACGAGAAGGGCCAGTTCGTCATCCCCATCCTGTCCGGTCATATCGGCGGCGCCAATGCCATCGCCCGCCGTCTGGCTGCAGAACTGGAAGGCCAGGCCGTCGTGACGACGGCGACCGATGTCAACGCCTTGTTCGCCGTCGATGAATGGGCGGCCCGCCAGGGCCTGCGCCTGTCGTCCCTGAACGATGCCAAGGCCTTTGCCGCTGCCATACTGGAAAAGGGCGCTGCCGGCGTGTACAGCGATTTCCCCCTGCAGGGGCCGCTGCCGCCGGGCCTGGTCTATGCCTTCCATGGCGACGCCGGCCTGGTGATCACGACCAAAGCCCACGTGCCCGTGTTCCGCACGACTGTCGTCGCCCGGCCGGTCATCGTCCACATCGGCATCGGCTGCCGCAAGGGTACGCCGGCCAAAGACATCGCTTATTGGGTCAATGCCGTCCTACAGCGGGCCAACTTGTCGCCCGACGCCATTGCCGACGTCAGCTCCATCGACGTCAAGCATGATGAAGCCGGTCTCTTGGCCTTTGCCAAGGCCCAGCAATGGCCGCTGCACTTCTTTACGGCCGATGAACTCAATGCCGTGCCAGGCGACTTTACGGCGTCCGATTTCGTCAAACAGACTGTCGGCACGGATAACGTCTGCGAACGGGCTGCCGTCCTGGCCAGCCATCAAGGGACCCTCATCGTCACCAAACAGAGCCGCCGCGGCATCACCGTAGCCGTAGCCTGCGAACGCTACCAGGTCCGGTTTGCATGTTGAAAGGAGAAAGGTTATGAAACATCGTATTTATGTCGTCGGCATCGGACCGGGTTCCCTGCAGGGCATGACCCTGCAGGCCCGGGAAATCCTCGATGGCTGCGACTGCATCGTCGGTTACGACACCTATATTGATTTGATACGTCATTATTTTCCTGATAAAGAATTCGTCACGACGGGCATGACCAAAGAAGTCGAACGCTGCCGCATGGTCCGGGACCGGGCCAAGCAGGGGCAGACCGTGGCCATCGTGTCCAGCGGCGATGCCGGGATTTACGGCATGGCCGGCATCATGCACGAAGTGGCTGCCGATGACGACGTCGACATCGTCGTCATTCCCGGCGTGACCGCTGCCAGCGCCGGTGCGGCCCTGCTCGGTGCGCCGCTGGTCGCCGATACGTGCCTCATTTCCCTCAGCGATTTGCTGACGCCGTGGGAAAAAATCGCCAACCGCCTCGACTGTGCCGCTGCCGGCGACTTCGTCATCTGCCTGTACAATCCGGCCAGCAAGAAGCGGGCAGACTATCTGGAAAAGGCCTGTGACATCATCTTGCGCCATCAGCCAGCCGATACGCCGGCCGGCATCGTCCGCAATATCGGCCGCGAAGGCCAGGAAGTGACGGTCCTGACCCTGGGCGAACTGCGCAAGATGCGCCTGGATATGTTCTGTACGGTCTTCATCGGCAACAGCCAGACCCGGAACATCCATGGCAAACTGGTCACACCGCGGGGATATCACTTATGAGGAGCCCCGTATGGATTGCCGGCGGCACGACAGAAGGGCGGAAACTAGCCCATTATGCCGACTGCTGTCATATCCGGGCTTACGTGTCCGTCGCCACCGATTACGGCGCTTCGTTAGTGCCTGAAAGCCCTTTCGTGACCGTCGTGACCGGCCGCATGGACGAAGGGGAGATGGAAACCTTTCTCCGGGAACAGGCTATCGCTCAGGTCATCGATGCGACCCATCCCTATGCGACAGTCGTGACGGCCAATATCCGCCAGGCCTGTGCTGCCGTCGGCGTCCCGTACCGCCGCATCCAGCGCCGGCGCGGCCGCTATGAGGACCAGGTTGGCTGCATCGCCGTCCATTCCGTCGGCGAAGCTGTCGAAGTCCTGAACCACACGACGGGGCCCATCTTCTTGACGACAGGCAGTAAGGACTTGGATTCCTTTGCCCAGATTCCCGATTATGCCCAGCGCATCTACGCCCGCATCCTGCCCGTCCGTCCGTCGTTGGACCGGGCCCTGGATCTAGGCTACCTGCCGGCCCACGTGATTTGTATGCAGGGCCCCTTCACGACCGAACTCAATGCGGCCATGTTCCGCCAGACCGGCGCTCACTACGTCGTCACCAAGAACTCCGGCCACACCGGCGGCTTTCAGGAAAAATTAGAAGCTGCCAGACAAACAGGTGCCACGGTCATCGTCATCGAACGGGGAGAGTAATGACAAGAAAGCAACCTCTCCGGCTCTTTGAGCCACCTCCAGCTCAGCTCTCCGTTTTGGCAACTGCCCTGCGCTTCCCTACGGTCAGCACCTGACGGGCTAAAAAAGGCCTATGAGGGGAGGCTTAAGAGCAAGGCTCCCCTCATAGGGGAGCTGTCAGCGCAGCTGACTGAGAGGTTGCTTTTTACACATATCTATTCAGGCAAATAGGGAAGACGCAGTTCGCGAAAAATAGCCCCGTTCGGGAAATTTTTGCGAGCGAGGGTTACTCGAAGTGATGTTGTCCGTTTGAAACTGTTGCCGCACCGCGGCATCTGAGTCCGAGCGGACTGCGACCTGCGGGCGCCCATGAAAGGAGACATACCATGCACGTATATATTATCGGCACAGGGCCCGGCAATCCGGCTTTGTTGACGGGGCAGGCCAAAGCGGCCATAGAGGCTTCGCCCATCCTCGTCGGCGACAAGCGGATGCTGGCGCCTTTTGCGGCTTCCGGGAAGCGCCTGGTCGCGACGTACCGGCGTGACGATATTTGTCAGCTTGCCGCTTCTTTGTCCGATGAGGAAGGGCCCATGGCCATCCTCGTGTCCGGCGACGTCGGCTTTTTCAGCCTGGCCGCCTTGCTCACGGACATCCCTGGCTGCACGGTGACCCGCATCGCCGGTATCAGCAGCCTCGTCTACTTTGCGGCCGCCTTGCAGACGACGTGGAACGACGCCTTTATCGTCAGCCGCCATGGCCGCCGGGAATCCCTCGTCGCCGCCGTCCGCCAGCATCGGAAAGTCTTCGTCCTGACAGGCGGGTCCGATTCACCGGCCGCCTTGTGCCGGGAACTCTGCCAGGCCGGCCTGGATATGGTGTCCGTAGCCATTGGCTGCGACTTATCTTATGACAATGAAAACATCCTCCGCGGGACGGCTGCCGATTTCACCGACCGTCCCGCCGATTCCCTGGCCGTCATGATGGTAGAAAACGAAAAGGCCCGGCCCTGGGTGCGGCCCGTCCACGGTCTGCCCGATGAAGCCTTCCTGCGCGGCAAAGCGCCCATGACCAAGCAGGAAATCCGCAGCGTCGTCCTGTCCAAACTGGCTCCGGAAGCAGACGCCGTCGTCTGTGACATCGGGGCCGGTACTGGTTCGTGCACGGTCGAACTGGCCTTGCAGGCTCCTTTTGGCCACGTCTATGCCTTTGAAATCAATGAAGAGGCCCTGACTGTATTGCAGCAGAATATCGGCCATTTCGGCCTGACTAACGTCACCGTCGTCGCCGGCGATGCCAGCCAGACCTTGAAAACCTTGGACATCGCACCGGATTACGCCTTCATTGGCGGGACCAAAGGCAATCTGGCATCCATCCTCGATGACCTGTATGACAAGAATGAAGCCTGCCGCATGGTCATTACGGCCATCAGCCTGGAAACCCTGGCCGCCGTCACCGCTTATTACGCCGCCCGTAACGGATACCAGCTGGACATCACCCAGGTCAGCGCGGCCCGCAGCAAACGAGTCGGCCAGCATCATCTCATGATGGCCCAGAACCCGGTATATATCATGACAGCTGTCCGTCAGGACGCAGGGGAAGCTTAGACCCAGACTGTCCCACAAAGGTTTCTGCCACCTTGCAAGGGGCCTTTGCTGGAAGAACTCCTCAGTCGGCTATGCTGCCAGCTCCCCTTCTCAGGGGAGCCTTGTTGCGAACTGCGAAGGCGGGCCGCCTAGCCACAGCTGTCCGTTTTGGCAACCGTCTTGCGCCTCTCGCTGGTCGGCACCTGACGGGCCAAAAAGGCTTAGGACGGCCCCTACAAAGTGACCTGCGGCCTGCCGGGGTCTTTGCTTTTTCGATGAACGATGAACGACCTACGATGAACGACTTTACATTCACGAAAGGAGATCCTCATGCCCTCATCTATACAAGGAACGCCGGTTCCACGGCTGCTTTTGGCAGCTCCCAGCAGCGGCAGCGGCAAGACGACGGTGGTCTGCGCTTTGTTACAGGCCCTCAAGGACCGCGGCCTGTCGCCGGCTGCTTTCAAGAGTGGTCCTGATTATATCGACCCCATGTTCCACCGCCGGGTCCTGGATACGCCGTCGTATAATCTGGACCTCTTTCTCCTCGGCCGCCACGAGCCGGGCGCCGCAGCTGCCCGGGAGACGCTGCTGTGCCATGGTGCTGCGGCTGATGTAGCCATTTTGGAAGGGGCCATGGGCTACTACGACGGCGTCGGCACGGGTTCGGAGGCCAGCGCCTATGAATTGGCCGCAGCGACAGATACGCCGGTCGTCCTCGTCGTCGACGGCCGCGGTGCCGGCCTGTCGCTGGCAGCCGTCTTGCAGGGAATGGCTGCTTTCCGGGCTGACAGCCACGTCGTCGGCTTCATCGTCAACCGCATCAAGCCCATGGTCTATGAGCATTTCAAAGGGGCCTGGGAAAAGGCATCGGGCCTGAAAGCCCTGGGCTGCTTCCCGGATATGCCGGACTGCACTTTTTCCAGCCGCCATCTGGGACTGGTCACAGCCGATGAAATTACTGACCTCCAAGGGAAAATGGCCGCTTTGGCCGCCCAGGCCGAAAAGACTATCGCCATTGATGAACTCCTGGCTTGTGCCCGCCAGGCAGCGCCTTTGACCGGGTCTGGCAGTCCGGCCTTTCATCCCGATCCTGGCCGGGCCGTCCTGGCCATCGCCCGGGACGAAGCCTTCTGTTTCTATTATGAAGACAGCCTCCAGGTCCTGCAGCAGGCCGGCGCGGACCTGGTCTTTTTCAGTCCCCTCCACGACGGGGAACTGCCGCCTTGTGACGGTCTCTATCTCGGCGGCGGCTATCCCGAACTGTATGCCCAGGCCTTGAGCCAGAACGCGTCGATGCGTGCATCCCTTCGCCGTGCCTTGGACGCCCGGCTGCCGTGCATCGCCGAATGTGGGGGATTCATGTATCTCCATCAGGCCTTTCGCGACAGCCAGGACCGCCTGTGGCCCTGGGTCGGCGCCGTACCTGGCGAAACCTTCATGACCTCGTCCCTGAAGCGTTTCGGTTACGTCACCCTGAAGGCTGAAAAAGACAATCTGCTCTGCTGCGCTGGCGACACCGTGACGGCCCACGAATTCCACTATTCAGACAGCACGGACAACGGCCATGATTTTACGGCTTATAAGGCCGGGAGCCAGCGCCATTGGCCCTGCATCATGGCGAACGACCACTTCATCGGCGGCTATCCCCACATCCATTTCCTGGGGAAAAGGGACTGGGCCGCCCGCTTCGTCGCAGCCTGCATCCATCGAAAGGAAGGAACTCATGAAAATTGAACACATTTTACCAGCCGATATCGAACGGCGCAGCATGGAAATCATTGAAGACGAATTAGGCGACATCATCCTGCCGCCAGACGAAAAGGATATCATCAAGCGCGTCGTCCACACCAGTGCCGACTTTGACTATGTCCGCAACCTGCGTTTCAGCCCTGGCGCCGTCGATCAGGCCTTGACGGCCCTGAAAGGCGGCTGCACCATCGTGACCGATACCAACATGGCCTGCATGGGTATCAGCCAGCCGGGTCTAAAAAAACTGGGCTGCCGCAAAGTCTGCTTCATGGCCGATGAAGACGTAGCTGCCGCTGCTAAAGCGCAGGGGACGACGCGGGCCCAGGCTTCCATGGATAAAGCCGCAGCCCTCGAAGGGCCGGTCATCGTCGCCGTCGGCAATGCCCCGACAGCCCTCCTGCGCCTGCGGGAACTCATCGATGCCGGGAAGATGCGGCCGGCCCTGATCATCGGCGTCCCTGTCGGTTTCGTCAACGTCGTCTATGCCAAAGAAGTCATCATGGAAGCCGGCATTCCCTACATCGTCGCCAAAGGCCGAAAAGGGGGCAGCACCATCGCCGCCGCCATCTGCAATGCCCTCATCTACCGCCTGACGAGAGAATAGGTGGGACGCCCTCTGGGCGTCCCGCAGGGCAGCCCGCTGTGAGATTCCATCATAGCCCATTCTGGTATAATGGTGGATTTTTACGAACCACGAGCCACGAGCCACGGCTTTTTCCTCGGACTCAGATGCGGCATTCCGCCGCGACAAACTCAAAGTAACAACGATGCTTGGGGAAGCCCTCAGCACGTAGCGGGCCGCCCGCCGCTGCTATCCGTTCGGGCAATCGTCCTGCATCGGATGGGGCAGAAAGGCTCTGGGACGGCCCCTGCGGTATCGCATACAGGCGATGAGGCTTGCAAAATATGGCAAAAGGTGATTAAATTATATATGTGTTGAATTTTGACAAATGATTCCGATTTGTCACGCTAAAAATATCTGCAAGGAGTGTCAGTATGAAAATCAGTGCCGAAGAAATAAAGAAGATCGCACTGTTGTCCCGCCTGGAAGTCAAGGAAGACCAGATGGAAACGGTCGGGAAACAGCTGAACGACATTTTATCGTACATGGATCTCTTGAGCCAAGTCGATGTGACCGATGTCAAGCCGACGGCCCATGCCGTATCCATGTCCAACGTCATGCGCGACGACGTTCCCCAGCCGTCACTGGCCAATGAAAAAGCGCTTCAGAATGCGCCGGAACAGGCTGATGGCTATTTCAAAGTTCCGAAAGTCATCCAGGATTAACAGGGAGGCGTATGTATGTTAACCATCCATGAACTGCATGAAAAACTGGTCAACGGCGACGTATCGGCTGTCGAATTGACCAAGGCTTTTCTTGCACATAAAGATACAGTAGAACCGAAAGTACAGGCGTTTTTATCGGATAACCGCGACTATGCCCTGGAAGCGGCTGCCGCTGTCGATGCCAAAATCGCAGCCGGTGAAGCCATCAGTGACCTCGCCGGGATTCCCGGTGCCATCAAGGACAACATCTGCATCAAAGGTCAGAAGGCTACGTGTGCATCGAAGATGCTGGAAAATTTCAAATCGCCGTACAATGCGACGGTCATCGAAAAATTGATGGCTGCTGATTATGTCAGTCTGGGCAAGACCAATATGGACGAATTCGCCATGGGCAGTTCGACAGAAAACTCGGCTTTCCAGCTGACTCATAACCCGTGGAACCTCGATTGCGTCCCCGGTGGTTCGTCCGGCGGTTCGGCTGCCGCTGTCGCTTCGGGCGAAACGGTCTGGGCCCTCGGTTCGGATACAGGCGGATCCGTCCGTCAGCCGGCTTCGTACTGCGGTGTCGTCGGCCTCAAACCGACATACGGCCTCATTTCCCGTTATGGCCTCATCGCCTTTGCGTCGTCTCTGGACCAAATCGGTACTTTCACCAACGACGTAGCTGACTGCGCCATCGTCCTCAATGCCATCGCCGGTCACGATGCCAAGGACTCGACGTCCATTCCCCAGGCTGAAAAAGATTACAAACAGGCCCTGGTCAATGACGTCAAGGGTATGAAAATCGGCGTCCCGGAAGAATTCTTCGGTGAAGGCCTCGATGCTGACTGCCGCAAGGCCCTGGAAGACGCTATCGAAACGTATAAGAAACTCGGTGCTGAAATCGTACCGGTCAGCATGCCCCACATGAAATACGGCATCGCTGCTTACTATATCATCGCGCCGGCCGAAGCCAGCTCCAACCTGGCCCGTTATGACGGCGTCGGCTTTGGCATGCGCGTCGACGGCAAGGATATCGTCGACATGTACATCAAGACCCGTACGAAAGGCTTTGGCGACGAAGTCAAACGCCGTATCCTCCTCGGGACCTACGTCCTCAGCTCGGGCTATTACGACGCTTATTATCTGCGGGCCATGAAGGTCCGTACTCTGATCAAACAGGACTACGACGAAGCCCTGAAGAAATGCGACGTCCTGCTCACGCCGACGGCACCGGATACGGCCTTCAAAATCGGCCAGAACAGCGACAATCCGCTGGCTATGTACCTCGGCGACGTCTGCACGGTCACGTTGAACCTGGCCGGCCTGCCGGGCCTCAGCATTCCCTGCGGCTATAAGAACGGCCTGCCCATCGGCATGCAGCTCATCGGCAAGGCCCTGGACGAAGCAACGCTGCTTCGCGTGGCCTATACGTTTGAACAGAATCGGACGGACCTTCGCAAGCCGTCGCCCATGGGGGAGGTTGAACTTTAATGAAATACGAATCCGTTATCGGCTTGGAAGTCCATGTCGAATTAAAAACGAAAACCAAGATTTTCTGCGGCTGCAGCACGGAATTCGGCGCCGAACCGAATACCCACGTCTGCCCGGTCTGCTTAGGCCTGCCCGGCGTCCTGCCCGTACTCAATAAAGAAGTATTGCATTATGCCGTCAAAGCCGGCCTGGCCCTGCATTGCGACATCCTGCCGTTCAGCAAATTCGACCGCAAGAACTACTACTATCCCGATTTGCCGAAGAACTTCCAGACGTCCCAGTTCGACCTGCCGATTTGCAAAGGTGGCTACATCGATATCGACGTCGACGGCAAACAGCGCCGCATCCATTTGACCCGTATCCATATGGAAGAAGACGCAGGCAAGCTCGTCCACAGCGGCGGCAGCATTGCCAACTCTGATTCGACCAGCGTCGACTATAACCGTACGGGCGTACCGCTCCTGGAAATCGTCGGCGAACCGGAACTGCGCAGCGGTGCCGAAGCCAGAGCGTATCTGGAAAAACTGCGCTCCATCATGCAGTACCTCGGCGTTTCCGACTGCCGCCTCGAAGAAGGCAGTATGCGCTGTGACGCCAATATCTCCGTCCGTCCCGTCGGTTCGGATAAATTGGGGACCAAGACGGAAATCAAGAACATCAACTCCTTCAGCGCCGTCCAGAAGGGGATTGAATACGAAGCCGTCCGCCAGGCTCAGATCCTCGACGAAGGCGGTACGATCCAGCAGGCTACGCGCGGCTGGGATGAAGCCAAGGGCATTACCATCCTCCAGCGCGTCAAAGAAGGGGACAGCGATTACCGTTACTTCCCGGAACCGGACCTCATTCCTATCGAAGTGTCGCCGGAATACATCGAACAGGTCCGCCAGGAACTGCCGGAAATGCCCGATGCCCGCTGCCAGCGCTTCCAGGATGAATTGGGCTTGTCCGAATACGACGCCAACTTGCTGACCCTGGAAAAACAGACAGCCGATTACTTTGAAGCCGTCGTCAAAGAAGGCGTCGATGCCAAAGAAGCAGCCAACTGGATGCTCGGCGAATTCGCCAAGAAACTGAACGAAGAAAACATCGACATTTCCGCTTCGCCAGTCAAACCGGCTGACCTGGCTGGCCTCTTGAAACTCATCGCTAAAGGGACCATCTCCGGCAAGATCGCCAAGAAAGTCCTGCCGGAAATGTGGAAGTCCGGCAAAGCAGCCGACGTCGTCGTCAAAGAACAGGGTCTGGTCCAGATCACCGATACAGGTGCCCTGGAAGACATGGTCAAAAAAGTCATCGCTGCCAACCCGCAGTCCGTCGCCGACTATAAAGCCGGCAAGAAGAAAGCCATCGGCTTCCTCGTCGGCCAGATCATGAAAGAAACAAAAGGCCGGGCCAACCCCGGCGTCGTCAACCAGCTGTTGACCAAGAATTTACAGTAAAAGATAGTTTGCAGCTAAAAAGGGACATCGCATGAAGGCCTATGCCATCATGCGATGTCCCTTTCTCTTTATAGTTTGTAGTACAGATTTTGTAGTTTTCAGAGAAAAACTTTAAATTTAAAGCCATCCACTAACAACTAACTGCTAGCCACTAACAACTTAAAAGAGCTTGTCGTCGTGCGACAAGCTCTTTTTTATATTATTCTTCCGGATGGAGCAGTTTATGGATGGCCGTGCTGGTCGGCAGGGTTTCCGTTTCTTCACCGTCTGTCGTATAGAGCAGGGGCGCGCCGAAGGTCTGGCCCTGGAGCATGGCTTCTTTGGCGATTTTGCCGATAGGATGTGGGATGACCGTTGCGTCGTGATGGGCTTCGTGGAAGGCTTTAGCTGCATCTTCCAGGGCCTGGATATCTTCTTTCGTCTGGACGGGGACAGCCAGTTCAAAGGTCTTGGCTTCCAGGTCCCAGCGGCTTTCCATCTTCTGGACGAGTTCGTCGGCTTTGGCGCCCTGGTCGGCGCGGATGACGATGATGGGGACACTGCCCAGGTCGACGGCCTGACCGGCGATGTCGTCGATGTCATCTTCGTCGAGGCTGCCTTCGATTTTGACGGCGTCGATGAGGGCCGAACGGATGGCAAAGCGTAGGATCGTCGCGTAGTCGTTGTCGGTCTGGTACATTTCCGGCAGCTTGCTCTTATCGCACGAGAAGAGGACCGACGGCTGTTCAGCATCACGGGCAATGAACAGCAGGGCGTTCCAGAGCTGGGACAAATTGATGGTCCCGTTGAAACAGCCGGCATCAAAGGCAATCATATCGTAAGGTTTCTTTAAGATTTCGTCGATTCGGTCCTGCAAATCTTCGATAGTTTCACATTCCAAGGGAACGGCGATGAAGGGATGGTCCGATTCAAAATGAATACTCATTGCACTAGGCATATATTATTACCTCCTAAGTCGTATTATCTTTATTGTACTCGGAATATGACTTGTTGGCAATGGCTATAAAAAAACGTTGACAAATCATCTCGTTTCTTGTATAATATTTTTTGTTGGCGGGGCATAGCGCAGTTTGGTAGCGCACCTGGCTTGGGACCAGGGGGTCGCAGGTTCAAATCCTGCTGCTCCGACCATTACCGACCGATGCGGGTGTAGCTCAGTGGTAGAGCGCCAGCCTTCCAAGCTGGTTATGTGGGTTCGATTCCCATCACCCGCTCCATTTTTTGAGACTCAGTAGCTCAGCTGGATAGAGCAACAGCCTTCTAAGCTGTGGGTCTAGGGTTCGAATCCCTACTGGGTCACCACTTACTTGCGCCTATAGCTCAGGGGATAGAGCACCGGTCTCCGGAACCGGGTGCGAAGGTTCGAATCCTTCTAGGCGCACCAAAAAAATAGTGAAAAGGACCCCGCACGAAGGCTTTTGCCATCATGCGGGGTCCTTTTTCATTTTATAGTTTGTATAATCTGGTTTTAAATTGTTAACCATCCGCTAACTGCTGCATGGTAGGGAATACACAAAATTCACAGCGGGACGCTCTCTGGGCGTCCCCTACAGCAAAAAAGGGATTGTCGCATGTGCGACAATCCCTTTTCTATATCTTACACTAAACCTTGTTCAATCATGACGTCGGCGACTTTCATGAAGGCCGTGATGTTGGCACCGGCGACGTAGTTGTCGGGGACGCCGTATTTTGCGGCGTTGTCACGGGATTCTTCAAAGATGTTGCGCATAATGTCTTTGAGGGTAGCGTCGACTTTTTCAAAGGGCCAGGACAGGCGTTCCGAGTTCTGAGCCATTTCCAGGGCCGATACGGCGACGCCGCCGGCATTTGCAGCTTTGGCCGGCGCAAAGAGGACGCCGTGTTCCTGGAAGTAAGCCATAGCGTCGAGGGTCGACGGCATGTTGGCGCCTTCGCCGATGGCTTTTACGCCGTTCTGGACGAGGATTTTAGCCGATTCCAGGTCGATTTCGCCCTGTGTAGCGCAGGGGAGGGCGATGAAGGCCGGGATTTTCCACATATCGCGGCTGTTTTCGTGGTATTCTGCATCCGGATGGGTTTCGATGTATTCTTTGATGCGGCCGCGGCGGACTTCTTTGATGTCCTTGACGGTTGCGACGTCGATGCCATTGGCGTCATAGATATAGCCGCTGGAGTCGGAGCAGGTGACGACCTTGGCACCCAGGGCCTGGGCTTTTTCGATGGCATAGATGGCGACGTTGCCCGAACCGGAAACGATGACCGTCTTGCCTTTGATGTCGATGTTCTTGTTGTCCAGCATATCCTTGACGAAATAGAGGAGACCATAGCCGGTAGCTTCTGTACGGGCGAAGCTTCCGCCGTAATCAATGCCTTTGCCTGTGAGTACGCCGGCATCGAAAGCGTCCTGGATGCGTTTGTACTGGCCATAGAGGAAGCCGATTTCACGGGCGCCGACGCCGATGTCGCCAGCCGGTACGTCGATGTTGGGGCCGATGTGGCGGCACAGTTCGGTCATGAAGCTCTGGCAGAAATGCATGACTTCCCGGTCCGATTTGCCTTTCGGGTCGAAGTCCGAGCCGCCTTTGCCGCCGCCGATGGGAAGGCCGGTCAGGGCGTTCTTGAAGATCTGTTCAAAAGCCAGGAACTTCAAGATGCTCAGGTTGACGCTCTTGTGGAAGCGCAGGCCGCCTTTGTAAGGGCCGATGGCGCTGTTGGCCTGGACGCGGTAGCCGCGGTTGACGTGGAAGACGCCGTTGTCATCTTCCCAGGGGACGCGGAAAATGATGACGCGTTCCGGTTCGATGATGCGTTCCAGGATGTGGTGCTGTTTATATTTCGGTTCCTTTTCCAGCATGGGCACGAGGGACGTCAGTACTTCGCGGGCTGCGTTCTGGAATTCCGTCTGTTCAGGGTCACGGCGCTGGATGATGGCCAGCACGTCTTCTACATACTGCTGCATTTCTGTCATAATGGATTCTCCTTTGAATGAATATTTTATTGTAATGAGGTAGTCGATAGATGCGTCGTAATGACTTTTTTGCATCCGTTGGAGATATTATAGAAAAGATTTTAGAAAATGTAAATAAAAACTTAAAAAATTAGTGATAGAGATTTCAAAACGATAAAATTCAAAAATCGAATAATTGATTTGTCATGACTGGCAGGGGCCGGAGAAGCGTAGTATAATAGGGAAGATGTTTGAAGAAGGGAAGTGCATGTATGGAAACATGGCTTGATCTGCATATGCATACGAAATATAGTATGGATGGCCAATTCGAGCCGGCCGACTTGATGCGCCAATGCGCCGATGCCGGCGTGACGACCGTCGCCGTGACCGACCACGATTCGGCCCGGGCTATCCCGGAAGCGCGGCAGGAAGCGGCCCGGCTGGGCTTGAACCTGGTGCCGGGCATCGAAATCAGCTGCCAGTATAAAGGGAAGAATTTCCACCTTCTCGGCTATGGCATCCATGCCGAGGACCCTGTTTTTGCGGCCATTGAAAAGGATGTATACGGCCAGCGCCGGGCGATTTCAGAAAAGGTCCTCGACGCCGTCGAAGCCCTGGGCATCGTCCTCGACCGGCCGGCTATCTGGAAGCTCTGCAGCGGCGATGCCGTTGCGTCCGTCCATATCGCCCGCGTCGCCCTGGCGGACCCGCGCAATGCGGATTGTCCCGTCCTGGCACCGTACCGGCCGGGTGGGGCGCGGAGCGATGCGCCATACGTCAACTTTGGCTGGGATATCTGCGGCCAGGGAGGCCCGGCTTTCGTGCCCATGACCTTCATGGATTTTGCCAAAGCCGTCGCCATCATCCACGACCACGGCGGTGTCGCCGTCCTGGCCCATCCCGGTGCCAATATGAAGCAGAACCGGCCGCTGACGGAAGAGCTCATCGCTACGGGCCTCGATGGCATCGAAGCCTATTGCAGCTATCACGACGAAGGGACGAGTGCTTTTTACCGCCGCATTGCCGATAACTATGGCCTGATGGCGACCTTGGGCAGCGATTACCACGGCCGGGCCAAGCCGCACATCCGGCTCGGGACGTACGGCCATCCGGAACCGCAGGCCCTGTGGGACCGGCTCTGCCAGAAAATCAAACAACAACATGGGGAAGTGTATGTATCGTGAAAACGAAAAAAATGATATCTGCCCTGGCCTTGACCCTTTGTCTGGCCCTGGGCATGACGACAGGTTCTTTGGCGAGTGCTGCCGACAATGAAGGCGCAGCCTATACGACGGGCGTCGCCAGTGTCGACCAGCACATGGATGCCGTAGCCAGGGCCAAGGCCAAAGCCGCTAAGGCTGCCAAGAAGGCAGGGAAGACGAAAAAAGACCAGGCCGGCAAGACGGCGCCTGTATCGTCCCAGCCAGCCGCTGCAGCCAGCACAGCCGCCAAGCCCGCAGTCATCGGCAATGTCCCGCGGTCGGCGAAACCCGCCGGAGCCCGCGGCGTCATGCGCAACTATAATCCCGTGACCGATGCGGCGCCGGCCGAACCGATGGCCATCAAGGAAACGCATTTCCAGTTCCGCGAAACGCTGCTCCTGCGGCCGAAGACGGACATGGTCGTCATCCATCACGTCGGCATCCCCGATGGCGATACGTCGGCAGCGGCTATCCATCGCGCCCATCTGGCCAACGGCTGGGCCGGTATCGGTTACCATTACGTCATCCGCAAAGACGGGACCATTGAACGGGGCCGCCCGCTGGCTACGGTCGGTGCTCATGCCGAAGGGCAGAACTACCATACCGTCGGCATCAATGTGACGGGCAATTTTGAAAAGGAAATCCCCACGCCGGCCCAGATCCACTCCCTGGAAGGACTGGTCGCCTGGATCTGCAAGATCTACAGCATCGTGCCGGGTCCGTCTACCATCGTAGGCCATCGCGACGTCAACAGTACGGACTGCCCGGGCCGCAACCTCTACAGCCTGCTACCGCAGATCCGCAAGGATGTCGCCCAGAAGATGAACGGTATGGATTCGTCTTATGAAGATAAGCTGAAGAAGACGAATTTCCTCAAGATGAGCCGGAAAGAACGGGAAGCCATCATCATGCAGGGCGCGTCGGTCTTCTAATCGCTACTGGCAGGGGCCAGTGAACTATGATATAATTAAATAGTTGCAGTTGAATCACGATAAGGGCTGCGCATGGACCGCCTTGTTTTCCAGGGCTTCATGCGACAGCCCCAATTTGTCATGAGGTAAAAACGATATGAAGCAATTCTTTCAATGGATGAATCAAGATGAAAATATCCGCTCCGCCGTGGCTGCGTTTTCCCAGCCCGGCTGTCATAGTATCTACGGCCTCAGCGGTTCCGTCAAGAGCGCCCTCGTCGCCAAGGCCCTGACGGAAAAGCCGGGGCAGGCCGTCCTCGTCGTCCCGTCGCGGGAACAGGCTGCGGCCTGGATGGCGGACCTGGCCTTTTTGGTACCGGACCTGCCAGTCCTGGATTTCCCTGTCGTCGACAAGGCCGTCTTTACGACGACGGCCAAGAGCCTGGACCGGACGGCCCGGCAGATGGAAGCCTTGGGCCGCCTGCGCCAGGGTGACCGGCTCCTGATCCTGGCGGCACCGGAAGAAGCGGCCCAGTACGTCATGGCGCCGCAGCGCATCGATGCCGCCGCTATCGACGTGGCCATCCATCAGGACTACGACCGCGACGAGTTGTTGCAGCACCTCGTCGACGCCGGCTATGAACGGGTCGACATGGTCGAACGGCGCGGTCATTTTTCCGTCCGCGGCGACATCGTCGATATCTATGCCGTCAACGAACCGCAGCCCCTGCGCCTGGAGTTCTTCGGCGACGAACTGGACAGCCTGCGCACGTTCGATACAGACAGCCAGAAATCCCAGGACCAGCGGGAAAAGGCCCGCATCCTGCCCATTTCCCTGACTGTCCAGGATGACGAGAAATATACGCTCCTGGACTATGCCGGACAGGGCGTCATCATCTGGGATGAACCGAACCGCGTCCGCGAAGGCCTGAAGAAGGTCCTCAAGGAGTCCGACGACTATAAGGGCCGCCTGGCGTCCTGGAAAAATCTGGTCACAGCCCAGCGCCCGGGGCCGCAGCTCATCTTGTCGCTCATGGCCCAGTCCGTGCCGGATATGATGATAGACACGTCGGCCAGCTTTGCCGCCAAGATGATGGCCAGTTTCCAGAAGCAGTTCAACCTCCTGGAAGAAGAAGTGGACCATTGGCGGGACCTGGGGAATACAATCCTCTTCGTCATCAACAGCCGCGACCGGCGGGCTTCGCTCCAGGCCTGGATGAAGCAGCATGAGCTGCCGTTCCGGGACTACGATGATGACCAGAGTACGCCAGGCGGCGTCTACGTTGTCGAAGGGGAGATCCACGACGGCTTCGAGCTGCCTTATGCCAAAATCGTCGTCGTCGCCGAACGGGATGTCTTCGGCACCCAGAAGCGGCGCCTGCGCCATCATGCCGCCAAAGGCCAGGAAATCAACGTCTTTACCGACCTCAAGCCCGGCGATTACGTCGTCCACGAAGTCCACGGCATCGGCCGCTACATCGGTATCAAGACCATTGAAATGGATGGTGTCCACAAGGATTATCTGGAAATCCACTATGCCGGCAAGGATATCCTCTACGTGCCGACGGACCAGTTGTCCCTGTTGCAGCGCTACATCGGTAACGAAGGGGATACGCCGAAATTACAGAAAATGGGCGGTTCCGACTGGCAGAAGACGCGGGCCAAGGCCCAGAAGTCCATTACCGACCTGGCAGAAAAACTCGTCGCCCTCTATGCCAAGCGGGAAGTCGTCCAGGGCTATGCCTTTCCGCCGGATACGCCGTTCCAGAAGGAATTTGAAGAAGCCTTTCCTTATGAAGAAACGGAAGATCAGTTGAAAGCCGTCCGCGATATCAAGGCCAGCATGGAAAAGCCGACGCCCATGGACTGCCTGGTCTGCGGCGACGTCGGTTTCGGCAAGACTGAAGTGGCCATGCGGGCCATCTTCAAAGCCGTCACAGCTGGCAAGCAGGTCGCCGTCCTGGTGCCGACGACGGTCTTGTCGCAGCAGCATTTCCAGACCTTTATGGAACGCTTCGGTCCCTTCGGCGTCCACGTCGACGTCCTCAACCGCTTCCGCTCGTATAAAGAAAAGAAAGATATCCTGGCCCGGACCCTGACCGGCGATATCGACGTCCTCATCGGGACCCACAGCCTGCTCAACAAGAAGGTCAAGTTCAAGGACCTGGGTCTCCTGGTCGTCGATGAAGAACAGCGCTTCGGCGTGGCCCAGAAGGAAAAATGGAAGGCCTGGGCAGCCAATATCGACGTCCTGTCCCTGAGCGCCACGCCGATTCCGCGGACGCTGCACATGTCCCTGGTCAACCTGCGGGAAATGTGCGTCATCGAAACGCCGCCGACAGACCGTTTCCCGGTCCAGACCTATGTGACCGAATACGACGCCCGCATCGTCAGCGATGCCATTATGCGCGAAAAACGGCGGGGCGGCCAGGTCTTCTTCGTCTACAACCGCGTTGCGACCATCGAAAAGATGAAAGACGAACTCCAGGCCCTCTTGCCGGATGTGACCATCGGCATCGCCCACGGCCAGATGGCCGGGAGCCTGCTGGAATCGGTCATGTTCGATTTCTATGAAGGCAAATACGACGTCCTCCTCTGTTCGAGCCTGGTCGAAAACGGCCTGGACGTAGCCAATGCCAATACCATCATCATTTACGACGCCGACCACTTCGGCCTGTCCCAGCTCTATCAGATGCGCGGCCGCGTCGGTCGGAGCCATCGCATGGCCTATGCCTATTTCCTCTACCGCCGCGACAAGGTCCTGTCGGAAGTCGCCGAAAAACGCTTGCAGGCCATCAAGGAATTCACCGAACTCGGCTCGGGCTTCAAGATTGCCATGCGTGACCTGGAAATCCGCGGCGCCGGCAACCTCCTGGGTCGGGAACAGCACGGCAATATCGCCAGCGTCGGCTTTGCCATGTACTGCCATATGCTGGAAGATGCCATCGCCAAGGCTCAGAACGGCAAGGAAGCAGCGCCGCCGCCACCGGAAACGGTCATGGAAATCCACGTCGACGCCTTTATCGACGACGGCTATATCCAAAATGGCGGCCAGAAAATCGAAATGTACCAGCGCCTGGCCGTCTTATCGTCGAAAGAAGAACTGGCCGACCTGCGCCGGGAACTGGCCGACCGCTACGGCAAGCCCAGCCAGCCCGTAGAGAAATTGCTGCAGGTCACGGAAACGCGCCTCGACGCCAAGGCCCAAGGATTGGTCCTCATCGCTCAGAAGAAAGACGTCCTGGAATTGAAGTGGCAGCGCGTCGCCGATATACCCGACCTTTCCAAACTGGAACCGTCCCTGCGCCGCCGTTTCCGCCTTGTGCCCAACATGCCCGTCATGGTCCGCGTCTCCCTGGCTGGGATTTCCGACGTCCTGGCCTTTATCCAGACGCTGCTGGTGGCCTTTTCATCATTGAGAAAGGGGAATTCCCTTGAGTAAGAACTCCTTTTTACGGGGCGCCATGGTCCTCACCGTGGCCGGTATCGTCGTCAAGATCCTGGGCGGGCTGAACCGTATCTTCTTGTCGCGCCTCTTGGGGGGCGAAGGCATCGGCCTGTACCAGATGGCTTATCCCGTCTATATCCTGCTCCTGAGCATTATCGGCGCCGGGATTCCCATTGCCGTGTCCATCATGATCGCTGAGGAAGCGGCCAAAGGCCATTACAGCGGCGTCCGCCGTATCTTTCATGTGACCCTGGTCTTCATGACCGTCGTCGCCGTCGTCTGCGGCCTGGCCCTGCCTTTTGGCGCCCATGGCCTGGTCGAAATGGGCATCGTCCGCGATAGCCGGGTCTTTCCGGCTCTGGCCGTCCTGGCGCCGGCCCTGAGCCTGTCGGTCATCGCCTGCTGTTTCCGCGGCTATTTCCAGGGCCTGCAGCTCATGACGCCGACGGCACTGTCCCAGATGGCAGACCAGTTTGTCCGGGTCTGCACCATGCTCGTCCTGGCCTGGATTCTCTTGCCGAAGGGTCTGGAATGGGCCGCTGCCGGTGCCGCCTTCGGCGCCGTCCCGGGGGCGGCGGCAGGGCTGGTGCTCATCGCTTTCCTGTATTACCGTCACAGCCGCCATCCCATGCCCGATGACGACGGCGTCTTCGTCATCCAGTCGCCGCGGCGCATCATCCGCCGGCTCATCGTCCTGGCCGTGCCCGTAGCGGCGGCCAACATGCTCCTGCCGGCCGTGGCCAGCATCGACTTGTTCATCGTGCCCCTGCGTCTGGAAGCAGCTGGCTACAGCACCCATCAGGCGACGGCCCTTTACGGCTATCTGACGGGCATGGCCAACGGCCTGGTCCAGCTGCCGGCTATCTTGACCATCGCCTTGGCGACGAGCCTCGTCCCGGCCGTATCGGCTGCCTTTTCCCAGCGGAATCGGGACGTCATCCTCGACCGGACCGACACGGCCATGCGCATTGCCAACGTCATCACCGTGCCGGCCTGCCTGGGCCTGGCCGTCCTGGCCGTACCCATTTCCCGGCTCCTCTATGCGACGCCGGCAGCGGGGCCGGCCATCTGCGTCCTGTCCATTTCGGTCTTCCTCGTCGGTCTCCAGCAGATCACCAGCGGCCTTTTGCAGGGCATGGGCCATACGGCCGTCCCGCTGTACAACATGGCCGCCGCAGCCGTCGTCAAGATTATCCTCAGCTGGCACTTGACGGCCATTCCCTGGCTGGGCGAAGTCGGCGCCGCCTGGGCGACCAATGCCGATTTGGCCGTCGCTACGGCGCTCAATCTTTACTTTGCCCGTAAATACATTGCCTACCGCGTCCAGTGGGGCTACATCGGGAAACTCTTTCTGGCCGGCGCCGCCATGGCCGGCACGGCCTGGCTCGTCCACCACGCCTTGTTCGTCCTCTTCGGCAACGCCGTGGCCACCATCGCCGCCATCATGGCCGCAGCCCTGGTCTACCTCATCGGCCTCGTCGTCTTCCGGGCCCTCACGGCAGAAGATATCGAAAAAATCCCCGTCGTCGGGAAGAAAGTAAGCCGGCGGATACATTTGTAGGAAAGACGCAGGCCGCAGTCCGCGGGTGGCAGGCCAGAAAAAAATACACGGCCTGCGGCCGTATGCGTAGGGGCTGTCGCACGAAGGCTTCGGCCATCATGCGAGGCCCCTTTTACTTTATAGTTTGTAGTACGGAGTTTGTAGAAGCTGGTCTTAAATTTTTTACCATTTGCTACAAACTAAAAACTACAAACTTAAAACTCAAAAAGAGGCGATGTCGTCAGTTTGAATCTGTTGCCGCGCATGTCATCGGGGATGTACACAGGATTCACGCGGGACGCCTTAACAGGACGTCCCCTACGATGCGGCCTGCGACCGGTAGGGACGTTAGCCCCAAAACTCGATGAACGGCTCTAGGCTGCGGCCTGCGGGACGGCCTTTGGCCGTCCCTTGCTTTTTCCCGTTCTTTTTGCTATACTGGAAACAAATAGTTGAGCAAATCAACTAATTACTGAAGAAAAGGGGATGCAGCACATGGATTATTTGAAGGCTGGTCATGATTTCAGTGTCATCAACCAGCGTTCCCAAGCCTATGTGGTCGAAGCGTGCCGTCCTTGGAATTTGTCTTATTCGGAACATGTGACGCTCCTGAGTTTGTACAGCCACGATGGCTGCCGGCAGAATGAGCTCTGTCAGGTCATGCAGGCCGACAAAGCCCTGGTGGCCCGGAATCTGAAGACGCTGGAGGCGAAGGGATTCGTCAGCCGGCGCCAGCAGGGGACGGACCGGCGTTACAAGTATCTCTATTTGACGCCCAAGGCCCGGGAGCTGCAGGATACGATGGAAGAGATTTTAAGGAAATGGGTCGACGTCCTCGTCCAGGGCGTCGATGAGGTGACGCTGGGGCCGGCGTTGCAGCTCATGCATCAAGTGGCCGACAATGCCGCTGAAGCCGATATTGCTGCCCTTAATCCCACAAAGGAGATGAAGCCATGAAACGCGATTGGAAATATACAGTCCTCGTCATAGCCGTCCTGACGGCCTTGGGCCTGACAGGCTGCGGCCAGCAGACCCAGCAGGCCGAACAGCCCCAGCTGGTCAAGGCCATCCAGGTCGGCAGTGAAACGGCGGGCACGACGGCCGGTACCTATTCGGGGACGGTCAAGGGCCGATACCAGAGTAATTTGTCCTTCCAGGCCGGCGGCCGCATTACGGCCCGCAACGTCCAGCTCGGCTCCCAGGTCCATGCCGGAGACGTCCTGATGACGGTCGACCCGAAAGACGTGGCCCAGGCTGTCAATCAGACCCAGGCCCAGGTCGACGCCGCTGCTGCTCAGCTCCAGCTGGCCCAGTCCAATTTAACCCGTTATCAGCAATTATACGATATGGATGCCATCAGCGCGTCCGTCCTGGACCAGTACCAGACGGCTTACGACCAGGCTTCGGCCCAGTATAACCAGGCCTTGGCAGCCCAGCAGGCGCAGGAAAACCAGTTATCCTATACGCAGCTCACGGCCGATGCCGACGGCGTCATCTCAGCCGTATCGGCGGAAGTCGGCCAGGTCGTCGCTGCCGGCCAGACTGTAGTCACCCTGGTCCATTCAGGGGACCTGGAAGTCCAGGTCAATGTACCGGAAAATAAACTGGCTGATTTCCCGGTCGGCAAGAACGTGACCGTCACCTTCTGGGCCCTCCAGAACCAGCAGACCGCCGGTGTCGTCCGCGAAGTGGCTCCTATGGCCGATGCGGCGTCGCGGACGTACCAGGTCAATATTTCCCTGCCCAATCCGCCGGACGGCATGCAGCTCGGCATGACGGCTACGGTTGCCAACGGCAGTGAACAGGCAGCCGCTGAAGATACCTTCGTCCTGCCGCTGGCCGCCATCTATCAGACCGGCGACACGCCCCAGGTCTGGGTCGTCGGCAAGGATAAGACCTTGTCCCTGAAAGACGTGACGGTCCAGGATTTTGGCGATAATACGGTCAAAGTCACGGGCCTCAGCCGCGGTGATGTCGTCGTCACGGCCGGCGTCCATATGCTCAGTGAAGGACAGAAAGTCCGCGTAGAGGGGGAAGATGAATGAGAAATTTATCGGAAGTCTCTATTCACAACCGCGTCCTCGTCTGGTACTTCATCATCCTCGTCGCCATTGCCGGTATCTTTTCCTACATGAAACTGGGCCGCATGGAAGACCCGACGTATACGGTTCGGACTATGGTCGTCTCCGTCGCCTGGCCCGGTGCCACGGCGGAACAGATGCAGGAACAGGTGACGGATAAAATCGAAAAGAAACTGCAGGATACGCCGAACCTGGATTACATCAAGAGTTATTCCCGGCCCGGCCAGTCGGTCATCTACGTCTACCTCGACGACAAGGCGCCGCGCGACAGCATCCGCAGCACCTGGCATGAAGTCCGCAATTTGACGGAAGATATGAAGAAAGATTTGCCCGAAGGCGTCTATGGGCCCTATTACAACGACCGTTTCGACGACGTCTACGGTTCTATCTATGCTATCACCGGCGATGGCTATTCGTATGAAGAATTGCGTCAGAAAGCGGAAAAGATACGCCGCATGATGATGTCCGTCGACGATGTCAGCAAAGTCGAACTCGTCGGCGAACAGTCGGAAAAGGTCTACATCGAAGTGGCCAATTCCAAACTGGCCGAACTGGGCATTGCGCCGACGACCATCGCCAATGCCGTCAAAGGCCAGAACCAGATGACGCCGGCCGGCATGGTCGATACCCAGTCGGACAACGTCTACCTGCGCCTGTCCGGTGTCTTTGAAGACGTCGAAGCCATCCGCAACCTGCCCATCAATGCCAATGGCCGCGTCTTCCACCTGGGCGATATCGCCACGGTCGAACGGCGCTATACGGAACCGGCGGACCCGAAGATGTTCTATAATGGCAAGCCTGCCGTCGGTATCGCCTTGTCCATGAAGAGCGGCGGCAATAACCTCCAGCTCGGCGAAAACTTGAAGAAGTTGCAGGAAAGCTTCAAATCCGATTTGCCGGCCGGCATGGAAATCCACCAGGTATCGGACCAGCCGCAGGTCGTCAAAGAGTCCATCAGCGACTTTACCAACACCCTGCGTGAAGCCATCATCATCGTCCTCGTCGTCAGCTTCCTCAGCCTGGGACTGCGGACGGGCCTGGTCGTCGCTTTCTGTATCCCACTGGTCCTGACCGGCGTCTTCTGTGTTATGGAAGTAGCCGGCATCGACTTGCATAAGGTTTCCTTAGGTTCCCTGATCATCGCCCTGGGCCTCCTCGTCGACGACGCCATCATTGCCGTCGAAATGATGACGGTCCAGCTGGAGAAGGGCATGAACCGCGTCGATGCGGCCTGCTATGCCTTCAAGGCGACGGCCAAGCCCATGCTGACGGGGACCCTCATTACCTGCTCCGGCTTCATTCCCGTCGCCTTTGCCGATGGGGCAGCGTCGGAATTCTGTAAGGACTTGTTCCCGGTCATCACGGCGGCCCTGGTCTTGTCGTGGATCGTATCGGTCATGGTGGCGCCGCTCTTCGGCTATTACCTGATCAAGCCGAAAGTGGCCAAAGGCGAAGAGCCGGAGCCCTTGTATCAGAGCCGGTTCTACGTCTTCTTCCGCAAGGTCCTGACCTGGTGCCTGACCCACCGGGTATTAGTCATCGGCGGGACAGCGGCTATGTTCATCTTGTCCGTCGGCATGATGAAACTCATTCCCCAGGAATTTTTCCCGCCCTCTCTGCGGCCGGAACTCATCGTCGAAATGACCCTGCCTGAAGGCTCGTCCATGCAGGCCACGCAGAAGGAAGCATCCCGCTTTGCCCAGTATCTGGACAGTCAGCAGGCGAAGCTCAAGGATTATTCGTACTACGTCGGCGAAGGGGCACCGCGTTTCGTCCTGACCATCGAACCGGTCCTGCCGGCCAATAACTACGCCCAGTTCGTCGTCGTCGCCAAGGATATGCAGACGAGGGAAGAATTGACGCAGTCCATTAAACAGGAAATGGCCGACAAGTTCCCCAACGTCCGCTGCAACGTCAAGAACGTGCCCTTAGGGCCGCCGTCGGATTACCCCATCATGCTGCGCGTATCCGGCTACGATACGGATAAGGTCAAAGCCTATGCCCAGCAGATCGCGGCGCGCATTGCCAAGGACCCGAATACGGAAAATGTCTTCCTCAACTGGGACCAGAAAAATAAGATCATGCACGTCGACCTGGATCAGAATAAGCTGCGGGCTATGGGCATTTCCGGTGAAGACATTGCCCAGACCTTGTATACGGAACTGTCCGGGGCGACGGTCGCCCAATACTATGCGGCCGATAAGACCATCGGCATCCAGCTGCGCCTCCAGGACAGCGACCGCAATGACCTGGCCAAGATCAAGAGCCTGCCCGTCTACGTAGGCCAGGCCGGTTACGTGCCGCTGGAACAGATTGCCACTATTTCCTATAAAGGCGAAGATGGCCTCATCTGGCGCCGCGATTTGAAACCGACCATCACCATCAACGGCGGCATCAAGTCCGGTACGGCCAACGATGCGACGCAGAAAGCCTACGATTCCATTGCCGATATCCGGGAAAGCATGCCCTTTGGCTATACCGTCGAAGTCGACGGGGCCCTGGAAAACAGCCAGAAGTCCCTGAAGTACCTCCTGGTACCAGTACCGGTCATGGTCATCATTATCATGACCCTGCTCATGTTCCAGCTGCGCAGTCCGTCGCTCATGTTCCTGGCCCTGATTACGGCGCCTATGGGACTCATCGGCGTCTCCTGGGGGATGCTCCTCTTCGGGAAATCCCTGGGCTTCGTCGCCGATTTGGGCATCCTGGCCCTGGGCGGCATGATCATCCGCAACTCCATCATCCTCCTGGACCAGATACAGAAACATATGGCTGCCGGCGAAGACCCATGGCACGCCGTCATCGACTCAGCGGTTATGCGCTTCCGGCCCATCATGCTCACGGCCGCTGCGGCTATCCTGGGCATGATACCCCTCATGAAGAGCGTCTTCTGGGGCCCCCTGGCCGTCGCCATCGCCAGCGGCCTCTTCGTCGCCACCGTCCTGACCCTGCTGGTCCTGCCGACCATGTACGCCGCCTGGTTCAAAGTAAAGAGAACGAGTTAGCTTAGTGGCTCGTGGTTCGTGGCTCGTAGGGGCCGTCCTGAAAGGCGGTCCGCAAGGGCTCTCCTTATAGGAGAGCTGTCAGCGAAGCTGACTGAGAGGTTGCTCTTCATAGTTTGTAGTACGGAGTTTGTAGAAGATAGTTTTAAATTTAAGACCATCCGCTAACCACTAGCCACTAGCTACTAATCACTCAAAAAAGTCCTGTCGCACATGCGGCAGGACTTTTTTGCCATGATCCGAAAGCCTGAGGCGTCAGTCTTCCGGGTCCGTAGCAATGTCCGGTTCGTTCTTGCGGTTGAAGCCGATGATGCGGCGCGGCTTTTCGATGTCGTCGTGGCGGGGGACGGCGACGAGGAGCAAGTTGAGCTGGGAAATGTGCTGGACCAGTTCGACCGCCGAGCCGTCGGACAATTCGCCGTAGAAGACGATCATGTTCGGGTCCCAGTAGCCGATGTCCTGGATGCTGAAGGTGATGTCGCCAGCCGATACCAGGCGCCCGCCGGCCTGCATGTCGTCGGGCAGGCCCGATTCAAAGTTGTTGATCAGGGCGACGATGCGCTGATACATGTCGGAAGCCAGATAGGGCGCTTCCGGGTCGTCTTCTTCTTCCGGGACGGCGCCGGGCTGGAGGATAGTCAGTTCCTTTTCTGCAGCTGCCTCTTTTTCGGGGGCCTTTTGTTTTTTCTTATCGTTTACGTCTGCCATAAAAATCCCTCCTTATCATTCTCATTATATCATTTAGACATAGAATGAGGCAATTCCTGCTACTTTTTTCCGGGTAGCAGGCTTTTTTTCTTGGCATCCCTATGCTGATATGGTATAATGGTCAAGACATGCTGACATCAGGTAACATATTTTCACACGAAAAGAGGTTTTTTCTTCATGGAATATGTGAACGAGTTGGACACTATATCGGCGGGAGCTGCGAAAAAAGAGGCGGCTCTCAAGGTACATCGTCTTACGTTTATGGAGGCTACGATGATGGTCGTCGGGTCTACCATAGGTTCCGGTGTTTTAGGTTTAGCTTTTGCCAGTCGCAATGCCGGCTGGCCCGTCCTGCTTACGTGGCTTGTCGTAGCAGGCTTTTTTTCTATCATCTCCATGCTCTATGTCGCCGAAGCGACGCTGCGCACCACGAGGCCCTTACAGCTGTCGGGCCTGGCTGAAAAGTACGTCGGCAAGATCGGTTCCTGGCTGATTTTCTTTTCCGTCGGGGCCACGTCGTTTTGCAGCCTCATCGCCTATACCAGCGGCTGCGGCAAGATATTGAGCGAATTCTTCGGCATTTCCCTGGAAATGGCCAGCTGCCTCTTTGCCCTCGGGGCGACGAGCGTCGTCTGGCTGGGCCTCAAGGCAACCGGGGTAGCAGAGAAATATTTGAGTTCAGGTATGACGGCCATGCTTATTCTCCTCGTCGGCGCGTCACTTTTTTCGGCCCGCGTACCTGTCGCAGATATCCTCTATACCCACTGGATGTATGCCGTGCCGGTCTTCAACATTGCCGTCTTCTGTTACGCTGTCCAGTACATCGTACCGGAAATTTCCCGGGGCTTCACGCACGAACCGGGGAAACTCGTCCCGTCCATCCTGGTCGGGGCCGGCATTTCCTTCGTCATCCTGGCTCTGGTCCCGCTGGCCGTCTTTCTCATGCTGCCCGTCGATGAAATTTCGGAAGTCGCGTCCTTATCCTGGGGCCGCGCCCTGGGGTCGCCGGTCTTCTTCGTCATCGTCAATGCCTTTGCCTTCTGCGCCATGCTGACGTCATTCTGGGCCATTGCCGAAAGTTTCCTGACCAACATGATCGACCGCCTGGGCTTCAAGTCGGAAACGGATATCCGCACGCGGGCGGCCTGCCTGGCCTTCATCGTCATCCCGCCGGTCCTCCTGGCCTACAGCGGCCTCGTCGGCTTCGTCAACGCCATCTTCAGCGCCGGTACCTTCGGTGGCATCATCATGTCCATCCTGCCCGTCTTCATGCTGCGCAGTTCCCGGAAACACGGCGACAAGAAACCGTGTTGGCAATGCGGCTGGATCGCCCATCCCATCATGCAGACCCTGGTCGTCCTCCTCTTTGCCAGTGCCGGCGTCTACGCCATCCTCAGCCTCTGCGGCTGGCTGCCTGCGGCGTGGTAGGATAGCATTTGTAATCTGCAGAGTATTTTTAGGATAGTAGGGGGCGCTACGTGGGCGACCCGTTAGGAATTGGGACAATTTTTCTGGCAAGTAGGTCGGGAAATCGTACATATCCCGGAAGCGGCTGTTGCATTATGCATTTTTGGCTTAATGCGACAGCCTCTTTTTTTTTGCTTCCCGTGCCTCTGTAACGCGTTACCTATAAAGAAGAGAGAAGAGAGAGGAGCCGCGGCTTTTTTCTCGGAATCAGATGCGGCGTTCCGCCGCGACAGACTCAAACTGACAACGACGCTTCGGGAAGCCCTCAGCGCGTAGCGGGCCGCCCGCCGTTGCTATCCGTTCTGGCCATCGCTTGTACTCGAAGGTCAAAAAGAATTTGGGCGGCCCCTACGGATACGGCTACGCTGCAACAAATTCATTATTGTATTACGACCGTATGCCATTAGTTATAAATTCCGGCTGCATACAGGATTCGTGCGGGACGTCGCTACGGCCGTCAAAACAGACAGCAGTGGCTGGGCGGCCCGCTGCGAGATTTGACCACAACCTACTCTTGGCTAATGGCAGGCCTTTACGAACTACGATTTTTAATGAACTTGTGATATAATATGAATTAGTCAGGCAAACAATTATTTATGTGCCTAACTTGCTTTTTGAAAATGCAAGCAGGACGATTCCACCCCGCTGCCTTAAAATTCAAGCCTAAACGATTTTTTGAAAATCATTTTCTTGCAAAAGACGAAAAATGATGAAAATATATGATCCGCCCCGCAAAATGCCATTTCAACGGCTTCATAAAGCCATCTATAAAGGGTGCGGAGATAAGAACCATAATCCCCGCAAGGGGACGGAATTTTGTGTAGTGTACCTCGCTTCATTTTTCATCTTCCTGAGATAAGAACCATAATCCCCGCAAGGGGACGGAATCCTCGACTTTGAAAGTTTTAACGATGTCGTACATCTTTGTTGAGATAAGAACCATAATCCCCGCAAGGGGACGGAATTTAACGCTTGATGACTTCATCGTCATCGGCATGAAAGGAGATAAGAACCATAATCCCCGCAAGGGGACGGAATTCAGTACAGTCTGCCAGACGTTCGCGAGATTGGCCATTTGGAGATAAGAACCATAATCCCCGCAAGGGGACGGAATTAGTTGTCAAAGTTCTGATATCCCGCGGCGTGTGCTAGACGATAAGAACCATAATCCCCGCAAGGGGACGGAATTGGGAACGGAACACGATATGATGGATTTCCGCAGCCGGTGAGATAAGAACCATAATCCCCGCAAGGGGACGGAATGGCCCAGTCAATGACGAGCTGGTAATAATCGTCAAGAGATAAGAACCATAATCCCCGCAAGGGGACGGAAATTCAGTTGGCGTGTAGCCTTCTAAGTAAGTATCTAATTGAGATAAGAACCATAATCCCCGCAAGGGGACGGAAATTTCAATCGCAGCGCTATTAGTCGCCTGCGGAGCGCTTGAGATAAGAACCATAATCCCCGCAAGGGGACGGAAATTTCATCTTTATACTCTTCTACCCACGTACCTGCAAATAGATAAGAACCATAATCCCCGCAAGGGGACGGATTCACATTCAACGCCTTCATACATCCCGTCGTCTGCAACTTCGATAAGAACCATAATCCCCGCAAGGGGACGGATTTCCTTAACCGACAGAACGATAACCTTTGAATGGTGTCACGCCGATAAGAACCATAATCCCCGCAAGGGGACGGATTCTTCATGAGGGCGTCGAATGGTTCGGTAAAGATACGACCATAGATAAGAACCATAATCCCCGCAAGGGGACGGAAACGCCACTATACAAGGGAACGACATATAACTATAGGTAATTATTGATAAGAACCATAATTCCCGCAAGGGGACGGATTTGTGAGGTGATGTGTGATGAGCTTTGCTTATATTACGGAAAAGGGCGCTACGATTTCTAAGAAGGAAGGACGCTTTGTTGTCGGGCGCAATCATGAAACTTTGTTGGAGATTCCTGAAGAAACTTTGGAAGGCTTGCTGGTTACGGATACGGTTCAGATTACATCACATGCGATGGTGTCCTTGTTGCATTTAGGGATTCCCGTCACGTGGCTTTCTTCTCGGGGCAAATATTTTGGGCGTTTAGAGTCGACGAGTCATGTCAATGTATTTAAGCAAAAACAGCAATTCCTTTTGCAGGACCAGCCGTTTTCTCTGGAAATGAGCCGCCGCGTCTTACTGGCTAAAGTCCACAATCAATTGACCTTATTGCGTCGGTACAATCGGGAACGTCAAATACCAGCGGTTATGATAGATATTCATAATATGATGACCATGGCAGACCACTTGAAAACGGCAGAGGATCGCGAATCTCTGATGGGGTATGAAGGGATGGCCGCTAAGATTTATTTTTCTGCTTTAGGAAAAATCGTAGACCCAGCTTTTTCTTTTGAGAAAAGGAGCAAACGGCCGCCCTTAGACCCGTTTAATTCTTTGCTGAGTTTTGCCTACACGTTGATTATGTATGAACTGTTTACAGCTATTACCAATGAAGGACTTCATCCCTATGTCGGCTTCCTACATGCCCTGAAAGAACATCATCCTGCGCTGGCGTCGGACCTTTTGGAAGAATGGCGGGCTGTCCTGGCGGATTCTTTCGTAATGGCATTAGTACAGCATCACGAAATCAAAGAAGAACATTTTTGTCATGATGAAGAAAGCCATGGCGTCTATTTAACACCAGAAGGGCGTAAAATTTTTTTCCGGGCGTATGAAAAGAAAATGCGTAGTACCAATCAATATATTGATGGAAAACATTCATTCCGGCGGTCGCTGAATTATCAAGTGGCCCAATACAGTCAGGCTTTATTGGCGCAGGAACCGAAGATGTATGAGCCGATTTGGATCCGGTAGGTGGTTTGATGAAAAATTCGCAGACAGAGAGTGTTGATGACAAAAAATACATTGTCTTAATCATTTATGACATTACCGATAATAAGACGCGGAATAAAATGGTCGCTTGTCTGGAGAAGTATGGCGTACGCGTGCAGAAATCGGCTTTTGAGGCCTATATTACCAAGCGGAAGTATCAGAAACTGATGCAGGAGGCCCCTTTTTTGATTGATACGGATACGGATTCACTGCGCATTTATCTATTAGATAGCTATATGGCCGTCCATTCATGGGGGCGGGGAGATGCGCATACAGAAGATGTCATTATTTTATAGATGAAGCAGGAATTTACGCTTGCATTATCGAATACCATATAAGATTATTCTTTTGACATATAGGAAGGAGCTGAGGTGATTGCCTGTCACTGAAATTGATTTAGAAAAGGCTGCACTATTACACGATATTGGGAAACTCTATCAACGAGCTGGGAAAATCCGCAAATCTCATTCTTTAGTGGGCCAAAAGCTCCTATCCCATTTTTTTGATGCCGACCATCAAGCCATTTTGCGGGCTGTGGCTCATCATCATCAAAATGAGTTACAAGCGGTACATCTTCCAGACGATGATATTAGCTATATCGTTTATGAAGCCGATAACCTGGCAGCTGCTTCCGACCGGCGCGCTTTGATTCCAGAAGGCGCACAGGAAGGGAGCGGGATGCATTTTGTATCGGATTTGCCGTTGAGCAGTATCTTTAATGTTTTTGACCGTAAAGGAGATACGGATGCAGCTGGTTACCGTTTGAAAACTATAGAAGAAAATGAACCGTGGGCTTATCCTGATCACCGGAATCATATCGCCGCCCCGGCCGCTAGTTATGAAAAAGTAGCCGCTGCCGTGACGGATATCTTTACACAGCGGTCTCCCCAGGCCATGACGCTGTCCGAATTATTGCAGGTTTTAGAAAAGACTTTGAGCTATGTCCCGTCCAGTACGAATACGGCTGAAGCCGCAGATATTTCCTTATATGACCACCAAAAATTGACGGCTGCTTTTGCTGTCTGCCTCTGGCATGTCTTCCAGGAACGGGGAATTACCGACTACAAATCATATTGTTATGGAAAACACCAAAAGGCCTTGCGGAGTGCGCCGGTATATCGACTGGCCTCTGGAGATATATCGGGAATCCAGAAATTTATTTATACCATTCCCTCAAAAGGGGCCCTGAAAAGCCTGCGCGGCCGTTCGCTTTATTTGGATATCCTCTTAGAGCATATCGTCGATGAAATTCTGGAGGCCTGCCATGTCAGCCGCTCATGCCTTCTTTATACTGGGGGCGGTCATTTTTATTTATTGCTGCCCAATACAACTCATACGCAGGCTGTTCTGCAAAAAGCAGATAGCCTTATCAATGATTGGTTTTTGCAGCACTATGGAACAAAATTATATATTGCCCTGGCTTCTGAGCCTTGTTCTGCCGATGATTTTTCTGTCCGCGGCGGTGGCGCCGGGAAGGTTTTCCAGAAGGTCAGTCAGGCACTGGGCCAGAAGAAACTTTGCCGCTATGACGAGCAGCAACTGACCGCGTTATTCGATGCACAGAGTAGGTATAACAAGGATACCGATGGCAGCCGGGAATGTGCGATTTGTCACACTGCGTCGCCGGCAGCGGACTTGCAGCCTTATGGCGAGGATACCGGCGACGGGGCTGAAGAAGCCTGCGCTTCGTGTAATGCCCTGTTCCGATTAGGAAAATCGTCTTTGACGGCGTCTATGTTCGTTATCAGCCCATCGGCCGGAAGGGAGGGAGTGCCCCTTCCCGGTTTGGCACAGCCTTATTATTTACAGGCTATCCGTGAAAAAGAATTGGCCGCGATGGACAAGCCGAAACGAATCTATGTGAAGAACGAAATCACTTTGGGTCAGGCCGTGTCGACTCATTTGTGGATGGGCGATTACATCACCTGTAATGAACAAGGTCATGCCGTCGAATTCACCGAATTGGCACAGCAGAGCGGTGGCAGCCGGGAGGAAACGGGGATTGCCCGCATCGGGGTCTTGCGGGGCGATGTCGATAATTTGGGCGCTGCATTCATTGCCGGTTTCTCATCGTCTTATGATACGTTGTCCCGCAAGGTCACGTTATCGCGCAATTTATCGCTCTTCTTTAAACAGTACATCAAGGATATCTGTCAGAGCCATACGGCAGAAGGGACTCCGGGATTCACACTCTTTACGGATGAAGTCAAGCGGGAACGCAAGGTCCATGTCATTTATTCCGGCGGGGACGATATGTTCCTGGCCGGTACCTGGGATGACATTCTGGAAGTTGCCGTCGATATCCGCCATGCCTTCCGGCGTTTTACCAATGGGAAATTGACCTTTTCTGCCGGCATCGGCTTCTTCCATCCGTCTTGCCCGATTTCTCAGATGGCAAGGGAAACGGGGAATCTGGAAGATTATGCCAAAGCCAATCCCCGTCACGATAAAGACAGTGTTGCTCTATTCGGCGAAGTATCCCAGTCGACGGGACAGGACAGCGCTATGATGACCGCCCGCTATTCATGGGATGAATTTGAACAAGGCGTCTGCCAGGATAAGCTGCGCTTTTTAGAGCGGAATATGACCTTGCAAAAGGAAGACCCGTCGAAACTCTTTGTCGGGAAAACAGCATTGTACCGCCTCTTGGACTTATTGCGTCAGGCCGAAGCCGATGGCAGCCATATCCAATTAGCCCGGTTTGCCTATACATTGGCGCGGATGGAACCGAAACAGCGTGATTCCGGGAAATGGCGTTGTTATCAGGCTTTGAGGAAGACCTTATACGACTGGTATCAATCGGCTGCTGACCGTCAGCAGCTCATGACGGCTATCGAGCTCCTGATTTATCATGTACGGGATAAAGAACAGAAAGGATGGGATGAAGGATGAGGGATATCGCCAAAGAAGCAGAGCAGGTCATTTTAAACTTGAAAGATCAGAATCATGGAAAGATTTATTTAAAGACGAATCAAATCCGGAAATTTTTGACGGCTGTCAACGCCATTACCAATAAGGTGAATGTCTATAAAGCCAAACACTTAGATGCAACGGAATTACCCGATGAATTAGCTGGAGAAATACAGTTCTTGAAAGTCAAAGCTGCCTATCAGGCGGGAAGGGAACGGAGCGTCAAAGACTTTATGGTACAGAGTAAGATGAAACATCGTATTGAAGAAATCGGGACCAGCATCTCGAAATACGAAGAATTTGCCCATTACGTCGAAGCGTTAGTGGCATATCATAAATTTCATGGAGGCGATTAATCATGGCACAAGAAAAATTATGCGGAAAACTGAAGATGACGGCGAAACTTCGCCTGGAAACAGGCCTCCATATCGGCGGGTCTGACGAATTTGCTCCTATCGGCGCTGTCGACAGCGCTGTCATCCGCGACCCTTATACGAAAGAACCGATTATCCCGGGCAGTTCTATGAAAGGGAAAATCCGCTCTTTATTGCGGCGCAATCAGGGCGGCTTGAATCTGGAAACGGAAAGCCCTGTCGTAAAACGCTTGTTTGGGACCGCTGATAAACGGGAAGCGATACCGGCGCGGCTGCAATTCGTGGACAGCCGTATGGCTGAAGACAGCGTCAAAGCCATGGAACAGATGGATATGGATACGTATTTAGGCGAAATCAAGTTTGAAAATACGATTAATCCGCTGACCGGCGAGGCTAATCCACGGCAAATCGAACGCGTCCCGGCAGGGACTATCTTCGATTTTCAGCTTATCTATAATATCTCTGATATAGAACAAGTAACAGAAGATTTACAAACCTTGGCCGATGGCATCCGTCTGCTGACCTGGGATTATCTCGGCGGTCATGGTTCGCGCGGCTATGGCCGGGTCACTTTTTCCCAGTGGGATGTCCAGGGATTTTCTGGGCTGGCTGATACGGATATCCAACCTTTTGTTGCTGCCGCTTTGCAGTTTTTGAAAGAAGTGTAGTCTATGAAGTACGCTCTGTATCCTTTACAATTCGATACACCCGTTCATTTCGGCTGTGCTGAAAATGGAGGCAAGCTGGAGCAAAGTTCCTTGACCTACCGGGCAGACAGCCTGTTTGGCGCCTTATGTTATGAGTTGTCGCTGCAAGGCGATGAAACGGGGCTGCTACACCTACAGGAAGGGGTAGCAAAGGGAAAGCTTCTCTTTTCGGACCTCTTTCCTTACATCTATGATGAAATGGAAGGGCTGCAGCTGTATGTGCCTAAACCTATTCTGACCATCTCCTCTGATGAGCGTCGGGTGACGGCTGATTATGATACTTTTCGTCAGCAGGCTACGCAGCAGAAGCGGCAAAAAAAGCTGTCTTATATACAAGTGTCCCAATTGGCTGATTTCATACAGGCTATGAAGTCTGGCAAAGCCTTTGACGGTACTGAGCCCTTTTTCGGCTGCGGTCAGTTACTGACACGGGTGAACTGTACGGAGAATATCTCGCGGCCTTATTATGTCCACCAGATTCAGTTTACGAAAGAGGCAGGATTATACGGAATTATCGGTTATGAAGAGGATGAAGACCTGGATGGGCTCATCACCTTACTGGAATCGTTAGGCCTTTCCGGTATTGGCGGGAAGCGCAGCAGCGGCTATGGGAAATTCCATTTCCGGGAAGATCCTATTGAGATGGATGAACTCGGTATTTATGAAGATGATGGCATTTTATATAGAGGCTTGACCCTGACAGGCGCTTCGAGGTACATGTGTCTGTCCGTCCTGCTGCCATCACCGGCTGAAGTGGCAGATGTCCAGAAAGGCCAATTCGCGCTTTGCCGGCGAAGCGGCTTTTTATCGCCTGACGGCAGCCGGATGCAAAAGAAAAATGATATTTATATGATACAGGCCGGCTCCTGTTTTCCTGAAAAGATAGCTGGCTGTATGACTGATGTAGGCGGACAGGGGATGACTCATCCAGTCTGGCGGTATGGCAAAGGATTGTATGTGGGGTTGATGCTATGATAAATACAGAAAAATGGGAACATAAGACGTATGAGCTGACCTGTATCAGCCCGATTCACATTGGCAATGGCGAGCTCCTGAAACAATATGAATATATATTTACGAAAGACCGGAATCAGCAGCGTATTTATTTTCTCGATAAAGCTAAATGGATGACCTTTTTGGTCCGCCATGACTTAATCGATGACTATGCCCAAAGTGTCTTTTCAGGAAGAATGAACTTGTACGGCTGGCTCCAGTCACAACGGATTGGCAGCCTGTCTGCTATTATCCGGGAAGTTTGCAATGCTTCGGCCGATGTCTATTTAGTCAGAGAAAGACAACAGCGGGTCAATGATATTTCCCGGCAAGTCAAGACGCCCGATGGGGTACCGTATATCCCTGGCAGTACCTTGAAAGGAGCTATCCGTTCCGCTATCTTATTCCATGATATTCGCCAGCATCCGGAGGCATATCTTCCTTTTTGGAACCGTATCAAGGCGGCGATGGAAGCTGGGAATCGCAGACAAATGAGGGACTTGGCCCAGAACATAGAACGACAGGCCTTTACACGCCTTAAACAACAGAAAAATAGGCCCGATGATGCCTTGCAGAGCGTCATGAAAGGCCTTGCTGTCAGTGATGCCATGCTCGTCGGCCATGAACGGGATACGGTAATTTTACAGAAATACGATGTCTCATCTATTCGCCGGGAAGGATTGAAAGGGCATCCGCTGGCACTCTTTCGCGAATGTATCCCGGCGGGCCGGAAATTCCGCTTTTCTATGACTCTGGATAAGGACATAGCCCGTCTTATTGGCATTACATCCCTCGACGATGTCTGGCAATGGGTACGGGACTATCTGGCTTTTGGCTTAGCTCAGGAAAAAGGCGTCTTTGGACACGAATACAAAGGAGAGTTTGAAGAAAGCAAGCTGGCAGATATCCGCCTCGGCGGCGGTACGGGTTTCCTGTCTAAGACTGTCTATTATGCCTTGGCGCCAAACGGTGAAGGAAGGACTGTATTGGCGAACTTCTTTGATGACGTGCTGTTTACACGGAGAAATTGCCATCACCATAAGACCAAAGATGACAGACTGACACCGCGGACGCTGAAACTGGCCTGGGCTGATAACGACCGCTGGATACTGGGGCTGGCAGCGGTGAAAGAGGTGGCATCATGTTAAGGCTGATGGAAATCCCGTTGAAGATGCCGGAACACACCCGCATCCATCCGGCCATGGGGTCTATCTTTCATGGTGCCCTGATGAGTATTATTGCCCCGGCGAGTGCGGAAATGTATCACCATATGACCCTGCGCCCCTACAGCCAGGCAGTGTACTGGAATGAAAGGAAACACAGTGCTCTTTGGCGCATAGGGACCTTGACGGACGAAGCCTATGAGAGGCTGGTCATCCCTTTGGAAAAAGTGCCAGCCCTTTGGCTTAAACAAAAGCAGTATGAAGTCACATTGGGACCAAGGCAGCTCATAGGGCAGACGAGCTTTGAAGACTTAGCCGGTCAGTTCGTTAAAGCCGACTCCGCTCCAGCCGGGGCGGAATGGCAGTGCCTCAGTGTCATGAGTTTTAAACAAGACGGGAGATACGTCATCTTGCCGGATATCCGCCTTATGTATCATAGTCTATTACAGCGATGGAATACCTTTTCGGATACAGTGAAATTGGAACAGGACGATTTATTAGAACAGCTGGTCAGCCATTGCCGGCTCACGAAATACCAGCTCCGTTCCCAAGTTTTTTCTGTCAATGGCAGCGCTATCTATGGCTGTGAAGGTTGGCAGCGCTATTCCTTCTTTGGCTACGACATGTTGAAGCGGCTTCAAGGGATACTCGCGGCCTTGGCACCCTTTTCCGGCATCGGCGTCAAGACGGCGCTGGGTATGGGGGCCGTAGATACGATTATTTTGTAAGGAGTCATGCAGCATGAAAATATTGTTTTCACCCATTGGGACGACGGATCCCGTGCGTAATTGCCGGGATGGAGCCTGCCTTCATATTTTACGCCATTACCATCCTGATAAAGTCGTCCTTTATTTTACGGCTGAAATGGAACAACGCGAACGGAATACGCATATGTATACCCATGGCATTGACCACGTCCAGCCGGGATGCCCTGTAGTGCCTATCTATTCAGGCATCGTAGATGCTCATTTATACGATGCCTATCTGCATCATTTACCAGGGCATGTCCTGCAATTACATCAAGATTATCCAGATGCGGAAATATTACTGAATCTCAGTTCTGGGACACCACAGATTAAAGTCATCTTGGCCATTATGAGTACCGAATATGCCTGGTGCCGTGGTATTCAGGTGGCTTCTCCGGAACGTCGTTCTAATGTGAATAACATCCCTGTCCAAGATGAAGAAGATGTGGAAGAAATGCTGCTTTGCAATGAAGACGATGAATCAGACGCTCCTAACCGCTGTGAAGAGCCGCACTTGGAAGTATTGCGGTTTTATCGTGAGAAATATGAGATCATGTCGCTCATCAATCAGTATGAATATATGGGCGCCTGGGCTTTTTGTAAAGGCAGTCATACCGTTTCGGAACAGACGAAGAAGCTGATTCATTTTGCCATGTATCGTGCAGATTTGCAGACCAAAGCAGCGCAGCAGATTATGAGAAAATATCAGGGGAAGCAGTTGTTCCCCTTTGAAAAAGAAGGAGAAAGCCTGACGGAGTATCTGTTGACCATGCAGATTCATAAAGAAAAGAAACAATATGCCAGCTTTATGGTGCAAATTTCGCCCTTCCTTTATGAGTTATTCATGACCTATGCCAAGATGAATCTGAAAATGCCCCTTTTCGATTATCGGGAAAAAGTGGCAGGGCGCAGACTCTTACGGCGGCAGACACTGCTCCAGAAACCGCAGGGCCCGGAGCTGATTGCCTATTTAGATAACGTTTGGCCCCAGCCCTTTTATGACAGCGAATTGTCCTTTATTTTGCTCTATCAAGTCTTCTGCTTTGCCGAACAATTCGACGGGGCCAAAGATGCGGAAAAACATCATGAATTTATGGCAGATTCGTTGATGGTTTCGACGAACCCGTACATGGATAAACTGCGAAAGTTACGCAATAACACAGCGCACGAAATCATTAACGTTACAGAAGAAACCATCAAGAAGCGGACAGGGCTGACACCAGATGACATCATGAAATCCTTTTGGCACCTTTTATCCGTACTATACGGACCAGGCGTAAACCGCCAACGCATGGCCTATAAAAGATTGAACCAATGGATTGAAGAATCTTTATTGACAAATATGTGATGCCTTACGAACATGTGTCATTCATCATAAATTTCGGCTATGCCTAGGATTTGCGCGGGACGCCCGCCAAAACGGACAGCAGTGGCTGGGCGACCCGTTGCGAGATACGACTACAACCTATTCTTGTCTAATGACAGGCCTTTACGAACTACGATTTTTTACGAACTTGTGTTATAATATGAATTGGCTAGGTAATACATTATTTATGTGCCTAACTTGCTTTTTGAAAATACAAGCAGGACGATTCCGCCCCGCTGCCTTAAAATTCAGTTCTAAGCAATTTTTTGAAAATCATTTTCCTGCAAAAGACAAAAAATGATGAAAATATATGATCCGCCCCGCAAAATGCCATTTCGACGGCTTCATAAAGGCATTTATAAAGGGTGCGGATAAGAACCATAATCCCCGCAAGGGGACGGAAACCGAAATCATCTCCAGCGCCCTTGCGAATCGCCGCTTTCTCGATAAGAACCATAATCCCCGCAAGGGGACGGAAACCTGCCCGTGCCATCATGTTATACATTATCAATCCACCGTTGATAAGAACCATAATCCCCGCAAGGGGACGGAAACTTGGCACTGTCCCGACGTAATTCGCTGTGACTTCACTGTAGATAAGAACCATAATCCCCGCAAGGGGACGGAAACGTGTAACAATCCTTCCTACATACAACTTTTTTACCTTCTAGATAAGAACCATAATCCCCGCAAGGGGACGGAAACGGCCTGAACAGCTCATGACCGTATATGGTTATGGGCTTAGATAAGAACCATAATCCCCGCAAGGGGACGGAAACTAGGCCATCGTTCTAATTTAACAAGTGGGGCTGGCCTTGATAAGAACCATAATCCCCGCAAGGGGACGGAAACTCAAACATGCATGAAATTCTAACGATTGCAATGTTGGAACTGATAAGAACCATAATCCCCGCAAGGGGACGGAAACTTCAAATAACTTCCTTGCGGTCGTCTTTGAAATACGGTAGTGATAAGAACCATAATCCCCGCAAGGGGACGGAAACGGTGGTTAAATGTCGTATGTTCGTTCATACGCGTATTGTGGATAAGAACCATAATCCCCGCAAGGGGACGGAAACAGACCGGCTGAGCAGATACTTATAAAGTTTTTCGGCAGTCGATAAGAACCATAATCCCCGTAAGGGGACGGAAACTTCAAGGTTCGGTTACAAAGGTAAATTTACACCATTGATAAGAACCATAATCCCCGCAAGGGGACGGAAACGCTCTGTTTCGAATACAACAACATTGTTTTTCATAAAAATGATAAGAACCATAATCCCCGCAAGGGGACGGAAACGACGAGAAGCGACCTAAAGCACTGCCTTAATCGGTAGGGATAAGAACCATAATCCCCGCAAGGGGACGGAAACGGCAGCCTGGGCATCCCGGAATTCGGCACGTCCTTCGTCCGCCAGGATAAGAACCATAATCCCCGCAAGGGGACGGAAACTTGTATAGGGGCCTGAACAGCCCCTTTCGACGCTATAGGAGATAAGAACCATAATCCCCGCAAGGGGACGGAAACCGTCGATACCTTGCATCCATAGCAATGTTGTCAACTCGTGGATAAGAACCATAATCCCCGCAAGGGGACGGAAACCCTTTCTGAAATTCACACATACCATCCCAGATAGATTCAGATAAGAACCATAATCCCCGCAAGGGGACGGAAACTTGACCGCTGAATAAATGTTAGACAAATCAAGTTCATTGATAAGAACCATAATCCCCGCAAGGGGACGGAAACATACGTTTCTGCCAGGTGATTCATAATGCCTTGGCCTAGATAAGAACCATAATCCCCGCAAGGGGACGGAAACAAGCCCCACACGTTCCATCTTTTCCGCAAAGTCCTTGTTGTGGATAAGAACCATAATCCCCGCAAGGGGACGGAAACTTTTCTCGCTTCATCAATGCTTACTTGTTTCATCATGATTCTGATAAGAACCATAATCCCCGCAAGGGGACGGAAACTGAGCATATTGTACTTTGTATTCTTTTTGCCCCCTATGTTGATAAGAACCATAATCCCCGCAAGGGGACGGAAACTAATATCTAGCATTGATTTGTGCGCTCATGCTCTCCTAAGATAAGAACCATAATCCCCGCAAGGGGACGGAAACCGGCAAAAGTACTTTATGAGTATACAGAAGCGTACAAAACGGATAAGAACCATAATCCCCGCAAGGGGACGGAAACTATATACGGAGCATAATAATACTTAGTAGTATCCGTGGTGATAAGAACCATAATCCCCGCAAGGGGACGGAAACCAAACTGTTCAACTTCTTGTTTGATTTTCTGTTCATCCAAGATAAGAACCATAATCCCCGCAAGGGGACGGAAACAAATCACAGTTTGTGTACGCCATTTTCTTTACCTCCAAAAGATAAGAACCATAATCCCCGCAAGGGGACGGAAACTGGGACGTCCTTTTTTCTTCGTATTTGCCGTTTTAACGGCGATAAGAACCATAATCCCCGCAAGGGGACGGAAACTATCCTTACGACTAACTTCGTAAGTTTTTTCCTTCATGTGGATAAGAACCATAATCCCCGCAAGGGGACGGAAACATATGTAAGTCTAAAGCGTCGTTTATAACGGCCATAGCCGATAAGAACCATAATCCCCGCAAGGGGACGGAAACAAGTTGTTCCACGGAGCGCTCCCGTCGTTGTCACTGTTAAGATAAGAACCATAATCCCCGCAAGGGGACGGGTAAGAAAAAAGCAGCTCAATCGTCGCAGTTCCCCTTGTTGGGAGAATATTGATGATTAAGCTGCTTTTTTATTTTGCATAGTTAACGATAACGCAAGAATAGTCGTAAAGCCAGGATATTTTTTGTATACAAAATAAGGGACTGTCGCATGAAGGATTATGTCATCATGCGGAGCCCCTTCTCTTTATAGTTTGTAGTATGGAGTTTGTAGTTTGCAGAGAAAAGCTTTAAATTTAAAGTCATCCGCTAACAACTAACTGCTAGCCACTAACAACTTTAAAGGGGCTTGTCATCGTGCGTCAAGCCCCTTTAATCCTTTATGTTCTTCAATCAATAATCCACTCGACGTCGACGGATTCGCTTTCTGTCGTTGAATTGGCAGCCAGCTGGTTAGAGAGGTCTAAGGATTTGGGCTTTTCATATCTTAGCGAATCAGGCGCCAGCATATCACAATAACGGATTGAATCTTCGCTATAGTTATTCATAGATACCGATTTGATGCCAATGATTTTTTTTCCTACCGTAGCTGCGATGGCTTCTGCCCGATGTTTGGAATTGGCGACAGCCTATTCCTTGCTTTTTCAAAATTAGTGGGGAATAGACCGCGATTGGCTCGGATTCAGATGCGGCATTGCGCCGCGACAAACTCAGACTGACAACGACGCTTCGGGAAGCCCTCAGCGCGTAGCGGGCCGCCCGCCGCTGTCATCCCGTCCGGGGAATTGTCTCCAGCATCTGACGGGTCAGAACGCTCTGGGCGGCCCATACGGAATCGCAGTCAGGCGATGGGAATAACGCAGTCACAGGTCACAAAAAAACACGGTCAATCACTATGGTGCCGTTCGGCCAGGGGTTCAAGGGCAACGGTAAGCGGAAAATAAATCGGTGGATTTAATCTCCTGGCTGTTTGTGAGACAATAGGCTCATCAAACAGGATGAATTAGACCAATTAGAGTTTCTCCCATTTTGTCTAAAAACTCTAATTTATCCTATTCAGTAAGGAGGATGTTTTTGGATACTCAAAAAATTACACACGAAATAAGAATGAAACACTGGATGCAGATCATCGCGCAGCGCCAGCAGAGTGGCTTAACGGTGAAGGAATTCTGTGCGCAGCAGGATATCCCTATCAAGCAGTATTACTACTGGCAACATAAACTCCGTATTCGTTTCGCACCGGCACAGGCGCCGGAAACTAAAAAGGAAGAAGTCCCCACACTAGTCCCTCTTTCGGCGGCGATTCCCGTTCAGGATTCCCTTATCGTGCAGTGTGGTGCGTTTTCCCTGGAAGTGACGGAGCATACTTCTGAAAGACTGCTGCAAAAGACGCTGCAGCTACTGCAGAAGGTGAATGCTTGATGGATTTGCATATTTCAGCAGAACATGTCTTCATCGCCTGTGGCTATACGGACATGCGCAAGTCCATTGACGGGCTCAGTGCCATCATCGCCCAGCAGTTCCAGATGGATCCGTTCCAGCTTTCTCTTTTCCTGTTTTGCGGCCGTCGCCGG
>OJSG01000411.1_pt1 | contig 44959 bp, 39 predicted proteins | sample 1599371 | NCBI WGS metagenome assembly OJSG01 (sample SAMN04168658, study PRJEB22393) | human gut metagenome | biome: human gut microbiome; feature: stool | host: Homo sapiens | collected 2014-03-24
GTTTTATAATGTTCAATAAAAGTTATTTTTTTCACGATTTCTCTTAATTGTTGTTTAAAAACTTCAATTGTAAATACAATTTACTTGCATATTTCCCTGATTCATGTTTAAATACTATTATAAGATGAACAGAATAAGCGTGCAAAATAAGCGGATGCCTGTTTTATGACTTCCACAGAAATCGCTATGAAACTTGGAGTAAGCGAATCCTCTGTGATCCGTTTCAGCCGTTCTCTGGGCTATGACGGATTCATGGATTTCCAGAAAAATCTGAGAAAAGATTATCAGGATAAGGTGCTTAGTATTTCCAGCTCTATCACCGTTCCTTCACAGCGCATTGCAAAACGGGCAAAGCTTACAAATACTGCCGATTACATCAACCGCCATTTTAAAAACGCCGCCAAAAATCTGGAAAACGCACTGACTTCCAACAGTAGTACCGCCTTTGAGGAAGCCGCCGATATCATCGTGGCAAGCAGGCATAAATACATCACCGCCTCCCGCGGGAACTCCTCTCTTGGGGACTATTTTCTTCTGTATCTGAAGCACATGGTTCCCAATGTGGAATCTACAAGTTCTGCCGCTATCAGCCCCATAGATCATCTGTGCAACATTTCCAAAGATGACTGTCTGATCGTATTCAGCTTTCCCCGGTATTCTTCAGAAGATAAGATCTGTGCTCAAATGGCGCGTGAAGCAGACGCCAAGATCATCGTTGTAGCCGATAAGCCCAGCGCCCTTCTGGCGGAATACGCCACCGTTCTTCTGACTGCCCCGGTAGACAGCAACGCCTTTTTCAACTGTATGACAGCTCCGCAGTTTGTAACAGAGGCGCTTCTGGAAACCGTCAGCCATAAGGCCAGAGGAATCGAGAAACGCCTCAAGAAAATTGACAAATATCTCGGAGAGCTTGGCAACTACTAGGAGACTCTCCGGCCAAAAATACCGGGATTCGTCCCTTATTATGCCATCCGCAGTTCGTCAATAATATTAAATTTTCGTATTTTCCTCATGGTGTAGATCATAGTCACAAGAACGATCGCCAGCACGCCTGCTGCCGCTGTCAGGAAATAACTCCACGGGAATATCAGTTCCTGTCCGCTGGCCTGGCTGGTAAATTTCCAGAATAGAATGCTGACAGCAGAAGAAAGGATACATCCGTATAAAACAGATCGCGTCCCATAGACCAGGCATTCGTAAAGCATCATTTTCCGGAATCCTTTTCCTGTCATGCCTACGGAACGCAGCATGGCAAATTCTTTTCGTCTGAGCATCAGATTGGTAGAGATCGTATTAAACACATTCGCCACTGCGATCATGGACAGCAGCACAATAAATCCATAGCACAGCACCCGGATCGCCGTCACCGCCTGCCTGCTCATTGCCGCATCCTCTGCCGGCGTGTAAAGGCTTCCCTGCTGTTCTTCCGGCATATTCTGAATCTCTTCTTCTAGGTTTTCCGCCGCTTCTATATAATTTTCCGCGTGGATCTGAAAATAAGCGATATACAACTCTTCTTCCGCTTCCCATCCCTCTTTTACCGGCTGATCGATATACTCTGCATACTGCTTTGCCTGTTCCTCTGAAAGGATCAAAACGGGTTTGAAAACATTTTCCGTTCCGCACTGCAGCGGAAGTTCTCTGGCCTCCTGCGCCAGTTCCACTTGAAAAAGCTGCTCATATTCTCCGGCGTCTCCTGTCTTTTCCTTTTCATCCTTCCTGTGTAAAACTCGCCCGGCTCCCAGTTCCCGGCGCTTTACATTCTCCGTCAGTGCCGGCACCTTATCATAACTCTGCGTTTCCTCATTATAACTTTGTACCTGATCATAATAAATGGCATAAATGACGCCGCTGCCGCTCTTTGGCTTTTCAAGTCTTTGCTCTTTCAGGTAAGTTTCATAATCCTTATCCTGCAAAACAACAGCGCTGCAATGGAATGGTATGCTTCCGTCCGCCAGCTCTTCCCAGTAATTTTCCGACCGGTAAGCCTCGCTTACATCTTCCTGCCGCATCGGGATCAAGATGGAAAATTCTTTATAACTTTCGTAGGAATCTACAAGTTCTTCCTCATCCAGCATGGCCTTAGTACGGATCAGAGCGTTTTTATCATCCTCGCTTTCGTTCCATCCTAATATTTTCTGGTACTGCAATTCATAGGAAGGAGGATTCAAAATCGTGCTCCCCGCCTCTTCCATGTACAGGAAAAACAAAGAAGCTGTCACAAACAGCACAATACTCATGGTAAGCGAAATCACGGTACTTCTGTATTTTTTCCGGTCCCTTCTGTAATTTTTCCCCGCGAGCATTCCCTCCAGTCCGAACAGACGACCGGTTAATTTTGCAGATTTGACTTCCCGAGGGCGAATCCGGATATCCTGCAGGGACCGTACAGCCTCCATAGGCGATACCTTCCCTGCCCGCGCTGCCGGTATCCACACCGACAAAAGCACCGTCAGAAACGCCAGCACAGCCGAGCCTGCCAACACTGCCGGAGAACAGGACATCTCTACAGTACCTTTCTCTCCATAGATAAAACTTGTCAGCCCCGCTCCGATAAAATGAAGTGTCACGGCACTTCCGGCTGCTCCTGCCAGAAGCCCAAGTGGAATCCCCACGGCGCTGACAACAAATGCTTCAAATCTTAAAGACCGGCGAAGCTGCTTTTTCGTCGCCCCCACAGAAGCCAAAAGTCCAAACTGTACCGTCCTCTCTCTTAGGGAAATGGAGAAAGAATTGTAGATCAGAAGTACCGATCCCGCCATTATGACTGCCAGCAGAGTTCCCAGCACTCCGCCTATCATGTACGTATATCTGTCGTTGCGGAAAACTCCCTGCCACCGAAGCAGGCTGTCGTGTCTGCTCCAGGAAACATAGGATCCATATTCTTTCCCCTCCAGCCAGTCCTCTATAAATGCATCTGCATCCTTTGGACTTTTCATCTCAATATAGACATCGCAATAACTGTGTTCCGGCAATGTTCCGTAAGGCCCTGCAATCAGCATATATCCGAAAAAGCCGGATGCCGCTCTGGCCTGCTGCACATCGTGATAGACGCCCACCACCTGATACGTACCGCTTTCATTTTCCTGAAATGAGACTGAACTGTTTTCCGCTCCCTCTGCCGCCTCTTCTTCCCCGTCAGCTGACAGAGAGGCAGCCTGATCGGATACCATATGTCTGCCGTCCATAAAAAACTGTCCTGATTTTAAGGTCACTGTGTCGCCCACAGACGCCTTCTTGCCTTCCAGCTCAATCCCTTCATAAGGGATCAGGATCTCCCTTTCATTTTCAGGAATCCGCCCTTTTTCAATCTCCAGGGGAAGATTCTTCCACACACTGTTATCCCGGCTGAAAATCCTGATATAGTCCCCGTCCGCTTCAGATCCTCTCAGATAACCGATTTCTCTTTGTATGGATAGGGATTTGATCCGTTTGTCCTTTCTGATTTCCTGAAGTTCTTTTTCTGTAAATCCCTCTGCCGCTACATGCCAGCTTCCTTCTTTCTCCACCGTCTTTGTTTCAATATAATTCAGGACGCTGATGCCGAACACAGCAACTGCCATCAACATCGCCGCCGAAAGAATAACGCCCAGTATGGTTACAATTGTTCTCGTCCGGTTCAGCCCCATTGTTCTTGCCGTGATCTTATAGAAAATATTTTTCATCCCCGGATCACCTCATCTCTGATGATTCTTCCATCTGCAAGCTCAATGAGCCGATCCGCCTGAAGCGCAATATCTTCATCGTGGGTGATCATGATCATAGTCTGATCATAAATCCTGTTGGAATACTTCAAAAGCTCTACAATCTCCCGACTGTTTCCCGAATCAAGATTCCCGGTGGGTTCGTCTGCAAGAACCACTGCCGGAGCATTCATAAGGGCGCGCCCAATAGATACTCTCTGCTGCTGGCCTCCTGAAAGCTGTCCGGGAAGATACCCTCTTCTGTCTTTCAGTTTCAGGATATCCAAAAGCTCTTCCACTCTTTTTTGATTGACCGACCGTCCGTCCATCAATACAGGAAGCGTCATATTTTCCTCCACTGTCAGCACCGGGATCAGATTGTAAAACTGATAGATCAGTCCCACCTGACGGCGGCGGAAAATGGCAAGCGCATCCTCCTTCTGACTGTAGACATCTGTGCCATTTACATATACTTTCCCTTCTGTAGGACGATCCACACCTCCGATCAGATGAAGCAGCGTAGATTTTCCCGATCCCGATGCTCCGATCACGGACACAAACTCCCCTTTCCGCACGGAAAAAGACACATGATCCAGCGCGCACACTTCATTTTCACCCTGTCCATATATTCTGGAAAGATTTTCTACCCGTAAAATATCCTCATGCATTTTCATAAGTCCCTCCTATCTTTTTCACAAGTATAGCATCTCCACATGACAGGGCCGTGACAGTGAGGTGACAGTTCTGTCACTATTTATAAAACCGCAGAATAAAACATCCTCCCCGGTCTTTGGAATTTTCTGCCAGTATCACGGCGTTTTCAAGAGAAAGGACAGCTCTTGAAAGGGAAAGGCCAATTCCAAAGCTGTCTTTTCCGGCAGTTTTTCCCCGGTAAAACCGCTCAAAAAGATGGGGGATATCTTCTTTGGGGATCCCCGGTCCGGAATCAATGACACTCATCTGTACATAAAGCACTGTATCTTTTATCTCAATCCATATTTTCCCGCCCTCCGGCGTATGCTCCAGCGCATTTTTCATCACATTCTGCAGCGCTTCCAATGTCCATGTGTAATCTCCTGAAATACAGATATCTTCCGACTCATCTGCAATGCAGGTCTGTCCATGAAGTTCCATGGAAACTGCAAACGTCCGCAGGGCGTCTTCTATCAGGCTGCTTACCGGAAATTTTTCTTGTTTCAATGTCACAGTTCCTGCATCCAGCCGGGAAAGTTTCAAAAGGGTGTCCACAAGCCATCCGATACGCCCCAGCATATGGGACATTTCCCTAAGCAGCTTCCGCCATTCCCCCTCGGAAATGTCCGGCCTTCTCATCCGCTCCGCCATCAGATTCACAGAAGTTAACGGAGTGCGGATCTGATGAGAAATATCGGCAAGCGCTCTGGAAAGCTGTTCCTTATCATCCGCAAGTCTCCGGGACTGTTGATTTAATGTCCATGTCATTTTGGCAATTTCGTCCCGAAGGATTTCCAGATCTCCTTCCCGGAAATGTGAAATCTCAAGTCCTTCTTCGCCATGAAGGATCCGATCCAATTCTTCCGAAAGCTTCCGTATGGACTTTTCCCTGAAAAACGCCGTCCCCATAAAGAGAGCAAAGAGACATATTCCCATAAATGCAGCAGCTCCTGCCGCTTCAGGAGAAAGGATGACCGCTGCAGCCAGTGTCACTGCCAGTATGATTGCTGCGCTGACGGATGCCGGGATCCAGATATCCCTGTTTTTCCACATTCCCATACTCTCCTCCTTTTATTCCATTTTGTATCCCATCCCTCTGACGGTCTTTACGATCACAGGGTTTTGGGGATCCTTTTCTATTTTTTCCCGCAGCCTTTTGATATACACCGTAAGTGTATTGTCATTGACATACTCTCCGGTAATATCCCACAGTTCCTCCATCAGGGCAGAACGCGTCATGATTTTCCCCCTGTGGTTCAAAAAGACAAGAAGAAGCCGGTATTCCAAAGCAGAGAGGAAAATTTCCCTGCTATCTCTCTTCACCACTCCCTTTTCTACATCAACTGAAATATCCTGCACCGTCACGATCTGGCTGCTTCTTAAATATCGGCGCAGTACTGATTTCATTCTGGATACAAGCTCCCTTGGACGGAAGGGCTTGCTGATATAATCATCCGCCCCCATGTCAAGTCCTGCCACCACAGAGTATTCATCGCTCATTGCCGTGAGAAAGATCACAGGAATCTGATATTCCGCCTTGATCCTGGCGCATATGCTGAACCCGCTTCCGGAAGCAAGAGTAATATCCAAAAGAGCCAGATCAAACTTCTGCTCCTCTAAGAGGCGCAGCGCTTCCTCCTGCCTCCCGGTACTTTTCACCGAAAATCCCTCTTCTTTTAAAAATCCTGTCAGATTTTCCACAATGGTTCTGTCGTCTTCCACAAGCAAAACAGATACTAAGTCCATACTCCATCCTCCACAAAAAATCCCCGCGCCGGATCTGCCCTGTTTTAAACAGACAGTCGGTGCGGGGACATGCAAAAATCCGTCCTTTTACGCCTCGTCTATGGCTTTTCCAATATCATGGCGCATATATTTGTTGTCAAATGACACCCACTCGGTAGCCGCATAGGCATTGGCTCTTGCTTCCTTCAGGTCTTTTCCCTTCGCTGTTATGCCAAGCACACGTCCGCCGCTTGTCACAATCTGATCGCCGTCAAATTTTGTGCCTGCATGGAAGCAGTAATATCCCTCATGCTTCTTAAACTCATCAAGTCCGTGGATCGGAAGCCCTTTCTCATAAGCCAGCGGATAGCCGTCTGATGCAAGGACAACACATACAGCGGCATTATCCTCAAACTGCAGATCGATCTGATCCAAAGTGCCGTCAATACATGCTTCCACTACTTCAATGATATCATTTTTCATCCGGGGCAGCACCACCTGTGCCTCCGGATCCCCGAAACGGGCATTGTATTCCAATACTTTCGGTCCGTCCTCTGTCAGCATCAGTCCAAAGAAGATCACTCCCTTGAAAGGACGGCCTTCTGCCTTCATGGCGTCTACGGTAGCCTGATAGATATACTTCTCACAAAATTCTTCCACTTCTCTTGTATAGAAAGGACTTGGAGAGAAAGTTCCCATTCCTCCGGTGTTCAGTCCAGTATCGCCGTCTCCCGCTCTTTTGTGATCCTGAGCGCTTGTCATTGTGCGGATGGTATTTCCATCCACAAAGGACAGCACGGACACCTCACGGCCGGTCATAAACTCTTCGATCACCATTGTATTTCCGGAAGCGCCGAATTTTTTATCCAGCATAATGGTCTTTACGCCCTCTTTTGCTTCCTCCAGCGTATTGCAGATCAGCACGCCTTTTCCAAGGGCAAGCCCGTCCGCCTTCAAAACGATCGGAAACTTCGCTTCTGTTTCCAGATAATGAATTGCCTCATCCGCATCGTCAAAATTTTCATAAGCCGCAGTAGGAATATGATACTTTTTCATCAGATCTTTGGAAAAAGCTTTGGATCCTTCCAGGATCGCTGCATTTTTCTTTGGTCCGAACGCCCGGATACCAGCTGCTTCCAGTTCATCCACCAGACCGCCCACCAGCGGATCATCCATACCTACAATGACAAGGTCGATCTTCTTTTCTTTTGCAAATGCTGTGATCTTATCAAATTCCATAGGGCCGATGGGTTCGCATACCGCATACTCTGCAATTCCCGCATTTCCCGGCGTGCAGTAGATCTCATCCACTTTACTGCTCTTTGCCACGCAGTATGCGATGGCATGTTCTCTTCCTCCGCTTCCTACAATTAATACCTTCATTGGCTTCCTCCTACCTGCTGATCTTCACCTGATTTCCTTCCACTGTGATCCGGTTGTTTGCAATCAGATCAATGGCTTGGGGAAGGATCTTCCACTCTGCCTGCTCCATCACACGTCTCTGGAGCTTCTCCGGGGTATCATCTGCCTCCACTTCTACAGCCTTCTGCAAAATGATGGGCCCGGTATCTGTCCCCTCATCTACGAAATGCACCGTTGCTCCTGTCACTTTGACTCCTCTTGCAAGAGCCGCTTCATGCACCTTCAGTCCGTAAAAGCCGGTTCCGCAAAAAGACGGGATCAATGAGGGATGGATATTGATGATCCGGTTCCGGTATCTCTCGATCATTTTTGCCGGAATCACCACAAGAAATCCCGCCAGTACGATCAGATCCGGCGTCAGGGCATCCACTGCCTCCAAAAACTTCTCGTTAAACTCTTCTCTTGTCTCATAATCCTTCGGAGAAATGCACTGTGCCGGTATACCGTGATCTTCCGCACGTTTCAGGGCATAGGCATTTTTGTTGTTGCTGATGACGCCGCACACGCCGGCATTCGTGATCCTGCCCGCATCTATCGCGTCCAGAACAGCCTGCAGATTGGTACCCCCTCCGGAAACAAGCACTGCAACTTTTAACATAAAGTAACTCCTTTTTCTCCCGCTTTGATCTGTCCGATCACATAAGGCGTATCTCCAGCCTGACGCATTGCTTCCATGGCTTTGTCCACATCCCCCGCGTCTACTGCTACTATCATTCCGATTCCCATATTAAAAGTATTGTACATCATCTTTTCTTCCACCTGGCCTTCTCTTGCCAGCATGCCGAAAACAGGCGGGACCGGATAGCTGTCCTTCTCAATAACGGCATGGGTGTGTTCGCTTAACATTCTCGGAACATTCTCATAGAATCCGCCGCCTGTAATATGGCTGCATGCTTTGATCTTCACACCGGCATTCTTCACATTTTTCAGAGCTTTTACATAGATTCTTGTAGGCGCTAAGAGAGCTTCTCCAAGTGTAGTTCCCAGTTCTTCATAATAAGTCTCCAAAGACTCTTTCGTCATTTCAAACACCTTGCGCACAAGGGAAAATCCATTGCTGTGCACACCGGTAGATGCCATTCCGATGAGGACATCTCCTTCTTTCAGATCCTCTCCGGTGATCATATCTTTTTTATCGCAGACACCTACTGCAAATCCGGCCAGATCGTACTCATCCTCCGGCATAAGTCCCGGATGCTCCGCTGTCTCGCCGCCCACTAAAGCAGCCTCTGACTGAAGGCATCCTTCTGCCACGCCGCTCACAATACTTGCGATCTTCTCCGGGTAGTTCTTACCGCAGGCAATATAATCCAGGAAAAACAGCGGCTCTCCGCCTGCGCACGCAATATCATTGACACACATTGCAACAGCATCAATACCGATAGTATCGTGTTTGTCCAGGATCATGGCAAGCTTTACTTTTGTTCCGCATCCGTCTGTTCCGGACAGTAAAACCGGTTCTTCCATGTCTTTGATCTTACTTAAAGAAAATGCCCCTGAAAATCCTCCCAGGCCGCCCAGAACTTCCGGACGCATTGTCTTTTTCACATGTTCTTTCATCAGTTCCACTGACTTGTAACCTGCTTCAATATCTACACCAGCATTTTTATAATCCATACCGTATCTCCTTTATTACATCTGCTTCATGTATTCTTTATAGCCAAGTTCATCCAGCTTCTTTGCCTTTGCCTGAACAGTTTCCTTCATTTCCTGAGTATAGGCTTTCAGTCTCTTAAGAAGCTTGGGATCGGAAGTTGCAAAGATTCTGGCTGCAAGGATAGCTGCGTTCATTCCTCCATCGATGGCAACTGTTGCAACCGGGATTCCCGGCGGCATCTGTACGATAGAGTAAAGTGCGTCCTGTCCATCCAGATTCTTTCCGGACATAGGCACGCCGATAACCGGCATTGGGAAAATTGCTGCGCACATTCCCGGAAGGTGTGCAGCCATTCCCGCGCCTGCGATAATGACTTTATAATCCTTTTCTTCCGCTGATTTTGCATATTCAAAAAATACATCCGGTTCTCTGTGGGCAGAGATGATCGTCATTTCATACTCAATTCCCAGTTTTTCCAACATGTCAGCAGCCTTGCTCATGACCTTCATGTCAGAGTCGCTTCCCATTACAATTCCTACTTTTGGCATAGTTTTCATCCTTTCTCACTTATTTATAAGCTTTGCAGATAAATAATAGCTTATTTATTCGTATTTTTCAATGGTTCATTTAAAATCTCTGTGCCCGGGAGGACAAATTCGCCCTGTTCCAAAATAACAATCTCCCTGCCGTCCCCGGTCACAACAGCAATTTTCTCCAGTTCTTCATAGGGGATGGTAATATCAGTATGACAGTGAAAATATGCCTTGGACACATCCTCTTTTCTTTTTACAGACACGGAATTATCTCTTGCCATGATCTCTTTGCCGTTAGGGTTATAGACCTTAATATCCTCGCTCCAGCTGTAGCAGGTATCTCCCACCGCAAAATGAGGTCCCATCTTCTCCGCGATCAGAATCGGCAGCTTATCCTCGATTTTATATTTCTTTGCCGCTGCATAGGCAGTCGTGTTTGTTCCAATGGCAAACTCTCCCAGAGGAAGGGATGAATGTTTATGGAGGATATTATCGCGGATATATTTTTTTCCCTCCTCCTCATTCTCAAAGTTACCGCACCGGTAACCTGTGACCATTCCATCAGCAAAGGTAAGTTCCAGATCCTGATACTGCAGTTCATTCAAGTATACCCTGCTGACATGGAGCGTTCCTTCTGTTCCTTCCAGTACAGGAGAGGTGAATACTTCTCCCACCGGAATATTTACATCAGCCACGCAGTTTTCAAAGATCGTTTCTTTTTCCGGATCCTTAAGCGGGAAAAGCTGCACTTTCATGTTCGTCCGGTTTCCGTTTCCCCCGATCACCCGGACGTATTCCCCCTGGTCGAGAGCGTCTATGATCGTCTGCTGTACTTTTGTATAAAGTTTCGCGTCCAGGGTATTGATCTTCACAACCTCGTCGAAGATCTCTTCATATTTCTCCCCGATCTCCGGAACAGGATAGGCAATAATCGTAAAGCTTCTCTCCTCTCCTTTGATATACTGATTGGTCAGCTGGCCTGATCTGGAGTCAAATAAAAGCTGCTGCTCCTCCTGCTTCTCTGTCAGAGATATGGCTTCCTCTTTCGGCTCCGGGCTAAAAGGCTTTTCTCCGAAGGTTTCCATGACAGCCGGTCCCGCCAGACCTGCTGCCAGATCCTTATGCCTTTCATAGACCGTCTTTATCACTTCTAATTTCCGCTCTGTAAAACGTTTATTCAAAAACAGGCCCTGATCATTTCTGTGGTCGTAATCATACTGCTTATTAGGATTGCCTCCACAGTAACCTACTTTCGCCGTTCCCCGCTTTGTCAGCCCACTGACAGCGGCTCGGTAGACGATCGGCCTTAGGCCCATTTTTGCAAAATTTTCTATCGCCGTTTTTATCACACGTTCAAATCCCAGCACATAGCGGATATTCACTGTACTCTTCTTGGACAGGTCTTTTCCGGTATTGACAAAACCGATCCGGTAACCTTCCGTGTACACATCCGCCATTTTCTGAATCTTTTCTTCCGGAAGGGACATAAGATGCTTTGCTGTACGGATCTCATTTTCGCTGATATATTCTCCGAAATAGTAAAGATATCTGTAATCGGAAAGATCGCTGTTCTCTATGATATCTACCGCAAACCGTTCCGATGGATCGATCTGCTCAAGAATCCGGTCCGCCACAAACACATCGCAGTAGTCGCTGGCATACCAGTAAATAATTTTCTTCAGCTCGCCTTCATCCGGAGATCCCTCATCCTCAAAGCAGTTATAAATCTCCACAAAAAGCTCATACAGAATATCCAGATATTCTGTGTGCTGCTCAAACACCCAGACGATTCCCCCTCGAAGTTCCGTATAGAGGAAACTTAATATCTGTCCGTACTCCTCTCCCAGCTTCTCTTGTGCATAAGCCGGATTCGCATAGCTTGTCTCATAATGTTCCGGCAGAATATCCTCATACAGCTTTTGATTCCACTGCTCCAGATCTTCCAGAGACAGTTTCCTGTATGCTCCGGAATCTATATTTTCTTTTAACCGATCCAATAAAAGAATAAATTCCGCAGTCTTCCGAAAATACGGGCGAAACTTTTCCGCCGCCGTATTTTCACCCGGAATCTGCGAAATTCTCTCCATCACAAGTTGATATCGCTCTTCAATCATCTAAAAAAGCCCCCTTACAAAAATTCCAGCCATACCCAGAAGAAAGACTCCATTCAGTGCAATCCCCACTTTACAGGTAATATAATTTTTTTCCCGTTCTTTCAGTCCCTGTATTCCGGCCTTTAATCCAGATACCGCAAGGACGACCACAAGGATTCCGCAAAGCCCTATCAGGATGCCTACATCTCCTCTGGTTATGTAAGAAACTGAAAAGATCAAAACAAGAATAAAGAGGGCGCATACAGCTAAAAAACAGGACTTTATTCCCCGGCGGGAATGTTTCAGCTGCGCCTGCCCGTATTTCCGGCTTCTCCTTTTCATTTTTTCTTTTTCTATCTTTCTTTTTTTTCGCTCTTCCGCCCTGTCATCCGCGGCTTCTTTCAGACTTCTTAGAAACATGCCTTCTCCTTATCGCTGCGCAGACAACAAATACAAGGTACCCTGCTGCGCCTCCTACTGTATTTAAAAGCAGATCATCCACATCAAAACTTCCTACCATAGTAAGAAGCTGGAATGTCTCCACGCATAAACTCAAACTGAAACTGTAAAAAACTGCCGAGAAAAAATTTCTGTATGTACTGGCCATAGGCAGAAAAAAGCCAAACGGAACAAAAATCAGGACATTTCCCAGCAGATTAGATGCAACTGCATAAAATCCCAGCTGTTCCCGATATTGCCAGAATCTCTTTATTTCCTTAAAAAGGACGAGGTTGTAACTGTACTGTGTCCTTACCCCCGTCCTTCCATAGAGATCTGAAAACAGAAGAAAATATACAATAAATGCAATATACAGAATAAATAGGATTTTTCCAAATATACGCAGCCGCCTGCTTTTTTTATGACTCAATCCTTCACCTTCTGACACTTTTTAAAAAATCAATCCATTCTTTTCCTTCAGAAGGCGAGCGCCGCTTACGATGGAAATTACGCCGGCTGCAACACCGACAACGATCATGATCACGCCGATAACAATACTTCCAGCCCCGGCGCTTCCCATTGCTTTGTATGCCTTTTCACTCATAAAAATCCCTCCTGTTTATTTTACTCCGTAGGTTTCATAGTATGCATCGATCGCCGCTTTTAACGCATCGTCAATAATAACTTCTCCGTTGCACTCCTGATTATACAGGCATTCTACCACCTCGTCCATGGTAACGATCGCTGCCGTGTCAAATCCGTACAGATCCTTAATCTCTTCGAGAGCGCGCTTTTTGCCGCCTTTCCCTACTTCCATACGGTCCAGAGACACCATAAGACCCACAATAGTCACATCTGCCGCTCCTCTGACTTTCGGTACTGTCTCCTCCATGGATTTACCGGATGTTGTCACATCCTCGATCATAATGACTCTGTCGCCGTCTTTCAAACTGCTGCCAAGGAAGCTTCCCTTATCAGCGCCGTGATCCTTCTCTTCCTTACGGTCGGAGCAGTAACGCACTTCTTTTCCATACAGTTCACTGTATGCGATCGCTGTCACAACTCCCAGCGGGATTCCCTTGTAAGCGGGTCCGAACAGTACGTCAAAATCATCACCATACCTGTCATGGATCGCTTTCGCATAATATTCACCAAGCTTCTTTAACTGTGAACCGGTTACATAGGCGCCTGCATTCATAAAAAACGGGGACTTCCTTCCGCTCTTCAATGTGAAATCTCCGAATTTGAGCACCTGACTTTCTACCATAAACTGTATAAATTCCTGTTTGTAGCTTTCCATCTTTCTTAAAACCTCCGCATTTATAGGGTTCAAATTCTTTACAATTTTACCATACCCTATAAATATTTTCAATTCAGGAAGTGACACAATACCAATTTTATAAATCCTTTTATTTTGAAAACAGTAAAAAGGAGACTGCCATATCTTCCAACAGTCTCCGGTAAAGTTTCTTAATATATTTTATTTCTTCCTATATAATCTCATCCTGGCAAAAACGGCTGCCCCGATCACTCCTTTTCCTACGAACTCCTGGGAATACAAATAATCGAATCCATAAGACATCACATCTTTTCCCGTATTCCTATTGACCTCGTTTTCAAATTCCTCTTTTGGAAAATCTGCCATTTCAGGTACTCCGCCGCCTACGATCACCGTATCCGGATTGAAAATGGTTGCCATTACTGCATACACATGTGCACAGGCTTTTATAAATTCTTTCAGAGGCCTTTCTTCTCTGTGCCTTGTAAACATTTCCTGGATCGGCGTGTCCGGATAATACTTCTTGCGTATCTGCTGAAGACGCCAGCCGGAAGCATAACATTCGCAGCACCCTTTCTTGCCGCAGCTGCAGACCTCATCGCCTCCAAAATAAGGGATATGCCCCAGATCCAGCTCTGCTCCGTTTTTTCCCTCCAGAGGCCTGCCGTCTATTACCACGGAAGCGCCCACGCCGGTGCCGATATAAATGCCTACGATCACCTTCTGATTCTCCAGATGGTTGCTGACAATATCATACATTAAAATATTGTTTACGTCATTATTGATATATACAGGAATCTGAAAGTGTTCCCTGATATCTTTCGCCAGATTTGTATGTGTGAAGACCGCCTTCCCGTTTTCATCGCAAATATTTGTCGTACAGATAACGGTTTCCTTATCATTTTCCACAGAAGAAGGAACCCCTATGGAAATGGCCTCCACGTTCTCTATTTTATTTTCCTTTTTATATTCCTCTATAATTTCACAGATTTTTTCTATTGGCCTGGGTGCCTCTGCTACAACAGAGCTCCTAATTACAGAAGGAGTAAGCATCTCATTGTCAGGCGTAACAGCCCCAATCCGCAGATTCGTGCCTCCCAGGTCAATTCCAATAATTACGCTTTCCATAAAACTCCATTCCTGCTTCCTGACATTGTCTGTATCCAGTCTACTGATCCCCAACAGATCTAAGTCCCTCGGCAATTTCTTCAATCCACGCGTTTCTTACCATATAAAAGCTTCCCTTCATCGTCTGATATTCCTTATGCTGTGCTTCTGTAATCTGTACGTGGATAGGAATAGCATCATTCTTCATCTTCTCCATAAATTTTTGAAAATGCTTTGTTATAACCGAACTATATTCCTCTTTACAGCTGTCGATCACTACTCTGGATGGATTATAAACCCAGAGTAGATTATATAATACTCTGTCAACAGTATTCAGCACAGGATCCAGGATCTGAGCTGCCTGTCTGTCTCCTTCCCGATATCTTTCAAGCAATTCCGAGAATCTCATTTCCATCCCATGCTTTTTCAGGGTTTGCTTTACCGCCGAAACAGAAATCACATCTTCAAGAATCTCATTTGACGAACTTCCGCCTTTCGTGGATACCAGCATTTTCCCCACTTCACCTGCCATATTCTCTGCTCCGGTAACCGGCTCGTCTTTATGGATGAAGAAACCTCCGACTCCGTATCCGCAATAGAAGTAAAACTGGCTTTCCTCTTTCGGAAATGAGCTGTCATACTCAGCTCTTGCCGCCGCAAACACATCATGAAGTATCAATATATTTTTTATTCCAAATTTCTGTTCAAAAAACGACTTCATATGCAATTCTTTAAAATCCGGAATCAAGTCATAATTCACCAGATCCAGATTTGCATCATATGCGCTTGGAACAAACACTGCAATCCCTACTGTAACCGTTGAAATACTCTCCAGCTTCTTTTTCACTTTATTCACAACTGCTTCCAGCGCTTCCTTATATGTCCTCCCCTCCTCCAGGGTTATACTTTGTTCTTCCAGAAGTTTTCCGTAAATGTCATAGACCAGGAAACTGATCTCATCCTTAGAGGTCAGGTTCAGACATACGATATTCCCATAATGGGGAGCAATTTCCAGAACCTTGGGCTTTCTTCCCACGCCGACTCCGTCGGAGTCTTTTTCTATTAAAATTTTGCTCTCCAGCAGATCATCAACAATATGTTTTACCGTCATTAAACTGATGCTGTTTTCTTTTGCCAGCATACTTCTGTTAATATCCTTATTTCTCAGAACACTCTGCATCATGTTTTCTATATTAATATTTCTGATATTCTTTACTGTCAGAATCTGCTTTTTCTCTATGGTCATCTTAGATTCTCCCTTTGTTTGCTGTTTACAGATTTCTAATGGAAACGCCTGCAATCAGGACTATTTTAAACATCCTTCAAGAGACTTGTCAATAATTCCAACTGCCTCGTCCACATTTTCTCTGGAGGTTATCAGCGCCGGATGCATGACTACAACTACATTTTCAAGGTTCTTTCTGCTCTCCAGCTCTGTGATCAGTCCGTTCTTCAGCATGGTTTCATAAAATTTCTGTCCCAGGTCAAATTTATCGTCTCTGGAATTTCCTTCGATTTCAATTCCCTGAAGCAGCCCTCTTCCTCTTACATCTATGACCACATCATACTTTTCTTTCAGTTCCAGAAGCTTCTCATGCAGATATCCCCCTGTTATCCGGCTATTCTCAACCAGGTTTTCTCTTTCAATGATCTCCAGATTCTTAAGCGCGCTTCGGCAGGTCATAGGATAGCAGGAATGCGTATGTCCATGGAGACTGATCCTGCTCATTGCCTCTCCGATCTCCTTTCGGCAAAGAACAGCGGATCCCGGTACATAGCCGCTGGTAAGACCTTTTCCTGTGACGAGGATGTCCGGTGTCACTCCTTCATACTGACAGGCAAACATAGTTCCGGTCTGACCTATTCCTGTTACCACTTCATCAAAAATCAAAAGTGCTCCGTATTTGTCGCACAGTTCCCGCACACCCTTCCAGAATTCTGCCGGAGGCACGATCACTCCGCCTGCTGCAAAGATCGGTTCTGAAATAACGGCCGCAATCTTGTCTCCGCCTTCATGAAGCATCGTCTGTTCCAGATATTTCAGGCACTGCAGTCCGCATGTTCCCGGCTCTTTCCCGAAATCACAGTGGCAGCAGTAAGGAGGGGCTGAATGGACAAATCCTCTTGGAAGAAGCTCTGAAATGCTGGAGTTTTCCTGAATCATTTCCGACTTTCCTGTTGCTGCAGCCGCCCCGGCTGTAGAGCCATGGAATCCTCTTCTGAAAGAGATGATCCTTCCACCGCCTTTATAATATTTCGCCAGTTTCAGAGCAAACTCATTTGCGTCGGAACCGGTGCATCCGAACATAACCTTATCCAGTCCTTCCGGCGAAATTTCCACCATTTTTTCAGCCAGCGCCGCCCTTTCTTCTGTAGCGAAACAGGAGGTAACGGAAACCAGCTTTTCCAGCTGTTCTTTCAAAGCCTCGATCATTTCCTCATTTCCATGTCCCAAAGTACAGGCGGAAAACTGTCCGGAAAAATCCAGATATTTTTTGCCGTTTTCATCGTACATATACATGCCTTTTCCTCTGGTAAACACAATATCGTCAGTTGTATAGCACTGTATTAAATATTTTTTATCTTTTTCCAATGTTGTCATCATTTTCTCTAATTCTCCCATTCACCGTATTTCGCGATAACCTTATTTTTGATCCTCTGCAGAAATTCGTCTGTCACCTCAAAATCATTGATGACTGTATACCAGTATCCGTTTGCCGGAAGAAATTCTTTCTCATATCTGATCGCATCGAATACTTCATCCCATGTCAGTCCCATTCCTTCCGGACGGATCTCCACTCCCGCTCTGTGGATCACATCCAGGATCCAGTCCGGATGGTTGCCTCCCATTTCAGAACCTACATAGATTCCCAGACATACCGGCTGGCCGTGGATAAATTTCTTCTTTGTCATATACTCCAGTGTATAGAAGAGGAAATGGTCGCTTCCCTCGATCGGTCTTGGATTCCATCCGTTGTTGTGGAATGCTCCGCCGCCCCATCTTAGACCTTCTGTCAGGATACGGATCCCTTTCTCATTCAGTTCATAAATATCGTCCAGACCATTGACTACTGACTGGAACACTTCGTTTACCTCATCCACCATTTCCTGATCATAGGGCCATTTCTCTTCGCATTTTCCCTGATCGGACGCATATTTCCAGTCAAACATGGAATTATTGTAGCAAAGAACATCGCATACGCCGCTTCTGTTCAGCGCTTTCGGGCCGCTCTGGATCACTCCGTAATCTACATATACTGCTACAGGCTCTACATATCCCACATATTTTACAACACTGTTGAAGCGTACTCCTGCCCGATGTCCGAACACTGCGTTTGTTGCGATGGATGTAGGTACCTGGTAAAGAGGCATATGGCTCTTCCATGCTACCATCTTTGCATAGTCTACTGCCTGACCGCCGCCAAGTCCGATCACAGATTCAAATTTAGGAAGCTTCTCAACATTCGCCATGATCTCATCATATTCCAGAGTCTTGACAAAGTGAACGATGCAGTCATCGTCAAATTCATCTTTGAATTTATCCCACAGGTCTTCCATCGTTACGACCAGATAAGGTCTTTGTACAATGTTCTTCAGTTCTCCCACCAGGTTACGTCCGTAAATTGTTGTAAATAATTTCTTTGCCATAATCTTTCTCTCCTTTTCCTGCTCCATTCATCCGCTCTTAAAATCCCGTCGGTTTAGATATCTTAATTTTAAAAGCCTTTTCGATTTTTTCAATTTATAAACATTATTTTTAAATATAGTTTATAAATATAGTTTAATGAAATTATGCTCTTTCGATTTGCTTTTGTCAATTCTAATTATTTCACAAATCTATTTTGGCTTTTTTATGCATTTTTTTGTTTTTTCATACTGGGAATTGGATATAATACACGACTTATTTTCTTTATTTTTGTATATTTACTATAATCTATAAATTTTGTAATCCGAAATACAGGTCCCTGTATTTCACAGTAAAAATGCGCCGCAGCTTTTCACAAAGTCTGCGGCGCTTCGCCTTTTTCATAAACTTATTCCACGATTCCGACCATCTCTTCTACTGTCGCAAATCCATATCGTTCCATATATTTTTCAATTCCATCGATCACTTCCATGGTAACAGCCGGATTATGGAAGTTTGCCGTTCCTACTGACACTGCAGATGCACCTGCCAAAATAAATTCGATGGCGTCCTCTGCGCTCTGAATACCTCCCATTCCGATCACCGGGATCTTCACTGCATGAGATGCCTGATAAACCATGCGCACAGCAACAGGATGTACCGCCGGACCGGACATGCCTCCTGTCTTGTTAGCCAGAGCAAAGGCCCTCTTATGAATATCAATCTTCATTCCCGTCAGAGTGTTAATAAGAGAAATCGCATCTGCCCCTCCTGCCTCTGCCGCTTTTGCAATCTCTGTAATATCGGTCACATTGGGAGTCAGCTTCATAATAATGGGCTGTTTTGCCAATTTCTTAATCTGACCTGTCAGTTTCTCCACATGGCGGGCATCCTGTCCGAACGCCAGAAATCCGGCATTGACGTTGGGACAGGAAATATTAATTTCCAGCATATCTGCCGGCTCATCGGCAAGACGCTCTACAACAGCCAGATATTCTTCGGGTGCGTGGCCGCACACATTGACAATGATCTTTGTATCATACTGTTTGAGATACGGAATATCTCTTTTGCAGAACAGTTCAATCCCCGGATTCTGCAGACCAATGGCATTTAACATGCCTCCATATACTTCCGCCACCCTTGGTGTGGGATTTCCTGTCCACGGCACATTGGCAACGCCTTTGGTCGTCACTGCTCCCAACTTATTTAAATCTACAAAATCAGCAAATTCTTCCCCGGATCCAAACGTTCCGGAGGCCACAGTAACCGGATTTTTCCATTCCACTCCTGCAATAGTTACTCTTGTATCAGCCATTATAACTCCACCTCCGTCGATAAGAATACCGGCCCGTCTTTGCAGACCCTTTTGTTATTGACGTTGCTGTGGGCATCCTTTTCTTTGGTTCGGCACACACAGCCAAGGCAGGCGCCGATACCGCAGGCCATTCTCTCTTCCAGAGAGATATAACACTCAATACCCTTTTCTTCCGCATAGTTTTTAATGGCTCTCAGCATAGGTGTGGGGCCGCAGGCATAGATCACATCTGCTTCCAGTGCCTTTTCCTCCACTACATTCATCACGTTTCCCCTGGTTCCCACGCTTCCGTCTTCTGTAGAAATATAGACTTCGCCGCATGCTTCAAACTCTTTCTTCAGGAAAGTCTGCCTGTCTCTGTAACCTACAATGATCTGCTTCTTTTCACAGCTCATCTGCTTTGCCAGCTCCAGGATCGGCGGAACTCCGATTCCTCCGCCCATAAGAAATACTCTTTTCCCTTTTGCTCTCTCAAGGGGAAATCCATTGCCAAGGGGACCGATAATGGACAGCTGTTCTCCTGCCTGCATCCGTGAGAACTGTTCTGTCCCGGTATGCTCTCCGGTCACGCGGTATACCACCCGCAGAGCGGATTTTTCTTTATCAATCTCACAGATACTGATGGGACGGGGAAGCAGCTTCGTCCCGTCACTTGTATACATGGAAATAAACTGTCCCGGCCTTGCGCTTTTTGCCGCCTCTGTACGGATCCACATGCTGAAGATCCCATCTGCCAAAGAAGCCTGCGATATCACCTGGACCTGTTCTTTTTTCTTTGTCATTTTCTCTTTTCTCCTGCTTTTTATCAGCTTTGATTTTTGACCGTCAGCACAATACACCTTTCGGTTCCTAACGGTTCTCCAGTGCGCCCCTGATGTCGGCGATCATATCTTCTACTGCCGCCCTGGATGCGTCTCCAAACGCTTCCGGACCAAAGGAAGCATATTTTTCCTGCTTATAAGCTGCTATGATCCCTCTGGAGGAATTGACGATTGCGCCAAGTCCATCCTCGTTGAAGAAATGTACAAGATCTTTCCCCTGGCCTCCCTGAGCACCATATCCCGGAACAAGAATGTAGGCCTTCGGCATGATCTTACGAAGGACTTTTCCCATCTCCGGGTAAGTCGCACCTACAACAGCGCCGACATAGCTGTAAGAACATCCCATGCATTCCTGTCCCCACTCATTTACCTTTTCGCCTACCAGTTCATACAGTGGACGTCCGTCGATGAGACGGTCCTGGAACTCGCCACTGGAAGGATTGGAGGTCTTCACCAGGATAAAGAGACCCTTCTGCTCTTTCTTACATACATCGATAAAAGGCTTTACTCCATCAGAGCCAAGATAAGGATTGACCGTTACGAAATCCTCGTCAAAGGGCGCATAAGTCTTGCTGCCCACCTCAACCTTTCCGATATGCCCTGTTGCATAAGCTGCGGAAGTGGAGCCGATATCTCCCCGCTTAATATCTCCAATGACTACCAGACCTTTTTCTTTGCAGTAATCTACTGTCTTTTTAAAAGCCATCAGTCCCGGAATACCGAACTGTTCATACATGGCAATCTGAGGCTTTACAGCCGGAATAAGATCCCATGTCTTGTCCACGATCTCTTTGTTAAACTGCCAGATCGCCTCTGCGGCGCCTTCCAGCGTCTCCCCAAATTCCGCGAAAGCTTTTGTTTTCACCTGTTCCGGAATATATCCAAGCATGGGATCCAAGCCTACTACAATAGGTGCTCCTGTTTCTTTTATTTTTCTTACCAATTCATTAATCAATGATTTTTCCTCCTTCGCATACGATTCTTCCACCGGCAATGGTACAAACAACCTCGCCTTTTACCTTTCGCCCGTGAAACGGCGTATTCTTTCCTTTTGACAAAAATGTATTTTTATCGATCGTATATTCTTTTTCCGGATCAAAGATCACGACATCCGCAATCTTTCCTTCTGACACGGAGCCCCGGTCATGAAGCCCCAGTATCTTCGCCGGATTCCAGCTCATTTTTTCCGCCATCTGCATAGGGGTAATAATTCCTGTTTCTACAAGTTCTGTGTACGTAAGAGCCGCTGAAGTTTCAAGTCCTACAATACCAAATGCAGCCAGCTTCATGGAACGGTTTTTTTCCGCCTCCGCATGGGGAGCGTGATCCGTTGCGATCACATCCACCGTACCATTCCTTAATCCTTCTTTGATAGCTTCCACATCTTCTTTGCTGCGAAGAGGAGGATTCATCTTATAGTTTCCGTCATCTTTCGTAATATCATCTGTTGACAAAATAAAATGATGCGGGCATACCTCTCCTGTAACATCCAGCCCTTCCTCTTTTACAAGCCCCAGCATTTTAATACTGTCCTTGGTAGAACAATGGCAGAGATGAAGGCGCACGCCTGTCTCCTTAGCCAGCAGGATATCCCTTGCCACGATCACATCCTCCACAGCGTTGGTGATGCCTTTCAGCCCCAGTTTCTCCGCCTTTTTATCGGCATTCATCACACCGCCTTCCACCATGGTGATATCCTCACAGTGGGCAAAAACAGCAAGACCTTCTTCTTTTGCCATGTTCATCCCTTTTCGGTACAGGGATGCGTTCATAACGGATTTTCCATCCTCGCTGATGGCATGGCATCCGTTTTTCGCCATTCCCCGGATATCTGCCAGTTCTTTTCCCTCCTGACCGACTGTAACAGCTCCAAGCTGGATCACATTAGTGAGTGATTCCCTCTTGGCACGCTCCATCACTTCTTTTACCTTCACACCGTTATCTATCACCGGTTTTGTGTTTGGCATAGCACACACAGTAGTCACGCCGCCTTTTACCGCTGCCCGGCCTCCCGTCGTCAACGTTTCCTTATACTCCAGCCCCGGATCTCTGAAATGTACATGCAGATCGATAAACCCCGGCATGACGTAGCACCCCTTTGCATTGATGACCCGCTCTGCTTCTGTCTCTATCCCGCTGCCTACTCTGGTAATTCTGTCGCCGTCGATCAACACATCACAGATTTCATCCCTCTTTGTTTCCGGATCCAGGACATGCCCCTCTTTGATTAAGATTGTCATAGATTTCCTATCCTTTCTAAAAAACTACATACTTATGGTTAGTTTAACATATGCCCGGTGGAAATGGAATGGCTAAATATTTTTCACTGTCTCTATCGCCTTTTCAAGTTGATTGTCTCTGTCGGGATTATTCTCATCGTACACATATTCAATCTCAACATCCGGTGCAATCCCTGTTCCGTTTATATTTCGTCCTTTAGGAGTAAAATATTCCGCAATCGTCAGTTTCACGCTTGTTCCGTCCTGCAGGTCGAAAATCTGCTGGACCAGGCCTTTTCCGTAAGACTGTGTGCCTACGATCTGTCCTGTGCCGTAATCCTGAATAGCCCCTCCGAATATTTCCGAAGCGCTGGCGCTGTTTCCATTCATCAGGACAACAAGCGGCTTTTCAAAGACATGCTCTGCATCAGAAGTATATTCCTCTTTCTCTCCATTCTTATCCTCTGTATAGACGATCAGTCCTTCCGGCAGCATCAGATCCAGAATCTGACATACAGTCTTCAGATTACCTCCCGGATTGTTTCTAAGATCCACGATCAGTCTCTCCATACCCTGCTCTTCCAGCGAATCTATCGCCTCTTTATACTGATCATAAGTAACGGAAGCAAATTCTGTAATGCGGATATAACCGATCCCCTCTTCTGTCATCTTACTTTCAACCGTCTGCTCTACTATGGTGTCTCTTTTAACAGCGAACTCTTTCTCTTCCCTGCTATCTCCTCGCAGCATAGTCAGCTGAACAGTTGTACCAATCTCTCCTTTGATTTTTTTCACAACCGCATTGATATCCTGCCCGGTGATATCTTCGCCCTCTATTTTGTAAAAGATATCGCCTTCTTTTATACCTGCATTATCAGCCGGGGAATCTTCGTATACCTGCAGAACCCGGGTCGTCTGTGTCTCCTTATCCTGAGTAACTACCACCCCGATCCCGCCAAATTCCCCTGTTGTCATTTCTGTCATTTTTGCTGTCTCGTCTTCATCATAATAGGCGGAATAAGGATCTTCCAGCCCCTCTATATAGCCCTTATAAATGCCTTCCTCCAGCTTCTCCTCATCTACCTCTCCCGTATAATACTCATCGATCAGAGCATTCAAAAGCTCCATTTTATCACTGTCTGCCCCGCCTGCTTCCGCTGCATTCCCAGCTTTCCCGAGGCTGCAGGAAACCGCACTTATTCCTGATAATACAACGAGGGCGCCAAAAAGCGCCCCCTTAAAAAAACTTTTTTTATGTTTCATACAACAAAAACCAACCTTTTATGTTCCTGTCTACAAATAAAGTCTCGGATCAACCGGCGTACCATTTACCCACACCTCAAAATGAAGATGCGGTCCGGTAGATGCTCCTGTCGAACCTACCAACGCAATGTTCTGTCCTGTACTTACAGACTGCCCGGAACTTACCAGAATACGGCTGCAGTGCTGATACAATGTAGCAAGGTCGCCGTGATTGACGATCACGTAATTACCTCTTGCACCGTTGTATCCAACCTCAAGCACTGTTCCGGATGCTGCCGCGTAGATCGCGCTTCCAGAAGGCGCCGCATAGTCGCGTCCCTTATGGTTCGTACTTCCGATACCTCCCGGTGACGTTCTGCCTCCAAACTCACTGCTGATATATGCGGACGGACACGGATTCTGAAGTCTGCCGCTGCCGCCTCCGGTGTAAGGCGGTGCCGGAGTGACAGTTGTACCGCCGCCTCCACCTCCGCCGGTTCCTCCCGAACCGCCGGACGCTGCAGCCTGTGCTTCCTGCTGCATTCTCGCCTGACGTTCTGCTTCCGCTTTCAGGGAAGCGATCTTCTCATTCACTTCGCCAAGCTCACTGCTTAAGCTGCTGATCTCTGCGCTCTTGCTTTCGATCAGACTTTCCATCTCCGTCTGTTGTTCCTGAAGACTGGTCTGCATTTCTTCCAGTTTCTTGTTTTCTTCTTCCAGGTCTTTCTTCTGATCCTCTACCTCTGTAACAATATCCTGAAATTCCACCAGCATATTTCTATCATATTCAGAAATCTGTGCAATATACTCTGCATTACTTAAAAATTCCGCAATACTCTTTGATTCCAGCAGTGTTTCCAGAAATTGACCGTTTCCGTTCTCATACATGTACTGGATCCGGAGTTTCATGCTGTTATACTGGTTATTCTCATCAATCTGAGCAGCGATAAGCTCATCTGTCTTTGCAGCGATCTCTTCCTGTTTTTTCTCAATGTCTGATTTGGTCTTATCCATATCATCCACGATCTTTTCCAGCTGTGCAGCAAGATTATCCTTCTCTGCCTGCGCCGCTGCCTTCTTATCCTGCAGCTCACTGGCCTGATTCTGTGCATCCTGGAGATCATCTGCCTTTACCTGCACTGCACTTCCGAATGTAAGCGCCCCAACTAACAGCACACTGACTAATCTCTTTTTTTGCATTTCTTCTCTCCCTTTACTTTTAACCCCTTGTTTCTACTCCCTTACGGGTTTTTTCCTGCTATTTTTTATCATAGCACATTTTTTTTGGTTTTTCCAGTATAACAGGAAATTTTCCCTTCTATATCCTTACTTTCATTGCTTATACTTTCAAATGCTTACGGATTGTAAAGAAGCTTCCCAGGAAACCGATTCCAACACCGAGAGCCAATCCCACCGGAAGAAGAGTACGGTATACTTCTGTTACCGGAAGGAAATCCAGAATATTATTTAATAAATTAAATCTCTGAAGGATGTATGAAACTGCCTTGTCATACATAAAATATAACATTACCAAAGGTATCAACGCCCCAATGATACCGATAACAAGGCCCTCTATAACAAACGGCGCCCGGACAAATCCGTCCTTCGCTCCAATATATTTCATGATCGCGATCTCCTCCCGCCGCACGGTAATACCCATGGTTACCGTATTGTTGATCAGGAAGATCGACACTGCGAGCAGAATAGCAATGATCGCAATGGAAACATAGGTAATGAGTCTGTTAACGCTGCCCAGCGTATCCGCCACTACGTCCGACTTATTTACCTTACGCACCCCGTCAAGGCCTTCCGCAAAAGCTACTACGTCGTCCTGTTTGGTAACATCTTCCATATACACAGAGTAATTGTTGGAATTTGCCAGCGGATTGTCATCCTTAAATCCTTCTGCAAGCGAGGAATCTTCTCCGAAATACTCGCTCTGGAAAGAGTCCCACGCCTGATCTGCGGACACATACTCCACATCGTGAACCCCGTCGCAGCCTGCCAGCTGTTCTCCAATCTCGTCTATCTGTTCTTCTGTGGTATCCTCTTCAAAGAACACGGTAATAGCCACACCCTCTTCGGCTTTCTGTACAATATAATTAAAGTTCATTACGATCGCAAAAAACAGACCGAACACAAAGATACACGCTGCCATTGTAGCAATGGACGCAATGGAAAACATCTTATTTCGGCCAATATTTTTAAATCCCTGTTTCGTCGAATATCCGACTGTACTAATCCTCATTTTTATACCCACCTTTTTGCTCGTCGCTGACAATGACACCCTTTTTCATTGTAACGACACGTTTCTTCATCTCGTTTACAATTTCCTGATTATGCGTAACTACCAAAACGGTCGTACCCCTGTCATTCGCTTCTTCCAGAAGCTTCATGATCTCCCATGAATTAGTCGGGTCCAGGTTTCCTGTCGGCTCGTCCGCCAGAAGAATAGCCGGCTCATTGACAATAGCTCTCGCAATGGCCACTCTCTGCTGCTCTCCTCCGGACAACTCCTTTGGATAGGATTTATACTTCTGTGCAAGACCAACCAGAGACAGCGCAGCAGGAACCTTTTTCTTGATGATCCTGGTAGGTGTCTCTACAACACGCTGAGCAAAAGCGATATTTTCATATATATTCCGGTCCTTTAAAAGACGGAAATCCTGAAACACAACCCCAAGCCCTCTGCGGTACATGGGAATCTGTCTGTGTTTCAGCCTTTCCAGGTTCTGACCGTTTACAACGATCGTACCGGAAGTCGGCTCCAGTTCCTTCATGATCAAACGGATCAGCGTCGATTTTCCGGAACCGCTGTCGCCTACGATAAAGACAAATTCACCCTGATCGACTTTCAGGTTTACGCCGTTCAGAGCAGCAACCCCTTTTGAGTATTCTTTCGTTACCTCATTTAATTCAATCATACTTTCCTCCTAATTATCAATACTCCAATGACTCCATGTATTTCATATACTTGACTACCATCAGTGCAATCTTAAATGTGATGGCATCCTCAAACACACGAAGATCAAGCCCCGTACTTTTCTGGAGTTTATCCAGACGGTAAACGAGTGTATTACGATGGATGTAAAGCTGTCTTGATGTCTCTGACACATTCAGACTGTTCTCAAAGAACTTATTGATCGTCGTCAGTGTTTCCTCATCAAATTCGTCCGGGGATTTCCCCTCAAAAATCTCGCGGATAAACATTTTACACAACGGAATTGGGAGCTGATAGATCAGACGTCCGATTCCCAGAGTGCTGTAAGCAATCACTTTTCTGTCGTCAAAAAAGATTTTTCCCACATCCAGAGCGAGCTTAGCCTCTTTATAGGATTTCGAAACTTCTTTAATATCTCCTACTATGGTGCCGTATGCGATCCGTATATCCTCTTCTCCCTCTCCCTGAAGAAGCTCCAATATGGATTCCGCCATTTTTTCCAGCTCCGCGTGCCCATCGGAAGAACTCAGTTCTTTTACAATAATAATATCCTTTTCATCAACTGCCGTGACAAAATCTTTGGACTTATTTCCCAGCAGACTGCGGACATGATCTACCATACTGCTGTCTTTTTCATGGGCAGTCTCCACTATAAAGATAACACGTCTTACTTCAGTGTCAATATGTAATTTCTTTGCACGATTGTAAATATCTACCAGAAGCAGATTGTCAAGCAGCAGGTTCTTGATAAAATTGTCTTTGTCGAACCGCTCCTTGTATGCGATCAGAAGATTCTGTATCTGGAATGCCGCAATCTTTCCAACCATATACACATCATCGCTGCCGCCGTTAGCCAAAAGGATATATTCCAGCTGATGTTCATCAAAAATTTTGAAAAACTGATATCCCTGTATAACCTGGCTGTCTGCCGGTGAATCTACAAAAGACAGCACAGACGCCTCATAATTCTCCTGTTCGGCAAATGTGCTTGCAAGAGATTTGCCATCCGTGTCCATCACGCAAAGATCAATCCGGGTAATTCCCTTTAATCCATCGATGGTATTTTGTAGTATTTGATTAGATATCATATTCTATCTCCTCCACTAATTTCAATATGCATTTTCCACAATGTATTTTCTGCACATTTACCCATTTATACATATTACTTTTTTTATACTAATATAAATCCACAAAAAAAGAAAGAGGAAATCACAAATTTTTGTTAATTTCCTCAATTTTCTCCCGGTATTTTCCTGATTTTCGGCATATACATACTATACAAAATCACGTGCGCTCTCAATGGGCATTCACAGCCGTTTCCATTTCTTTTTTCCGCTTTTTTTCAATCTCGCGTTTAAAAATTTTGTGGTTGATAAACTGCACCATTTTCTGCATACGGCTCCGACTGCGGTAAATGGGATTTTCACCCTTTCCGATCCCAAGCCAGACTCTTGCATTCAGAATACTTCTGTTTCTTACAATAAATTCCTGCTCTGCCGGAGCAGAAAGAGCTGCGATCACACAGTCTGTCTCTGCACCGTTTACGGCATTTACAACAAGGTCATCCGCCGAATCGGTAGGCGATACTTTCGCCATTCCCGCCACCTGTATCCCGCTGTATCTCTCCTCCAGGTATTGATAGAAGGCTTCCGCCTCCTCCTCTGTCTCCACCAAAAGAAATACTCTGAAGTGGTTTTTGTGAAGATAGCGCAGAAACATTCTAAGATATGTGCGCTGCTCCACTTCCTGAAGATGCCGTTTCTCTGTTATATCTGCCCCTTCCAGAATCTCCTTCTCTCCCGGCAGCACAAGATCCACACACTCAATGCTCTCCCGAAGCTTCGGTTCCTCCGAGGCATACATTACAGTATCCACCGTAACAAGCTCTATCACGCTGACAGGCTCTGTACCCATATATTCTACTGTCTGCTTCATGGCTTCTTTGGCTGTACAGTCATCAATTCCAATATTCAGCACTTGAATCTTTTCGTTCATTACAATCACCCGCTATTCCTTCTAGCTGTTCGATTATAGCAAAACGACTTTTCCTTTTCAACCTTTGACACCAAATATTCATACTTCGTAATACTTTTGTTACAGTTCAGCCTTCAGCGTATTCCCTGTTCTTTTTTCTTTTTGTTGATCAGACCTCCGATGCGTCCCGTCTCTTTTGAAGAGAGGGATTTCCACCCCTGCTCCATGACTTTGTCCAGCAGACCAAGCTCTTCCGCTATTTCGTATTTCATTTTTTCTTCTTTTGTCAGTTCGCTTAATACGATCGGTTTTTCTTTTTTCCTGCTCATGCTGATACCCCTTTCCTATATGCAATTATTAACATGATGCAGGATTTTATACAGCCAAAACCGATTTATTCCTGACTGCTCCGGTCCTTAATTAGGGTCGTCCGGCATAACGATCGCCGCAATGATATATGCCAGCACTCCGCTTCCGGCGCAGAAAACAAACAAAAGGAAAGCAAGCCTTACTATCGTCGGATCGATATTAAAATATTCTGCCACTCCTCCGCATACTCCGCAGACCAGACGTTCTCTTCTTGATCTGTATAATCTTTTTGATTCCATATACACTCCTTCTTTCTGTAATTTCTGTTATCTTACTTCCGCTGCTCCTTCAAAAGAAACATTCACTGAACCGATACCGCACTGGATCTTCATATCCTTGCCGGCGTTGTTATCAATATTTTTATTTACTGCAACTCCGGAATAACTTTCATTTTCCAGATTCAGCTCACCGATTCCACATTCAATGAAATAATTGAAGTCTTCCTTCGTCCCTTCTGCAGTATAATTTAATTCTCCTACTCCGCATTCTATATCCACTTTTTTTCCAGCCTCGCCCACTGCAGTCAGACTTCCGGCGCCTACCATAAATTCCGCCGTGTCGGCTGTAAAAGAATTGATATTTCCTGCTCCTGCCCCAACTTCCAGATTCAGATCTTTGGCCTTTATCTCTTCTACGTCAAGTTCTCCATATCCCACCTGAAGATCTGCTTCTCCAAATTCCAAATAGTAAGGAACCTGTATCGTCACTTCTCCGGCTACTTCCTGATTCAAAAGTTTCCAGGGATAATGTTCGGCAGTGGTTTCCACTTTCAATTCTCCCTGTTCTTCCTTAATCTGAAGCTTCAGTCTGGAATTTACATTATAGGTTTCTACTCTGACGTTATTTTCTTCACACGGTACAATATTCACGAACAGTCCTTCTGTATCAACCTTCAGGTTTTTAACATTTGAAAAAAGTTCAACCTGATCGCTGTCCACACTGGTACTGCCTGATTTCCAGAAGAACTGCGGCATATAGTTATCAACTAATACACCTGTCGCTCCCATTGCTTTGCCCGTCACAGCGCATACACAGCCCACCGCTGCCGTAACTCCGCAGAACACCCAAAATCGTTTCCATCCTTTTTTCATTTATGCCACCGCCTTTCTCCTGTGAAACGGTCTTCGGATTAAATTGATGATCCCCCGGAAGAATCCGGGAAGTACGATCATACATGCCCTCACCGACGCCACCGTCATAATAAGTCCGATCACAAATGTGATCAGGCCGCCGCCGATCAGCACAAGTCCTGCCGACGCTTCCGGTATCAGGCAGGCTATTCCTGCTCCCACGAGCGTCACACCAAGCAAAACTACCATCACGGAAGCAAAAGCCAGACCGGCAAACAACGCCACAACTGCCACAACTACCGCTACCGCCGCACAGATCAGCGCTATACCTGCCGGAACAATGACGGGAAGCCCCACCAGGATCACCAATATGATCAGCACTATTTTAAGTCCGGTATTTTTCTGTTTTGTCTCCTCACTTCCGGTGTCCCAGTTGTTGTTTGATCTCTGTTCTTCCCGGGTGTATTTCCCCTGCTGTTTTTCCGTTCCGCCGCCTGCCTCATCCGAATCTTTTTCCTGCCCCGGATACGCCGGCGCTTCTTTCTGCTCGAATCTCGTATCGGTATAACCGGTCTCCCGAAATTCGCCTGCATCCGACGAAGCCTCTCCAAGTCCTGCTTTCACCTCTGCTGCAACTTTTGCCGGGCTTCCAAGTTCCCGAACGATCTCTTCTTCGTTCTCTTCTCCCGCTTCATCGAAATAATCATTATAATACTTCATCGCCTCTACACGTTCTTCCACGGATATATCCTGAAGAAGCGCTGCCAGTTCTGTCATAAACTGTATACGATTCATGAAATAGCACCTCCCTCAAATAATTCGCTGATCTTACTCGAATAGACTTTCCATTCGCCCCTGTATAAGTTAAGCTGCGCGGATCCTTTCGGCGTAATCTTATAGTATCTCCTGTTCCTTCCATCATACTGCATATCATAAACTTCCAGGCATTCGTCCTTTTGAAGTCTTCGCAGTACCGGATATAAAGTGGACTCTGATACTTCAATTGCTTTTCTTACATCCTGGGTGATCTTATATCCGTAAGTCCCTTCACTCTCCCGCGAAACAACCGCAAGGACGATCGCATCAAGAAGAGCTGCTCCGGTGTTAAATACCATCCAATCACTTCCTTTGTTATCATGTCTGCCTGCAGCCTCGGTGTACTCCGCCGCTGCTCTGCACACAGAATTAGTTGCAAAACAATATTATTTACCTATCTATATTATTTTTATGATTATATTATATGTCATATAATATTGTTTGTCAATATATGCAAAACAAGTTTCCTATTGAACAAAAAAATCCATCGATGCTTTTTTCGCACCGATGGATCAATTCTCCAAACATCTTAGCGTCGGTGTACAAGGGGACAATACGCTCCTTCTACACCGACGCTATTATTACAGCAAGATCCTCTCCTGAAGCGTAAAGGAATAAATAATTTTTTCTTTCACCCGTTTCCCGGTGAGCTGTTCCAACGCCTTTGCATAATAGGCCAGCTGTGCATGATATTTTTCTGCAAGTTCCTCTGGTTTTCGCACTTTATCCGTCTTGTAGTCCAGCACCACAAGCTCTCCGTCCTCCTCAAAGAAAACGTCAATAATTCCCTGAACCAGTATGGTTTCCCCTTCTCCTGATCCGGGGTAGATTTCTTCTGCATCTACGCCCAGAACAAAAGGCTGTTCCTTCCAAAGCTTTCCTTTTTCTGCCGCTTCTTTCATCCGTCTTCCGTCCGCACCGGAAACAAATGCAAGAATTTCTTTCGGCCGAACACTCTGCGCCATATTTTTCCGGATCTTTCCGCTGTTTTTCATCTCTTCGACCGCCATAGCCATGGATTCCAGACTGTAATCTTCCTTAAAATCCAAAAGCTCCAGAACACGGTGGTAAGCGCTTCCCCGGGAAGCTCCCGTCAGTTCTTCTTCCTCCATACGGAAACGCGGGATCAGCGGAATGACTTCCGGTTCTTCATAGGCCATCTCTCCCAGTTCTGTTCCTTCCTCACCATACACTTCCTTCATATATTCTCGCTTCTTCAGCTCCGAGACCGTAAACTTCAGCTTCCGTCCAAACGTATCCGGCCAGGGATAAGAGTATCCAAACTGCTCTTTCAGTCTGTCTTTCATTTCTTTATCATATGTTTCTTGTGTATTCCAGTCTTTCAGCGCCTGCTTGGTAAATATTTTCTCTGTCTTTTCCTCTTCTTCTGCACGGACAAAATCTTCCAGTCTCTTTATCCATACCTGAAGAGGCATCTCTTTCCCTCCGCCTGCAATGGCCGGAAGGATCCAGCTCAAACAGGAGGAAGCCGATGACAGCACCCCAAAAGAGAGTTCTTCTTCCCCGCCTTTTACCGCTCGCAGAGATTCCAGCTTCTCCCCGGGATTTTTCATGGTTCCTGTGAGGATCAATTTTTCTTTTGCCCTTGTAAGAGCTACGTATAAAACCCGAAGTTCCTCAGCCAGGTTCTCCAGGATTTCCTCCCTTTGCATCACCCTCTTAAAAAAGGATACACTTTTGATGCCCTCGTCCAAATCAACAGCATCCAGACCTACTCCCAAAGAGGCATGAACGATCACACTGCTTCTGGCATCCTGCTGGTTAAACCGTTTTCCCATGCCGGCTGCGATCACCACCGGAAATTCCAGCCCCTTGCTCTTATGAATACTCATGATCCGCACCGTATCTGACTGTTCATCACTAAGACTTGCCTCTCCGTAATCCACATCATATTTCCGAAGCTGCTCAATATAGCGCACAAAATTAAACAGCCCTTTATAGCTGGTGCTTTCAAATGTCATGGCCTTTTCTGCCAGCATATCCAGATTTGCCTTCCGCTGCTCTCCTGCCGGAAGAGCGGCTGTGTAATCTCCATAGCCTGTCTCGTCCAGGATCTGCCAGAGCAGTTCATGGATCGCCGTATAGGGAACTCTCCGGCGGAAATGTTCCATCTGCCCCAGGCAGGATTCCAGTTTCCCCCGGATCTTTTCATCTTCTCCTTCCGTCCGGTAATGCTCCACCGCATCATAGAAGCGCTCCTTAGGATAAGCCGCCTTGATCCTGGCAAGCTCCTCATCATTCATTTTTCCGAAATAGGAAGAAAGAACTGCTGCCAGCGGAATATCCTGTTTCCGATTATTTAAAACACGGAAGTAATCCAGAAGAGTTCCGATCTCCCGTGTCTCAAAATAGCCTTCCTTCGTCCCTGCATATGCCGGTATCCCTTCTTCCGACAACACTTCCAGGAACACATCGCTCCACCCTTTTATGCTTCGGGTCAGGATCACAATATCCGAATAACGTACCGGGCGCAGTGTTCCGTCTTTTTTGTCTGTCACCACAGCCTGACTCATCAGCTCCCGGATCCGGCCTGCCACTGCCTTTGCCTCCAGGCGGCGGGCATTGAGGGTGTTTTCTCCCTCCCCGGCCATATCCAGGATTTCTTCCTCGATCTGTGATTCGATCAGCAGGATCTCCGGCTGATTTCCCGGCTGCTCCTCAAAGGAAGCGCCGGGATGAAGGGCCGCCCGGTCGTCATAGACAATTCCTCCAAGAGGCTCTGTCATGATCTGCCGGAACAGATAATTCACTCCCTCCAGCACTTCTTTTCTGCTTCGGAAATTGCGGTAAAGGTCAATCCTCTGCTTCTCGCTGTCGGTCCCCTCCCCTTCATAAAGACGGTACGTATTGAATTTCTCCATGAAAAGCTCAGGCCTTGACAGCCGGAACCGATAGATACTCTGCTTCACATCTCCTACCATGAAAACATTGTACCTTCCCCGGGAAATCCCGGAAACGCTGGTAAGGATTGCTTCCTGGATCAGATTGCTGTCCTGATATTCGTCGATCATAACCTCCCGGAACATTTCCTGGTATTCACGGGCCGCGGCAGAAGGTTTCCATCCATCCCCGTCTTTTTCTGTCAATATACGCAGGGCATACTGCTCCATATCGCTGAAGTCGATCATATTGCGGCTTCTTTTTCGTTCCTCAAAAGCTTTGGCAAAATCCTCTGTCAGACCTGCAAGCACTTTCATCATAAGGAAACAAAGGGCTGCCTGGCGGAGCACTTCTTCGATATTATCTTTAAAATAATGGCCGGCTGAATTTTTCAGGATCCCCTTCATTTCCTCCCGCAGTGCTTTTACCTGCTCTGCCTTTTCCTTTGATACTGTTTTATCCCGGTTAGCCGCCAGCTTCTTCCAGGAAATCTTCTGAAACGCCTCATAATAATCCGAATAAGTTACAGCCTTCTCAAACCGTTCAATATTTTCCAGATCACTTTCCAGCGTTTCCCCGTACATATAGGGCCCGTCCGGCTCTAAGCACAACTTTTCCGCTTGTCTTTGCAGTTTTGCAGCACTTTGGACATAGCAGTCCATCCGCTGTTTTGCCGCCTGAAAAGCAGAGGTCTTTAACAGTTCTTCTTCCGACGTCACCTGGTAGAGGCGCACACAGGAGCCCAGCCATTCCTCCGGCGCCGGATAGCTTCTGGAAAATTCATAGAGCTTCAGGATCAGTTCTTCCATCTTGCGGTCATCCCTGCCCCGGGCATAACTCTCTGCAAATTCCAGGAACTTGGCGTCACCCTCCTGATACTTTTTCTCAAGAAGTTCCTCCAGGACATCCTGGCGCATCAGCCGAAGCTCTCCCTCCTCTCCGATACGGAAAGACGGATCCAGGTCAATGCTGTGAAAATGTTCCCGTATAACAGAGAGACAAAAGCTATGGATGGTGGTAATCCTGGCGCTGTGTATCAGCGTGGCCTGCTGCTTCAGATGTTCATCATCCGGACGCTCTTCCATCTTCTTTTCAATAGCTCCCCGGATCCTCTCTTTCATTTCCGCCGCCGCTGCCTCTGTAAACGTCACGATCAAAAGCTGATCCACATCCACCGGATCTTCTTCTCTTGTCAGCATGGTGATGATCCGTTCCACAAGAACAGCGGTCTTTCCGGAGCCGGCTGCTGCCGACACAAGAATATTGCGGTCCTGCAGATCAATTACATTTTGCTGTTCTTTTGTCCATTTCACGCTCACAGATCATTCTCTCCTTTTCCCGTACTTTTTTCTGTACTTTCTTCTATCTGTTTTCCCATCCGCTCTATGGCTTCCTGTCTGTCGAGTTTTTCAATGTCACGGTAATGGTAGCCCGGAATCTTTGTATCGAATCCGCATATATGCCGGTAGGCACAGTAATCGCATCCGGTCCGGGTTCCCTGCCGGTAGGGACTGATCTTTGCCTCGCCGGACGCAATCCTTTCATGCAGCTCTTTTACCTTTTCCCCGGCGTATCTGGAAAGGACGGCAAAATCACTTCCATCTACTGCTTTTGATGAAGCAGCGAGACTTCCGTCCTTTTTGAATTTCACCGGCACAGCCAAAGATTCCCCTTCTCTTCCATGCTCCAGATGTGCAAGAGAATTTTTTTCCAGGCTGATCAGGCCGTCCGGGCGGAGTTCTTTCAATAGTTTTTCCTTTACCGTTTCCTTGTCATCCCCTTTCTCCACAAGGGGATCCTGGATGCGATAGTAAAAAATCCCGGACGGTACCGCCTCCTTGTCAGGATACCTCCGCTTTACCAGCCCCAGCGCCTGGTTCATATAAACCATCAGCTGAAGCTGCAGCCCATGATACAGCAGAGAAAAATCAAAAGCAGTGTGGCCGGTCTTGTAATCCACCACTTTTACATACACCGTATCATCTTCCAGACAGGTATCTACCCGGTCAATCTTTCCGCTTCCAAAACTCAGCTCACTGGCTTCCGGCTGGAAATCTCCCCGGCGGAGCTGCTCGGTCAAGGCCCACACCGTACGGTTCATCATATGTTTCATCCGTGTGACCATATACTGATTTCTCGATGTACTGTAAAGCACAGAATTTCCATAGTCTGTAACTGCTTCATCCACACATTGGTCTGAGAGTTCTTTTTGCTCTTCCAGAGTCAGAGAAATCCAGCTTCTTTTGCTCTCCGAAAGTTTTCCCGCGTATTTTTCCACTGCACTGTGGAAAACATTGCCCATATCCGCAGCCCGAAATTCATATTCCTGCCTTTCTTTTAAAGCCAGGCCATAAGTAAGGAAATGAGAAAAAGCACAGGAAGAAAACCGTTCCATTCTCGTAATGCTGGCTCTGAAATCATCTCCGTAAATCTTTTTTGCCACCGCTTCGCTGACCGCATCCGACGGGCGGACATAATAAGCCGCGTCCAGAAGATCTGACAGCTTGCCCTGCCATTTTTCTTCTCCTTTATACCAGCTGTAAAGCTCCATCCAGGCGCTTCCGGAAGCATCATCCCTCCCCTGCAGCCCTTTTGTGAGTTCCGTGATTCCCGACTCCGGCGTCATCTCTTTTTCCTTCAGCGCCTTTTCTTCCTCATCCTCCACAGAAATTTCAGGAAAAAGACGGCGGATTTCCTGAATCAGATAAGACGGCCTGACGCTCTTCCCATCCGCTGACACCTTACTGTAAAATACGCAGAGTTTCTCTGTCGGTTTCGTCAGATTCAGGTACAGATAATATTTCTGCACATAGGCCTGTTCCTTTGCTCCAGGCGTCAAAGCAATCTTTTCCCGGGCAAATTTTGTCCTGTCTCCTTCTGAAAGAAGTCCTGCCTGCATCAGATTTCCCGGAAGGAAGCTGTCATTGGCCCCCAGAAAGAGCAGCGCCTTAATGTCTTTCAGTCTGGTTCTTTGCATGTCACCGATCACAACCTGGTCGATTCCGGGCGGAATCACACCTACTTTGGCCTCCGTCAGACCTGCATCCAAAAGGCTGCAGTACTCCTCCAAAGTGACGGTCTCATCCCCAAGCAGCTGCACAAACTTATCAAAAAGATCCAGAACAATCCCGTAAATCTGAGCATACTCTCTTGCAAGCGCCATCTCTCCTTCCGCCTGGAACTGCTCTTCCTGTTCTTTTAAAACGAGCTGCATTTTTTCCCGGACAAGAAAATCATAGAGCGCTTCTGTAATATCCCTCACTGTTTTCTTTTTCTGCTTCAGCACAAATACGAGATCATCCACCAGCTCCACCAACATCACCCGTAAATGATTGACCCGCTCAAGTTCCTCCTCGGTCATATCCCTGGAACGCCGGATCCACCGCTCCTGCCATTTTGCAAATCCTTTTACGCCAAGGGCCAGGCAGTAATTTTCCAGCTCGTCTATCTCCTCCGCTTCAAATCCTGCATACCCCGTACGAAGGAAGCGGAAGACACTCTCAAATGAAAAATTCTGCTCCGCCATGGTAAGGAGACTTCTTATATATTCCACAAAAGAGTTTAAAAGGATACTCCTTTTCTGATCCATAAAGACCGGGATCTCATAGCGTCCAAAGGCCCTCTTAAGACTGTTTCCGTATGTGTCCATATCACTGACGATAATGCCGATCTCCCGATAGCGGTATCCTTCCGTCCGGATCATACGGCGTACTCTTTCCGCTGCCGCCCACGCCTCATCCATGGGATTTCTGGCTACATGAAGTTCCACTGCGCTTTGCTGCCCTGTATATGTTTTTCCTGAATAACGGAAGATTTCTCTTTCCAGGAACCCGATAGCAGGACAATTTTCAAACCTGGGAGCAGGCTGCCTTTTCAAAACAACGGGGTCCTTGACAGGAATCTGCATCTTCTTCGCTGTTTCCAAAAGAGAAGCTACTGTCTGCTTGCTCATGGCAAAAAGTTGGTAAGGATGACGAAAGGTATAGGGATCTTCCCGTTCATCAATAGTTACCGTCACGATCACATCCCTGCATATTTTCATCAACTCTCCCAGAAGACGGCCCTGCACCGGGGTAAATCCGGTAAATCCATCCAGAACTACTGTGCTTTTTCTCAGAATCTCCGATTCACAGGCCACTCTGGACAGTACATCCAAAAGCTCTTCCTTAGTGATAAACTTTTCCCGGAGATAATCCTGGAAGCCCTGGTACAAAAGAGCAATATCCGACAGTTTATAATACAAATAAGAATCCTCCCCTGAGGATTCCATCACTTTGCGGATCTCATCCATGCCCACGTCGTACTGTATAAATTCCGACAGAACGGATTTCACTTCGCTGACATACCCCAGCTTCCGCATATTTCCTTTCAGCACCTTCAGGCGGGACTCAAGCTCCCCTCCGATCTTTCTAAGCACCAGATTCTTTCCCTCATCGTCCAATACCGGGAAGCCTCCCTTGCCCGTCTCCTCAAAAATACGGTGAGCCAGGCGCACAAAGCTTAGGACATCAATATTCATGATTCCCTTCCTGCTGCCGTGCATAACAAGGTCTTTCTGAGTCTGCATGGTAAACTGCTCCGGTACAAGGACAAGGTAAGAAAGGGAGGGATTCTCCTCCGCTTCTTTTGTAATATTCTGATAAAGATAATGGGACTTCCCTGAACCGGAACCCCCAAAAACAAACTGCAGCGCCATATTTTTTCCTTTCTGTTGTCGTCACCTTTGCCTGATCAGCATATCCTGCCGTATATAAACGCCGGCACATACGCTTTCACATAAATGCCTTCCTCGCGGTACTCTTCTTTGGACAGCTCCCCATACTGGCGTATGATCTGAATCTTTCCCGCCTCATTGTAAAGATAAAGCTTCTCCACCTCGATCTTCTGCTCCCGAAGAATATCTTCCACAGCGCTTAGAAGTTCTTCCGTCCCTTCTCCGGTCTTTGCGGAAATACAGACCGTTCTGTCCGCCCGGAAATCTCTTGGAACATATTCGCACCGGGCTGTATCGATTTTATTGAACGCTGTGATCACAGGCTTATCAAGCGCCTGAAGTTCCCGCAGCGTCTCATAGACAATATGCATCTGCTCATCCATCTGGGGACTGGACACATCTGCCACATGGATCAAAATATCTGCATACCGGGCTTCCTCCAAAGTACTTTTAAAAGCCTCGACCAAGTGATGGGGAAGCTTCCGTATAAATCCCACCGTATCCGTCAGGAGAATTTTCTGTCCTCCCGGCAGCTTTTTTACTCTCGTGGTCGGATCCAGCGTTGCAAATAATTTATCCTCCGCCAGGATCCCGGCATCTGTCAGATAATTAAGAAGCGTGGACTTTCCCGCATTGGTATAACCGACAATGGCAGCAACCGGAATATTTTCTCTGTTTCTGTGCTCCCTTGTCACTTCCCGATGTCTCTTGACCTCCTTAAGCTCCTGATTCAGTCTGGAAATTCTGCTCTTGATCAGCCTTCGGTCCATTTCCAGCTTTTTCTCTCCGGGTCCTCTTGTCCCGATTCCTCCTCCCAGTCTGGAAAGAGAAGTGCCAAGCCCTGTAAGGCGGGACTGCCGGTATTTCAGCTGTGCAAGCTCCACCTGGATCTTCCCTTCGCTTGTAGAAGCACGAGCCGCAAAGATGTCCAGGATCAAAAGGGTACGGTCCATGATCTTTGTGTCCAGCTCTGCCTTCAAATTGCTGATCTGCGCCGGGGACAGCTCATCATCGCATATGATCCCGTCAGCTTCTGTCTCCCACAAAAGGTCCTTAAGCTCCATGATCTTGCCTTTTCCCAGATAGGAAGTGGGATGGATCTGTTCCCTCTTCTGGATCAGGCGTCCCACGCACACCGCTCCGGCCGTCTCGGCAAGATCCTCCAGCTCATCTAAGGAAGACGATACATCGTCATAATCCGAAACACTCACCCCTACCAGGATGACTCTTTCTTTCCTTTCCTTCGTCTCAAACATGCTCTTTTCCCTTCTGCTTTTATCTTGTCTCCAGAAATTCCGCTTCTTTTGCAGCCCTCTCATCGTCAGGATAATCCTGGATATAGGACTTCAGCTTTGACTTGGCGCTCTCCATGTCTCCCGACATCTCATAGGCAGCGATCTCATTCAGCCGCATCTCCTGCTTCAGTTCATCGCTTGCATCCTCTTCTTCCAGTCCCAGGCGGTAGTAATTCAGCGCTTGTTTCGCCTGATCCAGTTTCATACAGCAGTTTCCCATCAGATTATAAATCTCTGCGGTCTTGTCCCCTCCGTTTTCCAGCGCACTTTCAAAGGCTGACAGCGCTCCTTCGTAATCCTCAAGTTCCCACTTGGCAATGCCAAGCCCTCTCTGTGCCTCTGCGTCTTCCTCATCCTTTTCTACAGCCTGCTCAAACAATTCCGCCGCTCCCTTGTAGTCCTGCTCTTCCAGAAGGCTTACCCCTTCCTCTACTGTTTTGTCGCCGCACCCTGTCAGCATGAATCCGGCCAGGGCCAGAGCCGCCAGTGTTCCTATATAACGTTTCATCCCAAATCTATCCTCCCGCTGTGTTCCAGGCAGTTTTACTGCCAATATTTTACCACTCCGGACGCATTGATAATAGACAGAATCATTACGCCCACATCAGTGAATACCGCTTCCCACATGGAAATGTACCCAACAGCTGCCAGAACCAGCACGATAAATTTCATTACAAGCGCAAAATTGATATTCTGCCCTACCACCCGCACGGTTTCTTTCGCTATGCTTACTGCATCCACGATCTTGGGAAGCTCATCTTCCATCAAAACAATATCTGCCGCCTCGATCGCCGCGTCAGCTCCCAGAGCGCCCATAGCGATTCCCACGTCCGCTCTGGCAAGAACAGGTGCATCATTGATACCGTCACCGACACACACAACCCGTTCCGCCTCGTACTGACACTGCATAAATTCTTCCATCTGTTCCAGTTTATCTTCCGGCATCAGTTCTGTATAAGCATAATCCATATGCAGTTCTTTTGCAACGGCGTTTCCGGCTTCCCGGCTGTCTCCGGTCAGCATAACCAATACTGCATGGTATTTTTCGCGAAGCGTCCGCATGGTCCATTTGGCATCTTCCTTGAGCCGGTCTCCTACCACAATATATCCGCCGTATTCGCTTTCTACAAGAACGTAAATTACCGTGTCCTCTGTCTCTATTTCATCCACTTCCACACCGTAAAGCCCGGCCATTCGGCTGTTGCCGATATGGATATTCTTCCCTTCATACCTGGCGCTGATGCCATATCCGGGCTGCTCTTCTACCTGGGTTACCCTGGAAGCATCATATTCTCCGCCGTAGGCGTTCATAAGAGACTGCGCAATGGGATGGTTGGAGTAATTCTCCACATGAGCCGTAATCTCCAGAAGTTCACTCTCTGTCAAAGATTCCGCATAGACTTCAAGCACTTCAAACACGCCTTCCGTCAGAGTTCCGGTCTTATCGAAAACAAAGGTGTCCGCCTTAGCCAGCATTTCAAGATAATTTCCGCCCTTTACCACAATACCCTGACGGGCCGCCGCTGCAATCCCGCCAAGAAAAGCTACCGGCACCGACAGGATCAGTCCCGCCGGACAGGCGGCGATCAGCACGATCATAGCACGGTAAATCCAGGTACTCCACTGGGCTCCGGGTAAAAACACAGGCGGAACTACCATGATCAATATGGCCGCTGCTGTTACCGCCGGCGTATAAAACTTCGTAAACCGCTGAACAAAGCTCTCCGTATCAGCCTTTCTTTTCTGTGCATTCTCGACCAGCTCCATTACTCTGGATACGGTGGAGTCTTTGTACAATTTCTTTACCTCCGCCTCTACCACGCCAGTCGTATTGATACTACCACTGTAGATCTTGTCTCCTACTCCCACCGTCTGTGGAACGGTCTCTCCAGTGAGCGCCTTGGTATCCATAGCTGTGATGCCGCTTGTGACCACAGCATCTACCGGGACTCTTTCTCCGGGCTTTATGACAATAACATCCCCGATCTGCAGGCTGGATGGCTCCACCTGCACTTCCTGTTCCCCTTCTTTTCGTATTGCATACATGGGGCGGATATCTATATATTTCGCTATGGTACGCTTTGTCCTGTCCACAGAAACAGCCTCCAAAGATCCTCCGATCTGGAACAAAAGCATCGCTGCCACACCTTCCTCATAGTGTCCTACTGCAAGAGCCCCTACAGTAGCCGCGATCATCAGAAAGTGCTCATCTAAAATTTTTTTCTGCATGACATTTTCCTGAAATCCCCGGAAGGACTCAAATCCTGCCACCAAATATATGGCAAGAAAAATCCAAAACTTAACTTCATTGTCAAAGGCAGTGAGCCTGACCAGTGCCACTGCACCTGCATAAAGCGCGATTCCTGCCGCCAGAATGATCCACCTTATTTTCAGTTCTTTTGCCATCCTTTTATCCTCTTCATCCCATTTATATGAGCTCTATTCGCTAATATGCTCCATACCCTGACTGATGATCGTCTGAATATGTCCATCCGCCAGGGAATAAAAAACGGTTTTTCCTTCTCTTCTGTTTTTTACCAGCTTCATCTGCTTCAACATTCTAAGCTGATGTGAGATTGCCGACTGAGTCATTCCGAGTATCTCCGCCAGATCGCAGACACATACCTCTGCCTGAAGAAGAACACACAAAATACGGATTCTCGTGGCATCTCCAAATACTTTATAAAAATCCGCCAGATCATGGATCATTCCATCTCCCGGCATCTTTTTCTTCACTTCTTCTACTGTACCTGTGTGGGTCATCACAACATCGCAGCATTCTGCTTCTGTTCTTTTCATGTTCTACCGTCCTTCCTGACTTTCCACAGCTATCATGTGAATACTGGTTCATTTGTTAATTATGCCAAAATACCCCCGATATTTCAACTATTTCGCTGAAATCCGGGGGAACTTAACAATTTTGTAATGTGTTTTTAAAATTTTCTATACAATATACGGATGGAATTGAGCACACAGAGCATCGCTACTCCTGTGTCGGCAAATACCGCCATCCACATATTGGCAGCTCCAAAAAATCCGAGAAGCATAACCAGCGCCTTGATCGCAAGGGCAAACACTACGTTCTGCATCGCAATCTTTCCGGTAACCCGAGCAATGCGGATGGAATCGGGGATTGCTTCTACGGAAGAGGTCATAAACACAACATCAGCCGCCTCAATAGCAGCGTCCGCTCCACTGCCCATGGCAGCGCCTACATCTGCTCCCGCAAGAACCGGCGCATCATTGATGCCGTCTCCGACAAACATCACCGGCCCATATTTCTTCCGGATCATCTGCAGATGTTCCAATTTCTCCTGCGGAAGCAGCTGCGCATAAATCTCCTGGAGCCCTACAGCATCTGCCACTGCCCTGGCACTGTCCCTGGCATCTCCTGTCAGCATTGCCGCCGCCAGATGTTCTTTTTTCAATGTTTCAACAGCTCTGACCGCTTCTTCCTTCAAAGCATCCGCAATCACAATATATCCGGAAAGCTCTCCGTTTACTGCAATCAAAACTTCCGTACCGTATTCTGTATATTCAAAACTCCTGGTATCAACCTGATACTTCTCCATCAGCGCCCGGTTTCCGCAAAGCACCTCCTGCTCTTCTATCACTGCACGAATGCCTTTTCCTGAAATTTCTTCCGCTTCTTTTGGCCGTACCAGGGTAAGCCCTTTTTCTCTTGCCGCTTCCACAATGCTGGTTCCAATGGGATGCGTCGAACCCAGTTCACATTCAGCCGCTTTTCTTAGCAGCTCTTCCATCCCGATCCTTCCTTTTGGCACCACGCTCTGCACCTGAAACTCTCCCTTAGTGATCGTTCCCGTCTTATCCATAACAACAGCTTTCACATCTTTTAACGCCTCAATAGAAACGCCTCCCTTAAAGAGGATTCCCCTTTTAGATCCTGCTCCGATACCGGAAAAGAACGCCAGCGGAACACTCAGCACAAGCGCGCATGGGCAGCTGATAACAAGGAATGTGATAGCCGTATAAATCCAGTGGTTCCAGTCTCCAGTAATCATTGACGGGATAATCGCTGTCAAAACAGCTGCCAGAACAACGATGGGAGTGTAAACTCTCGCAAATCTGGTAATGAAGCGGTCCAGTTTTGGTTTACTTGCAGCTGCATTCTCTACCGAATCGAGAATTTTAGTGACCATGGATTCACTCAATTTTTTCTCCACTCTCATCTTCAGGACGCCCTGTTCGTTGACACATCCGGAGACAAGAGAAGATCCCGGTGACACCGCTACCGGCACCGGCTCTCCGGTTACCGGAGAGGTATCGATCCTGCTTGTTCCTTCTGCCACTGTTCCATCCAGAGGGATTCGATCTCCGGGACGGATAAGGAGAATATCTCCCACTTCCGCTGATTTTGCAGGAATCTCATAAACATTGCTGCCTTCCACCCTGTTTACAACTTCCGGCCGCATATCCACTGCTTCCATGATCTGGGACCGGCTTCTGTCAACAGCAATATCTTCAAACAGTTCTCCTATCCGGTAAAAAAGCATAACTCCCACAGCTTCTGCGAAATCACCAATGGCAAATGCCGCCAGTGTTGCTACACTCATAAGAAAATTTTCGTCAAATACATGACCCTTCGTCAGATTTTTCAGCGCTGACCATACGATTTCCCAGCCAAGAAGTACATATGCCACTATAAATCCTATAGCGGGATACAGGGGAGTTATTCCCATATGCTCACTGATCGTTCCCGCCGCAAAAAGAATCGCACCTGCCGCAATTATCAAAATTTCCTTTTTGTTTTCTTCAAAAATACTTTTCTTCACTTTGGGAAGAGGCTTTTCCTCTTCTTTTGGTACAACAGTCACTTCACTTTCAATAGATGAGCATATCTCCTGTAATTTAGGAAGCAGTGCCTCCTGATGATTCGCCGCCACCTTAAGCTGTTTGGTAGCATAAGTAAGAACCGCCATCTCCACCTCCGGAAGCGCACAGATCTGCCGTTCCATTTTCGCTGCGCAGTTAGCACATCCCAGCCCTTCCAGAATGTAGATTCTCTGCTCTGTCTTTTTATCTATATGGTCAAACTCATGTCCTGTGTGTATTACTTCTGTATG
>OJSG01000498.1_pt1 | contig 39533 bp, 39 predicted proteins | sample 1599371 | NCBI WGS metagenome assembly OJSG01 (sample SAMN04168658, study PRJEB22393) | human gut metagenome | biome: human gut microbiome; feature: stool | host: Homo sapiens | collected 2014-03-24
AGACTAAAATCTACTTTTACCTATTCAAAGTGGAAATAAACTTTTCACTTCAGGGAATAAATATTTCCGGACTAATCTTTGTTTATAGATTGACAATTTTCTTCTTTTATCCTATAATCGTCTTAAAAATAACAGTAATAGTTATTATTACCTTTTAGGTATGTGTTCCGGACATCAGAAAGATTTATCATCCAAAAACAAACAGTACGGATATACGGCTGTTTTATTTATAAAAAGTAAAATCCTATCAAAAACTATTTATCAAAGGAGGAACAACTATGAAAACTGTAATTATTGGAGCAAATCATGCTGGAATTGCTGCAGCCAACACTCTCTTGGACAACTATCCTGATCAGAAGGTCGTTATGCTTGACCAGAACACGAACTTAAGCTATCTTGGATGCGGAACTGCACTGTGGGTCGGACGCCAGATTGATTCTTATGAAAATCTTTTCTATACCGATAAAAGTGCTTTCGAAGCAAAGGGCGCTGTTATCCGCATGGAAACAACGGTAGAAAAGGTAGATTTTGAAAAGAAGATTGTTTTCTGCAGAATAAAAGATGGCTCTTCTTTTGAAGAGAATTATGACAAGCTGATCCTTGCTACAGGTTCTCTTCCAATTGCGCCGACACTTCCCGGCAGTGATTTAAAAGGGATCAGTTTCCTAAAACTTTTCCAGGACGGCCAGAATGTAGACCGCCAGATCAGCGATCCAGACGTCAAAGATGTGGCTGTCATCGGAGCCGGATACATCGGTGTGGAAATTGCTGAAGCAGCGAAACGCCGGGGCAAAAATGTCCGCCTTTTCGATGTAGCTCCCACTTCCCTTGCCAGCTATTATGATCCGTGGTTTGCAGAAGATATGGACAAAAATCTCGCTGCACATGGAATCGAGCTTCATTATGGCGAGCGCGCTACTGCCTACAAAGGCACAGAACATGTAGAAGCAGTTGTGACAGATAAGGGAGAATATAAGACAGATCTTGTCATCAACGCAATTGGCTTTCTTCCAAACAACGCTCTTGGAAAAGATCATCTGGAGTGTTTCCGGAACGGAGCATATAAAGTAGATAAACATCAAAAGACAAGTGATCCGGATGTATACGCCGTAGGCGACTGCGCCACAATCTACTCCAACGCGCTTCGGGCTGAGACTTATATCGCACTTGCCACCAATGCAGTCCGTACAGGAATTATTGCCGCTCACAACATTGGCGGAACCACCCTTGACGCTATTGGAGTACAGGGTTCCAACGGCATTTCCATCTTTGGCTACAATATGGTTTCCACCGGATTGTCCGTTGCTGCTGCACAGAAAAACAATATGAGTGTGGAATATACTGACTACGAAGACCTGCAAAGACCGGGATTCATGAAGGAAAACGCAAGAGTTAAAATCCGTATCGTATACGAATCAGATTCCCGCCGCATTGTAGGTGCACAAATGGCTTCAACAGAAGATATTTCCATGGGAATCCATATGTTCTCCCTTGCAATCGAAGAGGGCGTAACTATTGACAAGCTGAAACTTTTGGACATTTTCTTCCTTCCTCATTTCAATCAGCCGTATAACTACATTACTATGGCTGCACTTAGCGCAAAATAAAAATCCGCCTGCAAGAGGCAGACAAAAATGAGAAAGGCCCTCTATCCCTTCCATTTCCTTATAGGAAGGGATAGAAGGTCTTTCCTGTTTTTTCATGCAGCTATACTGACCGCGGTTATTTCGCTTTATCTATCGTGTAAGATTGCAGACTTTTTTGACATCCGTTCTTTTCATAAAATCCTTCCACTCCCGGCTGCGCGCCAAAATATAACATAGTAGGAGTGTTCTCCTTTGCAAGTTCAAGAAGCTTACTGCCTACCCCTTGCCTTTGATATTCCGGAAGAACAAGTAATTCTGTAATCGTTCCAAAAAAATATCCGTCTGTAAGAATGCGCAGACACCCTACAGGCATTTCATTATCATACGCCGTAATATTCAGTGTCTTAGATAATGCAATTTGAGTCCGCTCTATATCATAATCGCCTTGCCATATTTGATTGACAAAGGGCAGGAAAACCGAAGCCGCGAGCTCTGTATCGTTTACTTTATATTCTGCTTTCAGTGCAGCGGATGTTCCTTTAACCTCAATTCGCTCATTTGATTCTTGCCTTCCCTCCTGTGCAAAGAGTATAATATGTTGGCATTAGATTTTTTTTACTTTAGCGTCGGTGTACAAGGGACTAAAATCTACCCTTCACCGACCGTGTTGCCCCTTGTACACCGACGCTATCATCCTTTAATGAAAGAACACTCTGGAGGAATCATCTATGAGAAAAAATATTGACCTCGTAAACGGCCCTGTGCTGAAATCTCTGACACAGCTCGCCCTTCCCATTATGGCCACCTCTTTGATACAAACCGCCTACAACCTTACGGATATGCTCTGGATTGGAAGAGTCGGCAGCAATGCTGTCGCGTCAGTGGGGGCTGCCGGAATGTACATGTGGCTCTCCAATGGTCTTGCTGCTCTGCCAAAAATGGGCGGTCAGGTAAATGTGGGGCATGTGCTGGGAGCTGGCCGTCCCAAGGATGCAGCCAACTACGCAACAGCCGCACTTCATATTTCTATAATTTTCGGCCTCGTTTTCGGACTGGTCTGTATCTTGTTTTCCAATCCGCTGATCGGATTTTTTAACCTGACCGGACATCAGGTCATCGCCGACGCTCGCATTTACCTGAAAATCACCTGCGGATGTGTCATTTTTTCTTTTTTAAACCAGACACTTACCGGAATATTTACTGCAGCCGGCAATAGCCGCTCCTCTTTTATGGCAACTTTAACCGGCCTTCTTATCAATATGATATTGGATCCGGTACTTATCTTCGGACTTGGACCATTTCCTGTCATGGGTGTGGCCGGAGCGGCTATCGCAACTGTACTGGCACAGGCGACAGTAACCCTTATCTTCTTTGTCTTTGCCAAAAAAGACAACATTATTTTTTGCCATATAAAACTATTTCGAATCCCGGACAGAAGTCATTTTTCTTCTATTGTCAGAATCGGATTCCCAACTTGCATACAAAATGTGATTTTTACAGGTATTTCCATGATCATTGCCCGGCTCGTTGCAGGATATGGAGATGCCGCTGTTGCAGTGCAAAAAGTTGGTTCACAGATTGAATCCATCTCCTGGATGACTGCAGATGGATTTGCCGCTGCTGTAAACTCTTTTCTTGCTCAAAATCATGGTGCCGGAAAATACAGCCGAATCCCAAAAGGATATTACAGCGCAATGAAAGTTGTTCTTGTATGGGGACTTTTCTGTACACTACTGCTAATTTTCCTCCCTGCCCCTGTATTCCGCCTTTTTATTACAGAAGCAGACATTCTCCCCATGGGAGTAGATTATCTCATGATCCTTGGTGTGTCCCAGCTCTTCATGAGTGTTGAGATCACCACCGCCGGTGCATTTGCAGGGCTTGGCAGAACTTTGCCCCCTTCTGTAACCAGCATCGTTTTGACAGGTATGCGCATCCCGCTTGCTATGCTCCTGATCCATACGCCACTTGGACTGAATGGAATCTGGTGGAGTATTACTATTTCCAGTATTTTCAAAGGAATTATCTTATTTATATGGTTCCGTCATCTGCTCGCTCACAGGAAAAACTATGTTGATATATCAGACAGCGGGAAAATGTATACAGAATCTTCTAAATGTAGTAAAATATAAACACAATTTCGTACGTACTGATCAGGAACAGCTCCTGTCAGGACTGTAAATGATCCAGGCTAATATAATAATCAATAATAATGACAAAGAGAGGTTAAAACTATGTGGGCTTACAATAGCATTTTTTATCAAATATATCCTATCGGCTTTTGCGGGGCTCCGGTTCATAATGACGGGGAATGTGTACCGCGTATACGTAAAATTATGGAGTGGAGTGAATATCTGGAAAAACTCGGTGTAGATTCTATTTTACTGAACCCGATTTTTGAATCCGACAATCATGGTTATGATACCCGCGATTTCAAAACCATCGACTGCCGTCTGGGGACAAACGAAGACTTTGCCGATGTCTGCCAGGATCTTCATAATCACAATGTAAAAATTGTGTTGGATGGCGTGTTTAACCATGTCGGCAGAGGATTCTGGGCTTTTAAAGATGTCTGTGAGAAGAAATGGGATTCTCCATACAAGGATTGGTTCCACATCAATTTTGACGGCAACAGCTGCTACAATGACGGCTTCTGGTATGAAGGATGGGAAGGTCATTTTGAGCTGGTAAAGCTGAACCTGCAAAATCCCGCTGTGACGGATTATCTTCTGGAATGTGTCAAATTCTGGGTGGACACTTTTGATATCGACGGCCTGCGCCTGGATGTGGCCTACTGCCTGGATCCTGATTTTATGCGCCGTCTGCGTTCCTATACCCAGGAACTGAAAGAAGACTTTGTCCTGATCGGGGAAGTTCTTTTCGGAGACTACAATCGTATTGTCAACGATGAAATGCTCCACAGCTGTACAAATTACGAATGTTATAAAGGAATTTATTCCAGTTTTAATTCCATGAATATGTTTGAGATTGCCCATTCACTTCAGCGTCAATACGGCCCGGAACAGTGGTGCCTGTACCGCGGAAAACACCTGATGACCTTCGTAGATAATCACGATGTCACCAGGATTGCAAGCATTCTCACAAACAAAAACCACCTTCCCCTGACTTACGGGATTCTTCTTGGAATGCCGGGCATTCCCTGCATTTACTATGGAAGCGAATGGGGAACATTAGGTGAAAAAGCGCCCGACAACGATTATGCACTTCGCCCCTGCTTCGAACAACCCAGCCCCAATGAACTTACAGAACTCATCCATAAGTTAATCCAAATCCGCCAGCAAAGTGATGCACTGTGCAACGGTTCTTACCGCAATGTCGTACTTACGAACCATCAGCTCATTTTCGAGCGCGCATCCGAAAAAGAACGCATGTTGGTGGCGATCAACGCCTCCGACACTGACTACACCGCATACCACGGCGATCTCCAGGGAAATGCCCGTGAACTGATAAATGAAAAAATTTTAAGCCTTGACGGAAAACTGGAAATGCCGGCCTACAGCATACAATATCTTGTGTTTTAAGCAATTTTGCACAGGGTGTTTCGCAGTTTTGCACGGGGTATATTGCAGATGGGGACGTAACACTTTTAAACTTTGTTACGTCCCCATCTGCAGAAAGGAGCCAATATGAATCATCCTATCTTTATCATTGCCGGAGCCGCTATTATGGATGTTCTTGCGCGACCGGTGAATCCTTCTGTCTTTCGGACCGGTTCCATACCGGCGAAGGGGATTACGATGCGCACCGGAGGCGATGCCATGAATGAGGCCAAGGCACTCTCTTCTCTTGGCAATCCGGTCCGTCTGATCAGCAAGATTGGCCGGGACACCGCCGGGGATACGATCATGGCGGAATGCACCATGTCCCGTATTGACACGAGCTGCATCCGCCGTTCCGAGGATATCCCTACCAGTGTGAATATTGTTCTTGTGGACGATCAGGGAGAACGTCATTTCATCACTTCACCCCGGGGTACCCTTCGGAATCTGTACCCGGAAGACATTCCTGACAGTGCTTTGGAAGGAGGTAAATTTTTCTGTTTTGCCAGTATTTTTGTATCTCCTTTTTTTGACAACGCCGCCCTCACGGATCTGTTCCGAAGAGTCAAAGATCAGAAAATGACCTTATGTGCCGATATGACCAAGTGTAAAAACAAGGAGACACTTGCAGATATGAAGGAGTGCCTCTCTCTTCTTGACTATGTCTTTCCCAATTATGAGGAAGCCGCGCTTCTTACCGGCAAGACGGACCTTGACAATATTGCGGATGCTTTTCTTCAATGCGGAGTGAAACATGTTGTTATTAAAAACGGTTCCCGGGGCTGTTTTATCAAAACCAATCAGGAACGCTGGGAAATACCGGCATATTCCGGTGCGAAATGCATTGATACAACCGGAGCCGGCGATACCTTCACCGCATGTTTTCTCCATGCATTAGGCAAAAATTTTTCCCTCCCCGACTGCGGCCGTTTTGCAAATGCCGGAGCTTCCATCTGCATTGAAAATCTGGGAGCCTGCGGCGCCGGGAACGATATAAACGTTATTTTAAAAAGAGCAGGACTTGAGGAATGATTCCCAGGTCCTGCCTTTCTATTACCGCCCTTATTCTCTTACAAGAACTTTCTCGATTTCCGCCATATACATCACATGATAGTCTTTCTGCGGATACCAGGTTTCTTTGCTTTTTTCGTCCACAAAACACTCCGGAAGCATTTCCTGCACATAGAGTTTTCTGCAGACAAAGATCATTTCCGCCTCGGAAACAGCAACTGCTTTTCCGCCTTCTACTTCGACACAGCAGGGCGTAAGACCCGCCGTCTCCCATTTATCTGCCACATCTCTTCCGGAAACAGAACCGCAGATTTTAAGAGCCTCTCTTTTTTCTTCCGTCAAAAAGGAAAGGGTGAATCTGTCATTTGTATCTACAAATTCTTTTGTGTATCTCTGGGGGCGGATATAGGCGGTTGCAACCGGTTTCCCCCACATAAATCCAACGCCTCCCCAGCTTGCTGTCATTGTATTGGATTTCTCCTGATCTCCTGCTGTGATCAGCATCCACTGTTTGCTGATCTTATCAAAGGGATTAAACTGCAGCGTATGGATATCTACTTCTTTAAAGGCCATATTTTTTCCTCCTCGTTGTCTCTGTTTCTCTTAGTACCAGCGCACCATTGGGAAATCATTGTCAATTCCATTTGTCGACACAATCTGGTGCAGGTCAATCATTCCATTTATGAGGATTATTTTTTATTTTCCCGATAAAAAATCTCTTATTTCATCACAATTTTACGGAAGTTTTTCTTTCCCTTTTTCAGCACAATACCTGCTTTAAATGCATCCTCTGTGAACACTTCATGGATGTTTTCCACTTTTTCGCCATCCACGGAAACGCCGCCTTGCTGCACTGCACGTCTTGCCTCTGATTTAGAAGGAACCAGCCCGCTCTTTACAAGCATTGTGAGGATATCGATGCATCCGTCTTCCATATCCTCTTCCGTAAGCTCTGTAGTCGGCATCTGTGCCGCTGCACCCTGGCTGAACAAAGCTCTTGCAGACGCCTGTGCTTTTTCTGCTTCTTCCTCGCCATGCACCAGTTTGGTAAGCTCGTAAGCAAGGATCTCTTTTGCAGTATTTAACTGTGCGCCTTCCCAGGAATCCATCTTGTCAATCTCTTCCAGCGGAAGGAATGTCAGCATACGGATACATTTCAGTACGTCTGCATCTGCCACATTTCTCCAGTACTGATAGAAATCAAACGGAGAGGTCTTTTCCGGATCAAGCCATACTGCGCCGCTCTGTGTTTTTCCCATCTTCTTTCCCTCGGAGTTCAGAAGAAGTGTAATGGTCATAGCGCATGCATTTTTACCCAGCTTACGGCGGATCAATTCAGTTCCTCCCAGCATGTTGCTCCACTGGTCGTCCCCGCCGAACTGCATGTTGCAGCCGTATTTCTGGAACAGTTCATAGAAATCATAGCTCTGCATGATCATATAGTTAAACTCCAGGAAACTTAATCCCTTTTCCATTCTCTGTTTATAACATTCTGCCGCAAGCATACGGTTTACGGAAAAATGCGGTCCCACTTCCCTGAGAAGATCAATATAATTCAGATCCAGAAGCCAGTCTGCATTGTTTACCATCAAAGCCTTTCCGTCAGAGAAATCAATGAAACGGCTCATCTGCTTCTTAAAGCAGTCGCAGTTGTGCTGGATCTGCTCCGGCGTCATCATGGAGCGCATGTCTGATCTTCCCGAAGGGTCGCCGATGTAGCCTGTTCCTCCTCCGATCAGGGCGATCGGTCTGTTTCCAGCTTCCTGGAGACGTTTCATCAGACAGAGCGCCATAAAATGTCCTACGTGGAGGCTGTCTGCTGTAGGGTCAAATCCAATATAAAAGGTTGCTTTTCCATTGTTGATCAGTTCTCTTATCTCTTCTTCATCTGTCACCTGGGCAATCAATCCTCTTGCCTGCAGTTCTTCATAAATTCCCATTTTTTCTTCTCCTTTTTTCTGATTCTTTTTTGACTCATTCTGCTTTGATCTCTGATACATGAAAGGCCTGTGCATTCTGTCCGGAGCGTTTTATTCAGTAGGGAACGAAGATTCCTATTAAATAAAAAAGCCCCTACTGTTTTTCAACAGTAAGGGCGAATTGCTCGCGGTACCACCTTATTTCACCGCTGCCTCACAGCAGACGGCCTTTCAAGGCTGCGTTCTCTTTTACAGCCTGTGCATGATAACGTATGCCACCTACGTCGCATCCTACTTTCTTTTGACCTTTCCTTTGGCCTTTTCCGATTTCAGTGCGAAGCTCCAAGATGTATTCACATCCGACTCCTTCATGCGCCTCTCATCCGCCGGCAGCTTTCTGTCTGGGTGTTTCGAATGCTACTTCTTCTTTTCAAAGCCTTTTTATATTTGTCGTTTCTCTGTCTGCAATCCTAACGTATTTGCATATATTTGTCAAGCACAATATAAAGTAAAATCTCCTTTATCCGTGATACGGACAGGCCTTTTTCAGGCACTGCTGATTTTCCTCCGAAAAAGCGCAGACGATTTCTGCCGGGCAGTCCATTTCAATCCCAAGCTCCTTTGCCGTCATCTCCGCCGCTTTTCGGATCGCCGTAAATGTATCCCGCTTGCAGCACCTGGGGCCTCCAAGCTCCCCGATGGCCTCCAGCGCCTTGGCCGTTGTCCGGTTTGCCAGCCCCCAGGAGCGTCCCGCAAGAGGCGTAGCTCCCATTACAATACTCATATAGATCCCTGTGCTGACTCCTGCTCCGCAGCACCCCCAGAAGCCGCACACGCCGCCCGGTATCTGGCTGCCTCTTTCTTTCATCTCTTCCAGGGCCTCTTTTAAGTCGATATCGCCGCCGCTGTTGCGGTATGCCGTAAGAAGAACCGCTCCCACCATGACATGATGTTCCGGCCCATGCATGTAAATATAAGGATCTTCCATGATCTTCCGGGCAATTTCCACTGGATTTTTTGAATTCGTCTTTTGGCAGATTTCCATAATGACCTCAATGCCTTTTTTAGCATGGCAGGCATCGCAGACATAGTGCCCTTTCTCGCAGGAAGCATGAGAAAGTTCCGTCTTTCCACAGAAAACACATTCCATCTCCACTGCTTTGGGATAATAGGTCAGATTTTCTCCGCATACAAGGCAGGCGCCTCTTTTTCTCTCACTCATTGTCGTATTCCCTCTTTTTCGCTTTTTATTACACAGCTTGCCTTTCTAACATTTTCCCGTCTTTTATGACTGCTTTCAGGTTCAGATCCTGGTCAAGGAGCAGCATATTGGCCTTTTTCCCCACGGAAATAGATCCGTATTTATCATAGACGCCAAGACTTTTTGCCGGATTTACTGTGGCGCATCCGATAGCTGTCTCCAGAGGAATCTCCATCTTTTTAACTGCCGTCCGCACACAGTCCATCAGATTGGTTGCGGAGCCTGCCAGAGATCCATCCGATACAAGAGTTGCACGGTTCCCCTTCACATCTACATCCAGTCCTCCCAGTGTGTATCTGCCGTCCGGCATACCGGTGGCTCTCATACTGTCGCTGATGAAAATGATCCGTTCTTCTCCAAGCATTTTAAAGGTTGTACGCACCACTGCCGGGTGAATATGCACCCCGTCGCAGATCAGTTCCGCCATCACATGAGAGCTGTCCGCCACAGCCCCTACAACGCCCGGCGCCCGGTGAGAAAAGGCCGGCATGGCATTGTACAGATGAACCGCATGACATGCCCCTTTATCGTACGCTGCCTTTGCAGAGTCATAATCCGCATTGGTATGAGCCAGGGAAACATGGACTTCGTCTTTTACCTCTTCCACAAATTCCAGCGCTCCTTCTTTTTCCGGCGCGATCCCGATATATTTCACAAGTCCTTCTGCCGCATTCTGGAAACGCCGGAACATGCCGGCATCACACCTGCAAATATTCCTTGCATCCTGGGCCCCTTTCTTTTCTTCACTGATAAACGGTCCTTCCATATTCACGCCCAAGAGGTCGGCCCCTCCATGAGCGCCTTTCCGATATCCTGCCGCTGTGGCAAGAATGTGCTCCAGCTCTTCTGCCGGAAGCGTCATAGTGGCCGGGCAAATGGCTGTCACACCTACAGACGCCTCGTATTCCGCGATCTTCTCTATTGCCTCTGTTGTGCCGTCACAGAAATCATAGCCTTTGCAGCCGTGGAAATGGATGTCAATGAATCCGGGAACTGCAAAGCAGCCCTCTCCATCTATCACTTTCCCTTCCGGCAAATTTTCGCCTTCCGCAAAAATCCCTCTGTCTTCATCTATAAAAATTTCTCCTTCTTCAAATCGTTTGTCTTCTCCGTATACTTTTACATTTTTAATCTGCATGATCTTTTTCGCTCCTTTCCCTGCTCTCCCCGGACAAATTCCCTTTCCGGGGCGGACAATGCTTTATGCAAAGATTGTAACATTTACCGTCAACAAAAGCAATTTCCAGCATTGTGGATTGTTATGCTTTTTGTTATAGTAAAGTTGTAATCATACAAATCGGAGGAAACAATGAACGGGGAAATTTATAATAATTACGTAGAAATTTTAAGAACAGAACTCATACCTGCTCTTGGATGTACGGAGCCGATCGCTCTTGCCTATGCTTCCGCAAAGGCAGTAGAAGTCCTTGGAGATTTTCCGGAAAGTATAAAGGCTCTGTGCAGCGGTAATATCATCAAGAATGTAAAAGGAGTAAAAGTTCCCAATTCCGGAGGTTTAAAAGGGGTAGAAGCCGCCGTCATCCTGGGAGCGCTGGGCGGAGATGCCGGGCGTAAACTGGAAGTACTGGAAACCGTTTCTGAAAAAGACCGCATAAAGACAAAGGAACTTCTGAAATCTCATTTCTGCACCTGTCTCTTGAAAGAAGGTGTACCCAATCTTTTTATTGAGATCCACGCCTGCAAAGGAACAGACAAAGCAGTTGTACGTATTGAAAACAGCCACACCTGCATTACTTTGATCGAACGAAATGGAGAAGTGATCTATCAGGGAGACGCCGATCCTGTGAAAGCACAGGTGGACAAGTCTCTTTTAAACCTAAAAGACATTATTGCTTTTGCGAAAGAAGTAGATCTGGGTGAAGTCCGGGAAGTTCTGGAACGGCAGATTGCATATAACACAGCTATTTCAGATGAAGGTCTGGAACATGAGTGGGGCGCCGGGATCGGCCGTATGATCCTTGAAGAGTTCGGAGACGACGTCAAATGGAGATCCATTTCGCGGGCTGCCGCCGGATCTGACGCCAGAATGAGCGGCTGTTCCCTTCCTGTTATTATTATCTCAGGTTCCGGCAATCAGGGAATGACCTGTTCCCTTCCTGTGATCGAATACGCGAAGGGCACCGGAAAATCTCAGGAGCAGCTCCTTCGCGCTCTTTGCATTTCCAACCTGGTTGCCCAGGATCAGAAACGTTATATCGGTCCTCTTTCCGCCTACTGCGGCGCTGTCTGTGCGGCTGCCGGGGCAGGGGCAGGCATCACCTATCTGTGCGGCGGTACACAGGAACAAATTGAAAATACAGTGATCAACACCATCGTAAATGTAGGAGGGATCACCTGCGACGGCGCAAAACCAAGCTGTGCCGCTAAAATTTCCTCTTCCCTTCAGGCAGCGTTTCTCGGTCACAAAATGGCAATGAAAGGCATCCGCTTTGAAGCAGGAGAAGGTCTTGCCATGGAAACGGCAGAGGACACCGTAAAGGCCATCGGATATATGGGACGGGAAGGCATGCGTCAGACCGATGTGGAAATCCTGAATCTCATGATCGGAAAAACTGATCTTTCCTGTATTTAAAAATCACAATTACAATGAAGAGAGCAGGTCACCTAAAAACCTGCTCTCTTATATTTTCTGCTTCTTCCGGCACATAGATGCCTTTTACGCAGATGCTTTTTACGGCACGGTTACGGTGCGCACCGCCACCTGTCTGACAAAGTCATAATCGTGCTCCACCAGCAGCATTGTTGGCTGATATTTTCTGATCAGTTCTATGATCTGCTGCCGGGAAAAAATATCAATATAGTTCATTGGTTCATCCCAAATATATAGATGGGCCTGCTCACATAAACTTTTTGCAATAAGAACCTTCTTTTTCTGTCCCATGCTGTAATCTTCCAGTCTTTTTTCAAACTGCATTCTTGAAAAATCCATCTTCCGAAGCAGCGCAAGAAAAGTAGATTCGGGAAGATCATATCTGTCCGCGTATTCCTTTAAGGTTCCTTCCAGTCCTGATGGCGTCTGGGGAACGTAGGAAATAATAAGTCCTGCCGCTGTTTCTATTTTCCCTTCCTTCTTCAGCTCATCCCGGCTTTCTTCCTTCTCTTGTCCTTTCAAGTCGGCGTCTTCTTTCCATCCTGCTGCCTCCAGCACTGCCTTTAAAATACTGGATTTCCCGCAACCGTTAGGCCCCTGCAGGAGAATCCGCTCATTCTGGCAGATCTTTAAATCCCATCCTCTGCACACCTCATGGTTCCCGTAGGCCAGAGTCACATCTTTCATGGCAACGAGGCATTGCTTATGATGGACGAGCGGATAAAGCTTCAGCTCTTCTGTATGCTCCACATTTTTCAGGAGCTTTTTCTTTTCCTCTGCCGCAGCATTTCTCCGGTTTTCTATACTTTTTGAACGTTTCATCATTTTTGCCGCCTTATGTCCGATCGCTCCCCGATCAGGGCGCAGTCCCGCTATTTTGCTGCCTGTCTTTGTCCGCTCTACAGCATCTGACCAGCCTTCCGTCCGTCTGGCTGCCTCCTCCAGGCGTCGGATATCCTTTTTCAATTTTTCATTTTCTGCCTGCTGGGAAACGTCTCTTTTCTCTTTCTCTGACTGCCATGTAGAAAAATTCCCACGGGTTATTTCTATATTTTCCGGGTTAATGGCAAGAATGTGATCCACACATCCGTCCAGGAAATGTCTGTCGTGAGACACCAGGATAAATCCCTTTTTTCTCTTTAAATACTGCATGACCTGCTCTCTTGCCCCCATATCCAGATGATTGGTAGGTTCATCGATCAAAAGAAAATGATTATCCCTTGAAAACAGAACTGCCAGCATGACCTTCGTCTGTTCTCCGCCACTCAGCGAATCAAACGGACGGTACAGCACTTCACTGTCCACATCGAGAAAGGACAGTTCCCGGCATATTTTCCAAAGCTCATAATCCGGATCCAGCTCCTTGGCTATCACGATCGTATCCTGCCCTGGATCCGTGATCTCAAAAGGAAAATAATCCATTTCCCCGGCTCCTGTTATGGTTCCTGTATATTCGTATTTTCCCTCTAATATGTGAAGAAGCGTTGTTTTACCCCTTCCATTCCTGCCGGTCAGTCCCAGCTTCCAGTTTGTATCGATCTGGAAGGAGACGTCTTCAAAGACCGGCTCTATCCCTCCCTCATAGCAAAAGGAAAGATGATTTACACTTATCAAAGACATATCCGCATTCCTCCTTTTTCCAGGTGCATGACAGCAGAAAAAATACCGGGAACAAAGTTTCCTGTCAAATAAAAAAAGACACGGAACAATTTCCATGTCTTCCTTCTTTTCCATTTGCCTTTTTATGCTGCGCCGTATCATTCCATACGCAGTTTCTTTTCCGGATTCCAGGATCTTCTTCTCTGCATGCACACACCATTTATCATTGCGATCATTGTGCGCCAAATATGAAATTCATATTTATCTGCAGAAATTCTTCATCCTTTCATCTCCTGTTCTATATCAGATTCATTCCTTTTACATGATCGACTGCATCTTTGCAGCCAACTGCTGTCTCTATTAACCTACCACAGTATCCGGAGCATGTCAATCTATATTCTTGTTCTCTAATTCTTCACTACCCGGCTGTTTCTGTAAACGGACAGAAGAAGTCCTGTGTAAATGTAGGTCACTGTCATATTAGTCCCTCCGATCGTACAAAACGGCATATAACCCTGACCTGACGGCAAAAGCCCCAGATTGCTTCCCAGATACCAGATGATCTGAACCGCAACAAAGCTTACGCATCCCAGCCCTATCAGAAATCCCAGACGATTTTTTTGCCGGAAAACCGCCAGAAAGAGAAAGACAAGAAAAAGGACTGCCAAAACAGTAAGCAGCGTAACCGGAGCCATCCCAAAACGATAAAACAAATAAAGCCACAGAAAATCGCCCCGCACATCAAACCTTGTCCACTCAAGTTCGCTTCCGGTAAGATCCACTCCCGCCTTATCCATTGCCGCAAGACTCTGAACATTTTCACGCACCGTCTGACTGTATTCCATTGGGATGAAATGATTCCCTGTATACCAGGCAAGCAAAAGAGCGCCGACTGCCGTCAAAAGGATAATCCCCAGTAAAATCCGGATTTGTTTTTTGTCTTTCTTCTGATTTTGTTTTTGGAAAAACCAGCCTTTCCACACTGTCACACAGAGCATTGTCCCGCAGATTCCAAACACAACCGGAGCATATATATAGTTCTGAAACGGAAGCAGAAAAAGAATGCCAATCACAAGCAGCCATCCTGCACTTTTGGCAATTCCTTTTTCTTTGCTTCCCCTGCTGCTCCACAGCATTCCGGCAAAGGCAGGCAGAAGAAGGCAGTCGATCAGCGCTCCATAAGAGTAAATTCCCCCATTGATCCATATTCCCCTGTACCACATCACGTTTACCGCATAAGTGAATACCTCCAGACCAAGAACCGCCAGCCATATCCTGCCCGCATATCTCCCGATCAGGCTGTAATCCATAAAACAAAGCAGGATCATAATTACAGAACCTGCTGCCGAATATCTTACCTGCCTCCAGACTTCTGCCGCTTTATATGCAGAATCGGGCTGCTGATAAGTCATCCACTGAAGAAGCAGCCCAACTGCTGCCAACAGAAACGCAACTGCCAGAAGCTTCCAGTCCATTCTGGGGCGATGGATGTGATTCAAACTCATTCCGGTTTCTTCCGGATCTCCCATCTGCCGCACCGCTTCCTCCTCCGCTTCTTTTTCGGTCATTCCCTCTGCCATGCAGTCAATCTTCTGATCTTCAATGTGATCCCTAAGTTCCTTTTCGATCATGGGCCACGCCCTTCTGCACCGGATCTGCTCTGAAACTGTCATGAGATAATCATGCATATTCATATACTGCACCTCCCAGTACATTTGCAACTGCACGGGAATACTCCTTCCACTCTTTCGTTTTTTCCTTCAGCTGTTTTTTTCCCTCCTTTGTGATCCGGTAGTACTTTCTCACCTTTCCCCCTATTTCACTTTCATAGGACTCCAACGCCCCTTTTTCTTCCAGAGAATGCAGAAGCGGGTACAGGGTACCTGCTTTCAGCTCAAAAACATTTTCAGACCGCTCCCGAAGAGTTTCTATCATTTCATATCCATACATTTCCTTTTCTTCGAGAAGCTTTAAAATCAGCATAGCCGTACTTCCTGATAAAAAACTTTTTTCCACAGCCATAGTCCCTCCTTATATAGATTATCGATATATCGGTTATCTATATAATATATAGATGTCCGATATATGTCAAGACAAATCCGTAAAGTTTCATACAAAAGAAAGCCGCCCAAACTATAGAAGCAAAATATCCATAGTTTGAGCGGTCCTTCTTTTCTACTCTAAGTTCAGGTTATTCTTTTTCCTTACCCCGTCATTCTTCTATAAAAGTCCTCCGATCGACAAAAACAGCGGTGCAAATACCAGTGATACAATGGTCATTAATTTAATTAAAATATTGATGGACGGTCCGGATGTATCCTTAAAAGGATCCCCCACGGTATCTCCAACAACTGCCGCTTTATGGGCATCGCTTCCCTTGCCTCCATGGTTACCGTCCTCGATATACTTTTTCGCATTATCCCAGGCGCCTCCTGCATTGGACATAAATACCGCCATCATCACTCCGGTTACAAGAGATCCTGCCAGCAGACCTCCAAGCGCGTCCGGTCCTAAGACAATACCGATCAAAAGAGGCGCCGCTACTGCCATCACTCCGGGAACCAGCATTTCCTTTAATGCTGCTGTTGTGGAAATCGCTACACAGGACTTGTAATCCGGCCGCTGTGTTCCTTCCATGATTCCCGGCATAGCTGCAAACTGTCTCCGTACTTCCTCGATCATCTGATAGGCAGCCTTGGAGACCGATTCCATCGTCATTGCTGAAAACAGAAACGGAAGCATGCCTCCAATAAAAAGTCCTATGATCACACGGTTATTTAAAAGATCGATCTGTGTCAGCTGGACAGCTTCTGCATAAGATACAAATAAGGCCAGCGCCGTCAGGGCTGCAGAACCGATCGCAAATCCTTTGCCGATGGCTGCCGTCGTATTGCCCACTGCATCCAATTTATCTGTGATCTTCCTTACTTCCGGCTCCAGTCCGGACATTTCTGCAATTCCTCCTGCATTGTCGGCGATCGGTCCATAAGCGTCCACTGCAACGGTAATGGCTGTAGTGGAAAGCATACCTACAGCGGCAAGAGCAATTCCATAAAGACCACTGAACTGATAAGCGGCAAAAATTCCCACACAGATCAGAAGGATCGGTGCTGCCGTCGATTTCATTCCCACGGCAAGGCCGCTGATAATAGTGGTAGCGGAACCCGTTTCCGACTGTGCTGCGATTTCTTTTACTGATTTGTAATCTCCTGATGTATATATTTCAGTAATGATACCGATCACCAGACCAACGATCAATCCGGCTACAATAGAAATCGCTTCATTCATGCCCCCAAACATGAACCAGCTGAATACAAACGCAGCGATCACCACAAAAATACTGGAAACGTATGTACCCATCTTCAACGCCTTATGTGGATTGGAATTTTCATCTCCTCGCACAAAAAAGCTTCCCAGTATAGACGCCAAAAGTCCCAGTCCGGCTATGATCAGCGGATAGGCTGCACCTGCTATCTGATAATAGACAACTCCAAGTGTAAGAGCTGAGATCAATGCTCCCACATAAGATTCAAATAAATCCGCTCCCATGCCGGCAACATCTCCTACATTGTCACCTACATTATCTGCAATGACTGCCGGGTTTCTCGGATCATCCTCCGGGATGCCGGCCTCTACTTTTCCCACCAGGTCAGCTCCCACATCCGCAGCCTTTGTGTAAATGCCTCCGCCCACACGGGCAAACAATGCAATCGAAGAAGCGCCGAGACTGAATCCGGACAGGATCTCTACATTTTCCGTCAATGCATAGATCAAACCCACCCCCAGCACTCCAAATCCAGCCACGCACATCCCCATAACAGCGCCGCCGGAAAATGCAATGGATAAGGCTTTATTCATCCCGCTGTTTCTTGCAGCATTTGCCGTTCTGACATTAGCCCGTGTAGCCACCTGCATTCCGCAGTACCCGGCAAGGGTGGAAAACAAAGCTCCGCAGACAAAGCATACTGCCGTGATCCAGTTGCCGATTCCCAGGCCGATCAGCACAAATAAAATGAGTACAAAAAATACGAGAATCTTGTACTCTGCCATGAGGAAAGCTCTGGCCCCTTCACTGATGGCCGATGCGATTTCCTTCATGCGCTGTGTTCCTTCTTCCTGCCTTGACACCTTTGCTGCCAGATAGGCCGCAAAAATTAATGCCAGAATGCCGAAGAACGGAACCACCTTCAACAATCCTTCCATACAAAATACCTCCGTTCTCTTTTTTCGTACATTCATTCTAACATTAATTTCTATCAATTACTATATTTCTATTGTATTTTCTGTGTTTTTCATTTATATATTTGAATTAGCACATTATTTTTCAGATTCTCCGTAAAGTATTTTAACCAAAACCAGTCCCTGGGGCGGAGCTGTCACCCCTGCTTCCGTTCTTTTTCTCATCTGTAAAATCTGCTCTACCTTCTCCGGTTCATAGAATCCCCGTCCCACACGGATCAGAGTTCCGGCAATAATGCGCACCATATTATAGAGAAATCCGTTTCCCCTAATGCGGATGACGATCTCTCTTCCGTCAGGGGAAGAATCTTCCTCTGTCCGCTCTTCCCGTGTCAGAATCTGTATATCCTCAATGGTGCGGACCGTGTCTTCTGTATTTGTCCGGATATTGCAGAAACTTACAAAATCGTGCTCTCCTATGAGGTAGTCTGCTCCCATCCGCATTTTTTCTATATCCAGCGGAAAGGAAACAAAGGCGGCATAGCAGCGCTTCATTGGGTCAGGCACCGGCCCGTTGTAAATATGATACTCATATATTTTGCTGATATTGTCCTGATATCTCGGATGCCAGTCAGCCGGAACTTCTCTGGAATCTGTGATCACAATATCCTCCGGCAGCTTCTGGTTCAAAGCGTAGGCGAACCGCTGCGGCGGAATCGATGATTCCGTATCAAATACTGCCACATTGCCAAGGGCATGTACGCCGGAATCTGTTCTGCTGGCTCCGATCACTTTGATATCTTCTCCGGTAAGAGCACTGATCTTTTTATTGAGTACCTCTTCCACTGTCAGGCCATTTGGCTGGATCTGCCAGCCACAGTAGTTTGTTCCATCATAGGCGACTGTCAATTTTATTCTTTTCCGCATGTTATCCACATCCTTTTCCACATTTTGGGGATATCTCTTTTTATAAAGGGATGTTTCCAAATCAAAGAAAAACGGAGGCTCTAAAAAACCCCCGTCCCCAGTTTTCCAATACAGAACACTGCCGCAACATAAACGATCACGATAATATAAGCGGCCCGGTCTCTGCCATGATATTTCAGCGGTTTCATTTTTGTACGTCCTTCGCCGCCCCGGTAACACCTTGATTCCATAGCCATGGCAAGGTCATTGGCTCGCCGGAATGCAGACACAAACAGAGGAACCAGTATAGGTATCATACTTTTGGCCCTCTGGATGATATTTCCACTCTCCAAATCTGCGCCTCTTGCAATCTGCGCTTTCATGATCTTATCTGTCTCTTCCAGAAGAATAGGAATGAACCGAAGCGCAATGGACATCATCATAGCAACCTCATGCACCGGAACATGAATCTTATTCAGCGGATGCAGAAGGCTTTCAATCCCGTCTGTCAGCGCATTAGGCGTTGTCGTAAATGTCATAAGGGAAGATCCTGCAATCAGGTATATCAACCGTATCGCCATAAAAACCGCTGTCCGAAGACCTGCTTCCGTTATGGTAAAAATCCAGGCATGAAAAAGTACATCTCCTCCTCTGGTAAGAAAAAGATTGAAAAGCACTGTTATCAGCAAAAGCATAATGATCGGCTTCATGCCTTTCATAATATAGCTGAAAGGAACCTTAGACAAACGGATAATTGTAATCAGAAAGACCGTTGCCACAAGATAGCCCCAAATATTATCAAAAAGGAACAAAGATATCAGATATAAAAGCGTTCCAACCAGTTTCACTCTCGGATCAAGACGATGCAGTACACTCTTGGCCGGATAATATTGTCCTATTGTTATGTCTCGTATCATTCTTTTCTCCCCCGCCTCGCCTGAACTGCCTGCATAATCTCTTCTGCCGCTTCCGCCACTGTCGTTGCCGTCACTTTCACATCAAACCCCTTCTCTTTCAAATCGTGCATGATATAAGTCACCTGGGGCGCTGCCAGACCAATCTGCTCCAATTCCTGATAATGAGAAAAAACCATCTTGGGCCTGTCATTATACAGGACCTGACCTTTATTCATCACGATCAGCCGGTCTGCATATTTTGCAATGTCTTCCATACTGTGGGAGACAAGGATTACTGTCATGTCTCTTTGCTGGTGCAGATACGCGATCTGATCAAGGATCTCATCACGGCCCTTGGGATCCAGCCCCGCTGTCGGCTCATCCAGAACCAACACATTGGGATCCATTGCAAGAACGCCTGCAATGGCTGCTCTTCTTTTCTGCCCTCCCGACAGCTCAAAAGGAGAGGATTTATAATATTTTTCCTTTAGTCCTACCAGCTTTAAAGCTTCTCTTGCCTTCTCTTCGCACTCTTCCGGTGAAAATCCCTGGTTTTTGGGACCAAAACATACATCGGACAGAACATCCACTTCAAAAAGCTGATGCTCCGGATACTGAAACACAAGTCCCACCTGGCTCCTAAGCTTCTTCATGTCATAGCCTTCTTTATAGATGTCCTCTCCGTTATAGCAAATCGTTCCGCTGGTTGCCCGGATCAGTCCGTTTAAATGCTGGATCAGTGTCGATTTTCCGGATCCGGTATGACCGATGATCCCTACAAATTCCCCATGAGGAATCTCAAGGCAGATATCCTTAAGCGCCTGTTTTTCGTAAGCAGTTCCGGGACTGTATATATAATTCAGATGTTCTAATTTAATTGACATAGTGCTTCCACCAATTCTTCTTTCTTTAAGATTCCCGCCGGAATATCCAGCCCCTTTTTCCTAAGTTCATCTGCCAGCATGGTAACCTGCGGCACATCCAGGCGATAATGCTTCAGCATGTCCACCTGTGAGAAAATTTCTTTTGGGGTTCCATTCATCACTACTTTTCCATGATCCATTACAAAAATCTTATCCGCATATATGACTTCTTCCATATAGTGCGTGATCAGGATTACCGTAACGTTTTTTCGATGGCGGAGCGCCCGCACGGTATTTAACACTTCTTTTCTTCCGATCGGATCCAGCATGGCAGTAGGTTCATCCAGCACAACGCATTTTGGTTCCATAGCGATCACACCTGCAATAGCGACTCTCTGCTTCTGTCCGCCGGACAGCTTGTTGGGAGAATGATGGCGGTATTCAATCATTCCAACAGCCTTTAAGCTGTCCTCCACACGCTTCCAGATCTCATCTGTGGGAACGCCCAGATTTTCCGGTCCGAATCCCACATCCTCTTCCACCACTGTGCCAATGATCTGATTGTCCGGATTCTGAAATACCATTCCCGCACTTTGACGCACATTCCAGAGTTCTTCCGGATCTTTCGTATCCTTTCCGTCTACCCAGATCGTCCCTCCTGTGGGAACAAGGATCGCATTGATATGTTTTGCCAGTGTTGACTTACCAGAACCGTTGTGACCTAAAATGGCAATAAACTGGCCTTCTTTAATATCCAGATCCACTTCATCGATCGCACGGGAACTGCCGATCACGTTTCCTTCTTCATCCCGCTTTTCATATTCAAAGACAAGGTCCCTTGTCCTAACCATTTCTTCTGCCATCTTTTTGCCGCTCCCTTTCCGGTCAATTTTACTGTGTCCTATTTTACGTTATTCTTCTCTATTTTGCAAGCCGGTGAGTTTCTTACTTATTATCCCCGCTTTCTGCGCTCTTTGTTCCATTTACCAGGATGATCCCTCCGCACACTAAAATGAGGGCCATCAGGTTTTTCATGGTAAATGCCTGCTCTCCCAGGATCAGCGCGGATAAGAACACGCCGAATACCGGAATGGAAAATCCAAAGACCGCCACCTTCCCTACCGGATTGTACTTCAGGAGCATTCCCCACAAAGTAAATGCTGCCGATGAAATAAACGCCATGTAAAGAAGCAGCAACACAGATTTTCCGTCAAAGGATCCGATCCTCCCGCCGGACACCAGTCCTGCCGCGATCAAAAGGAATCCTCCAAAAAGGAGCTGATAGGCTGTGATCGTCACTGCGCTTTCTCTGTGGGAGATCAACTTCATCACAACAGTACTTAATCCATAAGATAAGGCACAGATCATCATCATTCCCTCGCCCTGCAGGGAAAAACCTTCTCCCCAAGCCCCGGGTTCCAGGTTGATCACAATAACTCCTGCAAATCCGATCACACAGGCTGCCGCCTTCTTCCATGTCATGCGGTCGCTTTCGCTCCCCTTTACCATAAAGTGTGCTGCGATTATGGAAATAAAGGCATTGGAGGCATTGATCACCGAGCCTTTTGTTCCGGTAATGTTTGCCATGCCGATATAGAAAAAGACATACTGAATTGTCGTCTGGAGAAGTCCCTGACGCATCACATAGGGTATAGAAGATTTCTTCATAGTGAGGAAGCGTCGTTCCATGACACAGCCTGCCAGGAACGTCAAAATCCCTGCCAGGAAAAAACGGTATCCGGCAAAAAGGATCTGGCTTCCGGTATTTTCAATATGCAGCCAGTCATAACCAAGCTTTACACAGGGAAATGCACTTCCCCAGAGAGCACAGCAAAGCAGTGCAAGGAATCCCCGCACTGCTGGTTTCTGTAACGTCTGTTCCATATCCTTCTATGCCTTCTCCGGTTCCGGATAATCTACGCCCATTGTGTCTACTGTCACCTTTGCCATTCTCTGCACATTAAGAGGTCTGTCACTGTAGTCTGTGTCAGTCTCTGCAATCTTATTTACAATGTCCATTCCCTCTGTGATCTTACCGAACGCCGCATATGCACCGTCCAGGTGAGGTGAAGTTTTGTGCATGATAAAGAACTGGCTTCCTGCAGAGTCCGGATGCATTGCTCTTGCCATGGACAGCACTCCCTCTGTATGCTTCAGATCATTTGCAAAACCGTTTTGGCTGAATTCTCCTTTGATATTGTATCCCGGACCGCCTGTTCCGATTCCGTCGGGGCATCCGCCCTGGATCATGAATCCGCTGATCACACGGTGAAAGATCAGACCGTCATAGTATCCTTTCTTCACCAATGAGATAAAGTTATTGACTGTATTAGGAGCAATCTCCGGATACAACTCTGCTTTCATGATATCTCCGTTTTCCATTTCAATCGTAACGATAGGATTTGCCATATTTTCTTACCTCGTTTCTTTCATCAGATTTCCTGAATATTGTAACATGGGGACAGTGCTTTTTGCAAACTCCTTCATCCCCTATCCTAAAAAGCGGACTCCCTCTTTTCCCCATCTTCAATGGAGTAAAGGATCATCCCTCCTTTTGGCTCTCTCCCGGTTTCCCACAGTTCATCCAGAACAAATGTGGTTGCCTGACCGTAAGTTGCCGCTGTCACCAGCCTTTTCTTCTGATCTCCTTCCATTTTTTCTTCATATCCTACCAGAAGAAACCAGTGCCAGATAAAGTCTCTGAACTGCCCCGTATCTTCGTGGCGCAGCAGAAGATAGGGAATCGGATATCCGGCGTCAATCTGTTTCCTGACCACCGCCCAGGCCTTGTCACAGGAATTTTCCCCTGCAAAAGGCTCCATGCGGATATGTTTTTTCCCCTGATCCACATCCTGAAGATAATCTGCCATCCCGTCTATGTAAAGTTCCAGTTTATCCACGCCGCCTTTTCGTGGTTTCAGATAAGGCTTCATTTTCATACTGAAACTTTTGTAATCTCTCTTTGAAAGGTCATAGGGAGCATAGGGATAAAGATGTTTCATCCCTTTTTCCCGCGCAAAATAGATGCAGCTGTCACATGCTGTAGCAGCGGCGCATCCGCCAATGTGCATCACTACGTTTGTAAACCAGGCCTGGTTCCCTCCGAACTCTCCTTCTATTTCAAAATAATCCAGTTGTTTTTTCATGTCTGACTGCAAACCTCCATCTGCAATATAGCTGATTTCTTCTCTCCATATCAATCCTAAATTTCAATGCTTAATTTTTCCGTCAAAAATCTTTCGGAAATCTTTATAATTTTCCGCCCTATATCTTTAATTCTTTCTTTTACACTATAAGCAGATAAAAAAGAAACGATCATGAAGGGGGTAATGTTATGAAAACTGCTGTAAACCGTATGGAAAACCTGCTTTTATCCATCCGTCCGTCTGCTTCTTTGGAATATCAGAAACACTATTCCTTCCCGTCGCTTGTTCTGATCTTCTTTACCTTTTCCGGTATTGGATGGCTGTGGGAAGTCCTCCTTCATCTTGTTATGGACGGCATGTTCATCAACCGCGGCGTTCTGACCGGTCCGTGGCTGCCGATTTACGGGACCGGCGGAGTTCTGATCCTTCTTGTGCTGAAGAAATGGCAGGACCGTCCGCTCCGCCTCTTCGGCATGACGATGCTGCTGTGCGGCATCATCGAATACTTTTCCGGACTGGCTCTGGAAACTTTATTCCAAGTCCGCTGGTGGAACTATTCGGACATGCTTTTTGAGATCCAGGGAAGAGTCTGCCTGACAGGACTTCTGATCTTCGGCATCGGCGGACTTGCCATCGTATATATCATCGCTCCAAAGCTTGAAGGGATATTTTCCCGCATCCCCCAAAAATACCTCTGCCTTCTCTGCGCGGCTCTTCTTCTTATTTTTGCTGCCGACATTGCCGTATCCTTTCTGCATCCCAATACAGGATTCGGTATTACAACCGCCATCTGACTTTCGACTTTACCGTTGATTTTATCACAGATGTCTTGTCCATGTACAGAGAAAAGAAACTTTCGCGGCAGTTATATCATATGCAAAACTATGCAGCGGCCATTTCTCACCTGATTTTAGAAATTTTCATTTAAAATTGACTGACAAACTGGTATGATGACAGTATAAATCTATGGAACAATTTAATAGAGCAAGCGTTTTATTTTCAATGAGTGGGGAAACATATGAGAAAGTTTAATAAAAAAACCATTTTCACAGCTCTGTTGGTCTATCTCTATTCCATCCTTGCCGTTCCTGCCATAAACTTCCGATTAGAACAGAGCATTTCAGACCCCATAAGTCTTGTCGGTTTCCAGGCCATACATGTCATCATCTCATACATATTGTTCGCTCTTGCGATCGTAAACATAGGCCGGGAGAAGAAGCGGTCAGAGTCATTGTTATGGGAAATCCTCTTGATCGACCTCCCATCTGTCTGGATGGCAACCTTATCGATCCAGATATATTTATTCGCTATGTATGCCGGAGTCTCACTCTTAGAAATGAATGCCATGTTTCTGACCCGCATAGGCGCGTTGATGGCAGGCGCCGAGATTTACCGATATATCAGATATATCAAAGGCAGGAAACATAAAACAGAATCCGAATGATCTGAAACATAAAATTCAGGGGAGACCGCAACTTTTCGCAAGGTACGATCTCCCCTTCTTATCATCATATATTTTATCTTACCTGGATCTGTCCCAATATTTCTCCGATAGGCGCCGCAATACTAAGTTCTGCCCCCACTTCTTTTGCAGTGGCGCTCTTATTGATTACCACCAGATGTTTGCCGTGAAAATAGTCAATAAATCCTGCCGCCGGGTATACTACCAGGGATGTTCCTCCAATAATCAGCGTATCGGCGCTGCTGATAGCCTCTATGCTTCCCCGGATGGTAGATCCGTCCAGACTCTCCTCATAGAGTACCACATCCGGCTTGATGATCCCGCCGCACTGACATCTGGGAACTCCCCGGGATTCTTTTACATAGGCTGCGTCATAGAATTTTCCGCATTTCTGGCAGTAATTCCGGTGAACGCTGCCGTGGAGCTCATACACCTTCCGGCTTCCTGCCATCTGATGGAGTCCGTCAATATTCTGGGTGATGACCGCCGCAAGCTTTCCCTTCTCCTCCAGCTCTGCCAGCTTTTTGTGAGCCTGATTCGGCTTCGCCTCAAGACATACCATCTTCTCTTTATAAAAATCATAAAACGCTTCCGTATGACGCACAAAAAAGCTGTGGCTTACAACCTGCTCCGGAGCGTATTTATACTGCTGGTGATAAATACCGTCAGCGCTTCTGAAGTCAGGTATTCCGCTTTCTGTAGACACACCTGCCCCTCCAAAAAATACGATCCTTTCACTGTCATCAATAATTTCCTGCAGCTTTTTTATCTCTTCTTCATACATATTCATCCCTCCCGGAGCCTTATGATTTCTGACTGTACCCCCGGAAAAATTCAGACAATCCGTCCAGGGTTTTCATCAGGACCGGAATCTCATCTTCGCTTAGCTTCGCCAGGATCGCTTCTGTCATCTGGCGATGATAATCTTCGTGGTGCTGATAGGCACGGATACCTTTTTCTGTAAGCTTTACATAGACAACTCGCCGGTCTTTTTCGCTTCTGCTTCTTGAAACATAAGATTTGTTTACAAGGCTGTTCATAGCTGTCGTCAACGATCCTACCGTAATATTCAGTTTTTTTGCAATGGATGACATATTGTTACCTTCCTCTGGGCCGATCGCTTCTATGACATGCATATCATTGTTGGTGAGATCTTTAAATTCTTCTGTAATGATCGCTTTTTCTTCCAACTCCCAGATTTCGTTGATAAGATTCACCAGGATATCGTTGATCGTTTTGTATGCATCCATGAAAAGCCCTCCTTCCTGTAAACATTTCTCTATTTCTATTATACCGGTTCCGGCAGCAAAGAGGCAATGACTTCTTTCACTGTTTCGATCCTTTTTGCCTTATAGGCATATGCTCCGCAAAAGAGAAGAGCCTGTTCCGTCTCTCCTTTTGCCGCGTTGATCAGTGCGTCTGTGATACAATATGGTATCTCCTTTGGATTACAGGAATGAAGGCACTGATGGCAGGGACTGTGAGGAATTTTTCCTTCCTTTATGACCCTCTCCATAAACGCGTTCCGGATTGCCCTTCCCGGCATTCCCACCGGGCTTTTTACAATGATAATATCCTCTTTTTCCGCTTTTATATAAGCTTCCTTATATCGGATATCCGCATCACATTCTTCTGTGGTTACGAAGCGTGTCGCCACCTGTACGGCGTCTGCTCCCAGCTCAAATGCCCGTTTTACCTGCTCTTTTCCCTCTATTCCGCCTGCAAGGGCTACCGGGATTTTCCGGCCGTATTTTTCTTCAAATTCTCTCACCGCTTCCAGTATATTCCGGATTTCCTCTTCATAGGAATCTTTGCCAAAATGCTCCAGCTGATCTTTGGTAAATCCAAGGTGCCCCCCTGCAAGAGGTCCTTCTATTACCAGAAGATCCGGAATCCTCTGATATTTTCTGTCCCAGTACCTTAAGATAACGCGGGCAGACTTTTCTGTGGAAACAATGGGTGCAAGCAGTACTTTTCTGTCTCTTTTATATTCTGTCTCTGCTTTTTTTGCGATCCTCGGCAGATCCATGGGAAGGCCCGCTCCCGATATGATAAGATCTGCTCCTGCTTTGATCACTTCCCTGACATAGTCCTCATAAAATTTCATAGCCACCATCAGATTGAAGCCGATCACACCATCCGGCGAGATCTTTCGTGCCTTCTCATACTCTGTCGTTATCGCTCTTAGGTTGGCCGCTTTGGGATCCCGGTCAAAATCCGGTTCCCGATATCCAATCTGTGCTGCGGAAATGATTCCGATTCCTCCCTCTTTGGCAACAGCCCCGGCAAGACCGCCAAGGCTGATGCCCACTCCCATTCCTCCCTGGATCACCGGGAGTTTTGCTGTAATCTCTCCCAGCTTTAATGGCTCTATTTTCATATAAATTCTCCTACATACGGCGGAAACGCTGATATCTTCTTTCTGTCAATTCTTCTTCCGGCATTTCCTGATAAACAGTTAAGAACCTCTGAATATCCTGGCAAAGGTTCTCCGTTACCTTCTCTATGTTCATAACCGTATAGTGCTCCGGTTCCGGAATCACCTTTTCTACGATCCCCGCCCGATAAAGATCTCCGGCAGTCAGTTTCATGACTTCTGCCGCTTCTTTTGCCTTGGTACTGTCTTTCCACAATATACTTGCAAATCCTTCCGGAGACAAAATTGAATAAATGGAATTTTCCAGCATCCACACCTCATCGGCGGTAGCCATGGCAAGCGCACCACCGCTTCCGCCTTCGCCGATAATAACAGAAAGTACCGGAACTTTCAAAGCGGACATTTCATAAATGCTTCTTGCAATCGCTTCTCCCTGCCCTCTCTCTTCTGCTTCCAGTCCGCAGAACGCGCCGGGCGTATCTACAAAACAGATGACCGGTCGATGGAATTTCTCTGCCTGTTTCATCAGCCGGAGAGCTTTGCGGTATCCGTCCGGTGAAGGCATTCCGAAATTCCGTTCAATATTCTCTTTCGTATTTGTTCCTTTTGCCTGTGCGATCACTGTTACCGGCTGTCCTTTAAACCTGGCAACGCCTCCAATGATCGCCTTGTCATCTGCAAAATATCTGTCTCCGTGAAATTCCATAAAATCCGTAAATAAAGCACGGATATAGTCTTCGCCTACCGGCCTGTCCTTCATTCTGGAAAGTTGCACTCTCTCCCACGCGCTGATATCCTGGCCGGAAAGCTGTCCTTTTTCCTTCTGGTTTTCAGATTCTTTCAGGGAAGGGCTCTCAACCGCTGCCTTCTCCTTTTTATGAAGTTTAAGGATCTCCGAAAGTACTGATTTCATTTCCTGACGCTCTACGATCCGATCCACAAATCCATGTTCCAAAAGGAACTCGGATCTCTGGAATCCTTTCGGAAGCTTCTGACCGATAGTCTGTTCAATCACCCTCGGCCCTGCAAAACCGATCAATGCTTTCGGTTCAGCAAGGATAACATCTCCCAGCATGGCAAAGCTTGCCGTCACGCCTCCCGTTGTCGGATCTGTCAGTACGGAAATATAGAGAAGGCCTGCATCGCTGTGGCGCTTCAATGCAGCAGATGTCTTAGCCATCTGCATAAGGGATGTGATCCCCTCCTGCATTCTGGCTCCGCCGGAACAGGCGAACAGGATCACAGGCAGCTTTTCTTCTGTCGCTCTTTCTATTGCTCTTGCAACCTTTTCTCCCACTGCCTCTCCCATGCTTGCCATGAAAAAACGACCGTCACATACGCCGATCACAGCGTCGGTCCCCTCAATCTTCGCTTTTCCTGTCACAACTGCTTCCCGAAGATTTGTTTTCTCCTGGACTGCCTTCATTTTTTCCGGATATCCCTTATAATCCATAGGATTTCCGCCGATCAGGTCTTTGTCCCACTCCTCGAATGTTCCCGCATCAGCGATCATTTCAATCCTTCTGTAGGCATGGACGCGAAAATATCCTCCGCACTTCGGGCAAATATAATATCCCCGTTTTACATCTTCGGCAATAATAGCGCTTCCGCATTTATTACATTTTCTAAGCAGTCCTTCCGGCACTTCGGGGCGTTTTTCCCGCAATGAAATATAAGATTTTTTCCCAGATGCTGTTCTGGTCTTTTTGAACATATTTTCTAACTTCATTTCTTCGCTCTTTCCAGTTCCTCAATAAATTCAATATCTATATTTCCAGCTATGTAATCCGGGTTGTTCAGAATTTCATACTGGTAGTCTACATTGGTGTCGATTCCCTCAATAATGATCTCGCCGAGAGCGCTCTGCATTTTCCGTATGGCTTCCCCGCGGTTTTTGGCCCACACGATCAGCTTGGCGATCATGGAATCATAGTAAGGCGGGATGGTATAACCGCTGTAAATTGCAGAATCGATGCGTATTCCCTTGCCTCCCGGAAGATAGATATCTGTGATCGTCCCCGGTGAAGGGCGGAAGCCTTTTTCCGGATTTTCAGCATTGATTCGGCACTCGATGGCATGACCGGTAAGTTTTACATCTTCCTGGGTATAGGAAAGCTCCATTCCAGATGCAATGCGGATCTGCTCTTTGATCAGATCAATGCCTGTCACCCATTCCGTAACGGGATGTTCCACCTGTATTCTGGTATTCATTTCCATGAAATAGAAGTTTCCATTTTTTTCCAGAAGAAATTCAATGGTTCCCGCATTGACATATCCTGCTGCCTTCGCAGCCTTTACTGCCGCCTCGCCCATTTGCCGGCGCAGATCTTCTGTAAGGGCCGTGGAGGGAGATTCTTCGATCATCTTCTGATGATTTCTCTGGATGGAGCAGTCTCTCTCTCCAAGATGAATGACATGTCCGTATTCATCCGCCAGAATCTGAAATTCAATGTGACGCGGGTGTTCTACAAAGTGCTCAATGTACATCGTATTATCCCCGAACGCCATCTGCGTTTCCTTCTGTGCTGTCAAAAAGCTGGACTCAAATTCTTCCGGTGTCTGTGCAACGCGCATTCCTTTTCCGCCGCCTCCGAGAGCTGCCTTTACAATAACAGGATACCCTACTTCTTCCGCGACTTTGGCACCGCTTTGCGCATCGTAGATCGGCTCCTTACTTCCCGGAATAACCGGCACGCCGGCCGCCACCATTGTATTTCTTGCTTCCTGCTTATTTCCCAGCTTTGCAATGACTTCGGCTTTCGGGCCGATAAAGGTAATGTTGCACTGCTCGCACAGCTCGGCGAATCTGCTGTTTTCTGAAAGAAATCCAAAACCCGGATGAATGGCGTCGGCTCCGGATATGATCGTCGCGCTGATAATGCGGTCCATGCTTAAATAGCTCTCTGTCGAAGGCGCCGGACCGATACAGACCGCTTCATCTGCAAGCTGCGTATGAAGCGCTTCTTTATCCGCTTCCGAATAGACGGCAACGGTCTCAATCCCCATTTCCCGGCATGCCCGGATAATGCGCACTGCAATCTCGCCGCGGTTGGCGATCAATACTTTTTTTATTTCATGTCTCATCTGTTTCACCTGTTTCCTCTTAACCTACCATGAAGGTCAGCTCCGCGCTGACTACAACCTTCCCGTCCACACTGGCTGTTGCCTCTCCAATTCCCATGGGACCTTTGGCTTTGATAATCTTAGTCTCCAGTCTCACTTTATCTCCGGGAACAATTTTCCCTTTAAATTTACATTTACTGATACCGCCGAAATAAGCGATCTTTCCCTTGTTTTCTTCCTTGCTTAAAATTGCAACCGCACCTACCTGTGCAAGGGCCTCTACCGTCAGAACGCCGGGCATAACAGGCTCCTGGGGGAAATGCCCTTTGAAGAAGTCCTCCCGGTATGTGACACATTTGTATCCCACAGCAAACTGTCCCGGTTCATAATCTTCGATGTAATCCACCAAAAGGAACGGATGTCTGTGAGGTATGATCTCTTTGATCTGATTAATATCTAAATGGTTCATATGTCCTCCTTCCGGAACTAGGAAATGCGGAATAAAGGCTGTCCGTACTCAACTCCCTGCCCGTTTTCTACAAGGATCTCCGCAATAGTTCCGTCGTAATCACTCTCAATTTCATTCATCAGCTTCATAGCCTCAACGATTGCAAGTACCTGTCCTTTTTTCACTGTGTCGCCCACAGATACATAGGCCTTTGCATCTTCTGCCGGAGCCGCATAAAATGTTCCTACAAGGGGAGACTTCACGATCTTTCCGCCAAGGTCTGCCGCCTTCACTTCTGTTTCCTGTACTTTATCATCAGCGCTGGTATCCTCCGCTGCTCCTGTACTTTCTCCCGCTGCCGCGGAAGATACAAAGGCTGGCGTGCCGGCTGCAAATTCCATAGCCGGTCCGGAACACTGTGTCGCAATTACAGTGTCTTTTTGCTTTGTCAGATGTATTTTTACCCCTTTTTCTTCATATTTCAGCCCAGTCAGTTCTGAATCAGATACTGCCTGGATCAATGTCAGCAGGTTTTTAAATTCCATGTTTGATATACTCCTTTTACTCTTCGTATTTTTTAATCAGTAAAGTAGCATTGTGTCCGCCAAATCCAAGGGAATTTGTCATGGCGTAATGAATTTCTTTTTCAACCGGCGCTCCTATAGCATAGTTCAGATCGCACTCTTCGTCTGCCTGAACGGTTCCCATAGTCTGATGGATGAAGCCGTCTTCAATGGCCTTTACACAGGTAATAAATTCTACGCCGCCTGCTGCCCCAAGCAGATGACCGATCATGGATTTTGTAGAGTTGATCACTACATCTTTTGCCGCTTCACCAAAAGCTCTCTTGATGGCTCTTGTCTCAAACAGGTCGTTGTGATGTGTACTTGTCCCGTGAGCGTTAATATATTCAACCTGCTCTGGCGATACGCAGGCTTCCTCCATAGCAAGCTCCATGGCCTTTGCGGCTCCGGCTCCGTCCTCTGCCGGAGAGGTAATATGGTACGCATCCCCTGTAGAGCCGTATCCGACTACTTCCGCATAGATCTTTGCTCCTCTGGCCTTTGCATGCTCCAGCTCTTCCAGAATCACAACTCCGGCTCCTTCTCCCATAACAAATCCATCTCTGTCCTTGTCAAAGGGGCGGGATGCTTTCATTGGATCTTCATTCAGAGAAAGCGCGGTAAGCGCGGTGAATCCTGCCACTCCGGTAGGACAAATCGCACTTTCTGTTCCTCCGGCGATCATAATATCTGCATCATTGTACTGAATTGCCCGGAATGCATCACCAATACAGTTTGTACCGGAAGCACAGGCTGTCACCACATTCGTACATTTTCCTCTGAATCCAAGCTGAATGGAAACATTCCCTGCCGCCATATTGGAGATCATCAAAGGCACCATAAGCGGATTTACTTTGCCAGGTCCCTTTGTGCTGATCTTTTCACAGCTGGATTCCGCCTGCTGCAGACTTCCGATTCCGGATCCGATAATGACGCCGGCGCGGAAAGGATCTTCTTTTTCAATATCAAGACCTGAATCCTCATAGGCTTCTTTTGACGCGGCAACAGCATACTGTGAAAATGCTTCCATTCTCTTGGCCGCTTTAAAATCCATTCTTTCTTTTGCCACAAAATCTTTGACTTCTGCAGCGATCTTTACTTTATAATCAGAAGTATCAAATTTCGTGATAGGCCCGATTCCTACTTTTCCTTCTTTAATTCCTGCCCAGAAATCTTCTACCGTATTTCCGATCGGAGTCACCGCTCCAAGTCCTGTCACTACTACTCTTCTTTTCATCATATTGCCATTCCTCCGTCTACCTGGATCACCTGTCCTGTAATATAACCTGCAGCGTCTGAAGCAAGGAAGGCTGCTGTCTTTGCAATATCTTCCGGTTTTCCGAATTTCCCAAGGGGGATCTGAGCAATAGACGCTTCTTTTACCGCATCAGACAGTACGTCTGTCATCTCTGTCTCAATGAATCCCGGTGCAATTGCGTTGACTGTAATTCCTCTGGAAGCCAGTTCTCTGGCCGCTGCCTTCGTAAGACCGATCACTCCGGCCTTTGAGGACGCATAGTTTGCCTGTCCTGCATTTCCGCTGATTCCCACAACAGAAGACATATTAATGATACGTCCGCTTCTTTGCTTCAGCATCTGTCTGGAAACAAAACGGATCGTGTTAAATGTTCCCTTTAAATTCACGTCGATCACCTGGTCAAAGTCCTCCTCTGACATCTTCATCAAAAGACCGTCCCTGGTAATCCCTGCATTGTTCACCAGAATATCAATTCTTCCATACTCTTTTACAACATGTTTCAGAAATTCTTCGCATGCGTCAAATTCTGATACATTACACTGATAAATTTCGGCGCTGCCGCCGTTTTTCTCTATCTCCGCCTTCACTTCCTCTGCCCGCTCTTTCGAACCATTGTAATTGATCACCACAAATGCTCCGGAAGCTGCAAGTTCCAGGGCAATTGCCCGTCCGATTCCACGGGAGGCTCCTGTTACTACCGCTACTTTCTGTTCTTCCATTTTCCATTTGGGACGGGGTATTTTGAAAAATATCCCGTCCCTACCTCCTTCGATTTACTTTAAGTTCTCTACCACTTTTTCCACATCGTCCCATGTCCCAATGTTGTATACCTTCACATCGCGGCTGATCTTCCGCATAAATCCGGCAAGTGTCTTTCCCGGACCGATCTCCACAAAAGTGTCCACACCGTCGGCGATCAGGTTCTCCATACTCTGCTGCCATTTTACAGAAGAGCTGACCTGCTTTGCCAGCAGATCTCTTGTCATTCCGATATCGCTGACCTGCTCTGCTGTTACATTTGTCACATACGGCACTTTCAGAGGAGAAAGCTCAACGTCCTTCAGAACTTCAGCCAGTTCTTCCCCTGCTTTTTCCAGCATAGGAGAATGGAACGGACCGCTTACGTTAAGCATAACTGTCCTTTTCGCTCCGGCCTCTTTCAGTTTCTCTGACGCTTCCTCCACTGCCTTTGTCTCTCCGGTAATGACAATCTGTCCCGGGCAGTTGTAATTAGCAATGGAAACACCTGCCATTCCCTCAATGACTTTCTCAATGGCTTCTCCTGTCATACCCATCACTGCCGCCATGGCTCCTTCTCCTGCCGGCACCGTGTTCTGCATCAGCAGACCTCTTTTTCGCACCAGACGGATGGCATCTTCATCTTTCATGCCGCCTGCTGCCGCAATAGCAGAATATTCTCCCAGGCTTAAGCCCGCCGTCACATCCGGATGGATGCCGGCTTCTTCCACAACCTTTGTCATGGCAAGGCATGTGGTTACCAGCGCTGCCTGTGTATATTCTGTCAAATCCAATTTATCGTTCTCATGAAAGCACAGGTCTTTCATGTCAATGTCCATGTTATCTTTCAGTACTTCTGACGCCATATCATATACTGCTTTGGCGGATGTACTGTTCTCGTAAAAATCTGCACCCATTCCGCATTTCTGGGCGCCCTGCCCCGGGTAAATAAATGCAATCTTACTCATAAAATCCTGCTCCTTTTATCAGCGCATCTGTTTCCTTCACCAGCTTATCGATCAGCTCCTTACAGGTCATTTTTTCTTTTACCATACCTGCGATCTGACCTGCCATTACACTTCCGTTCTTCACATCGCCTTCCACAACGGCCTTGCGAAGTCCTCCAAGTGTCAGAAGCTCCAGCTCTTCAAAACTTGCCCCGCTGTTTTCCAGTTCCAGATATTTTTTTGTCATGTCGTTTCTAAGCGCACGGACCGGATGTCCTGTCGTACGTCCTGTCACGCGTGAATCAATATCTTTCGCTTTAAGGATACGCTCTTTATAGTTTTCATGTACCTGGGACTCTTCTGTTACAACAAAATGAGTTCCCATCTGTACTCCCTTCGCTCCCAGCATAAATGCAGCGGCAATTCCTCTTCCGTCCGCAATTCCTCCGGCAGCAATCACAGGAATATTCACGGCATCTACTACCTGCGGTACCAGTACCATCGTCGTATTTTCACCAATGTGTCCTCCTGCTTCCGTACCTTCTGCCACAAGAGCATCAGCTCCGCAGCGCTCCATACGTTTTGCCAGTGCAACGGAAGCAACAACCGGTATAACCTTTACTCCCGCTTCCTTCCACATCTTCATGTATTTTTCCGGACTTCCGGCTCCTGTTGTAACAACTTTCACGCCTTCTTCCACAATAACTTTTGCCACGTCATCCGCATGAGGACTCATAAGCATGATATTTACTCCAAAAGGCTTATCGGTCAGTTTCCTTGCCTCCCGGATCTGTTCGCGTACCCAGTCAGCCGGAGCACTTGCAGCTCCAATAAGCCCAAGCCCACCGGCATTTGATACGCCGGCTGCCAAGTGATACTCTGCAACCCAGGCCATTCCTCCCTGAATAATCGGATATTCTATTCCAAGCAATTCGGTTACTTCTGTTTTCATATTGACAACCTCTTTTTCTTCTTTCTCTGTTTTTATTTCTCTTTTTGTTTTCTTACTCGAAATCAACTGCTCCCATTTAAGGCGCAGGTTCTTATTGATGGGATTCGATATATTTTACAACGTCGCCTACTGTTGCGATGCTTTCCAGATCTTCTGTCGGAATCTCTACATCATACTCTTCTTCCAGAGCCATAACCAGTTCAAACAGGTCCAGAGAATCTGCTCCCAGATCATCTTTGAAGGATGATTCCTCTGTAATTGTTCCAGCGTCCACTCCCAATGAGTCAGCGATCATTTCTTTAATTTTTTCTAACATTTTTGTTCTCCTTTTCTTCTACTCTTTCATTTCTTTTATTACATCACTGCTGTAAAACAGTGGTGTTCTCTTGCTTCATTCTGTTATTTATTCCATTCCAGGATAGTTGCCCCCCAGGAAAGTCCCGCTCCGAATCCTGCCAGGATGATCTTCTGGCCTTTCTTCAGTCTTCCGTCCCGGCTCATTTCATCCAGAAGGATCGGAATGCTGGCGGAAGAAGTATTTCCATATTCCTGAAGATTCATAGGAAATTTGTCAATGGACACATCCAGTCTTTTGGCTACCGCTTCCACGATCCTTTTATTTGCCTGGTGAAGGATAAAATAATCAATCTCTTCTGCTGTCATATTATTTTTTTCCAAAACCTCTTTGACAGCTTCCGGCACTCTTTTGACGGCAAACTTAAATACAGCCTGTCCGTCCATCTGCATATAAGTCTCTTCCAGCGGAATCTCTTCCCAGTTTCTGTTATGTCTGCTGGTACAGGTCAGCGCCTCTCCCTTAAAACCATCGGAATGAGTGACCGCTCTGTAAAGCTTTCCCTCTGCCGCCTTTACAACTGCAGCTCCCGCGCCGTCTCCAAACAGGATACAGGTTCCTCGGTCCTTCCAGTTTGTAAGATTGGATAAACTTTCACTTCCAATGATCAATACGGTTCGGTACATGCCGCTGGCCAGATAGGCAACAGCAGTATTGTAGGCAAAAACAAACCCGGTACATGCCGCACTTAGATCAAAGCAGGTCGCATTTACCGCGCCGATCGCTTTTTGCACTTCGCAGGCCGCGCATGGCAGGATTACATTGGAAGAAATAGTAGACACCAGTATCAGATCCACTTCTTCGGCAGAAACATTTCCATTTTCCAACGCTTTTCTCGCAGCGTCGGCTGCCATGGAAACGGTTGTTTCTTCCTGGATGATATGGCGCTTCACGACTCCTGTCCTCTCGCGGATCCATTCATCATTTGTCTCAACGAGCTGTGCAATATCGTTATTATCCATTGTATGTACAGGTATATATGACCCTGTGCCGCATATTACTCCAGTCATTTTTTGTTTCCTCGTTTCCTCAATTCTTCTGTTACTCAAATATTTTTAATTATGAATATTTTGACTTTCAAAGTATATAGCAGCATATACTCTCTTGTCAAGTACCTGAATTAATTTTGTCCCATCTCTTTCTTTTATAATTTGGCTGCACCGACTAAAAGCATCATCGGCCTCCTCATTTCATCTTTCATCCCCGGGATATCTATCATTGCCGGATCCGGCATGGCTTCCTCCAACGCCTCGATCACAAAACCATTCTCAAGGAGACCTCCCAGGATCTGTGTCAATGTATGATGCTGTTTGATGACATCCTTTCCCAGAAAATTCGTTTTTCTCTCTCCCGGATAAAAATAGTCATCCACCGGCCAATACAATGCATTCCCCTTGTCATCTCGGATCCATTCCTGACCTACACTTCCGGTAAATACCGGATGTTCTATATTAAAGAGAAATTTGCCCCCTGGTTTCAGCGTATGGTATACCTTCTGATAAATCCCATTTAAATCCTGAATATAGTGCAGGACAAGATTCGACAAAACGATATCGTATTCATTTGCCGGATAAGAATAGTCTTCTGCCCCGCATACCTGATACTGTATCCTGTTGTCGCTGTTCCTCTTCTGCGCCTCCTCGATCATCCGCCGGCTGGAATCTATCCCCCTTACTTCTGCCGCGCCTTTCCGAACTGCATAGGCACAATGCCATCCATACCCGCATCCGAGATCCAGAACTTTTTTCCCTTTCATTTCCGGAAAAAATCTGCAAAACTGATGCCACTCTCCGGCTCCCTCCAGTCCTTTTTTACTTCTTTCCATCTGCGCGTAAGCCTGGAAAAACCCTTCATCATCATATATATTTTTCATCACACACCTCATTTCTGACGGTCTTTCAATAACCCAAGATCAAGATATCAGTAAAACAAACATGTCCGCAAGCATACAGGAAGCGCTGACAGCCGCCAGCGCTTCTTCTCTTTTACATACAATAATGAAATTATATTTCCGCTGTCATCTTCTCCGCAACTTCCATGCCCTTCAGGCTGGCAGCCACTCCTCCTGCGCCTGTCTCGCGCAAAGTGACATCCATCTTTTCTCCAACTTCCCTCATGGCATCGATTACCTGATCTACCGGAATCTGGCTTTCAATTCCAGCCAGAGCCATGTCCGCTGCTGTCAGCGCGTTTACAGCTCCGCCTACATTTCTCTTCACACAGGGAACCTCGACCAGCCCGGCCACCGGGTCACAGACAAGTCCCATCAGATTTTTCAGCGCCATTGCTGCTGCATGTTCCATCTGCATAATATCGGCTCCCTTTACATGACATATGGCTGCTGCCGCCATGGCAGAACCGGATCCGATCTCCGCCTGACATCCTCCTGCTGCACCTGCCAGAAATGCACGGTTTGCAATGACCTGACCTACGCCGGCCGCTACATACATTGCCTCCACCATCGTTTCCTCCGGCACTTCATTTTCTTTGAAATAAGGGATCAGAACCGCCGGAAGAACACCGCACGCCCCGGCTGTGGGCGCCGCAATGATTCTCTTCATACATGCATTGTTGCATCCCATTTTCAAGGCTACTGTCATGACTTTCGCAATAAAATCTCCGCAAAGAGTATCTCCCTTTTTCTGATATTCCTCCATCTGGCCGCCTTCTTTTCCAACCAGGCCGCTTCTGGATACAAGATCCGGCTCATAAGCGTCCACGTTTTCACACATAATGCGCCACATGCGTGTCATCTCATCCCAGGAATCTTCCGTCGAAGCCCCTCTCTCATTGCAGTCTTCCAATTGTACGGCCTTCCAGAACTCGATTCCTTCCGCTTCACATCTTTTTCTTATTTCTTCCATTGACTGATATGACATATTCTTTCTGGCCCTCCTATTCCTCTGCTGTTCCGCTCACATTCAGAAATGTTACTTTAATAATGCCCTCCAGATTTTCCAGCCAGGAAATTGCCTGATCCGGAATAATCTGATCCGTCTCGATCACCATAACGGCATAGCCGCCCCTCTTATCTCTGAAGAGCTGCATGGTTGCAATGTTGATCTCCTTCTGACTCAGGATATTCGCCACCTGAGCCACATGTCCCGGCTGGTCTACATTATGTACGATCAGAGTATTGCTCTCCGCGTTAAAATTCACCTCAATGTCATCCAGCTTGCTGACTTTAATTCTTCCGCCGCCAATGGAACATGCCTGTATCTTCAGACTGTCTACTCCATCTGCTTCCAAAGTCATCTGAACTGTGTTTGGATGAGCTCCCCTGATCTCCTTTTTCTGAATGGTAAAATCCATCCCCCATTCTTTCGCAATTTCAAAACTATTTGGAATGCGCATATCGTCAGGCTTCATCCCCAAGAGTCCTGCTACAATGGCTCGGTCTGTACCATGTCCCTCTCCCGTCGCTGCAAAAGAACCGTGCAGATAGATCAATGCCTTTTTCGGCTGTTTCCCAAGAAGCTGTCTTCCTATCAGCCCAATTCTGACTGCCCCCGCAGTATGGGAGCTGGATGGTCCTACCATTACCGGACCAAGAATGTCGAAAATACTTGCCATTTTTTACCTTTCCTTTCTACTCTACAGTATTTACTGCCCGCCCCACCGGGCCACGTCACGGGAATCTGCCATCCTCCGACCGGCATGACAGATGGGAGGCCCGTGCTTCCTCCGTCTGTAGTTGCTTTTATGTCTCATAAGCTAAGTTAAATTTATTATACCATATAGCGACTTTAGAAACCTCATAAATATTTTTTAATTTTTTGCTGAAGTGAAAAGTTTATTTCCACTTTGAAAGACGGGAAAAGAAAAGTGGCAAT
>OJSG01000566.1_pt1 | contig 35988 bp, 33 predicted proteins | sample 1599371 | NCBI WGS metagenome assembly OJSG01 (sample SAMN04168658, study PRJEB22393) | human gut metagenome | biome: human gut microbiome; feature: stool | host: Homo sapiens | collected 2014-03-24
TAAGGCAGTATATATATTAACTAATAGATTCAATTCCCCTTGTGATTTTTCAACAGTCACTAAGTGGAAATAACCCTCATAACAAGGATAGAAATGAGCCTTGGGCGGCTTTGTAAAACCCATAGAAACAATGATGAAAAAGTACATTGGAACAAAACAGATTGAAGCAGAACCTATGACAAGAGGTGATGCGTGGGGAAAACATCTTCTTAGAGAAAAACCGTCAACGGAAAATTTTGATGATGAGGGTTATCATGTCCGTTATGAAGATGGATATGAAAGCTGGAGTCCTAAAGATACGTTTGAAAAGGCGTATAAAATAGCTGATACTTTCCTTGACCGTTTGCATATTGAAATGCGAGATTTATATGAGAAGATGGATAAACTCTCTCCATTTATTGAATCAGGCAAAATAGACGAAGTTGTCGCTGACAAATATCAGAACTATTTGCTTCGTTTGCAACATAGAATCATGAGCAGGTATATCAATGTATTGGAATGTCGTATTGGTAGGCTTGATGGATCTCCCGAAGCACCTCTACATCAAATGTCATTTGGTGATGCTATTGAAATTCTCAAACAAGGTGGTGCTATCCGTAGAAAGGGTTGGAACGGGAAAGGATTAATGGTATTCAAACAGGTTCCAGCTCATATAGAGAGTGATGTTATTCCAAAGATGCAATCTCTTCCGCAATCAGCAAAAGACCTTATTCTGAAAGGCAAAGGTTTCATTGACTATACGAGTCAATGCCTTATTTACAACGAGAACACCGGGCGTGCTGATTCATGGGTTCCGTCTATCAGTGATGTGTTTGCCGAAGATTGGGAGATTGTCTTAGAATAACCTATCTGCCACGTGTAGAGAAGGTAACGGTGGCGCAGGTTTCCACTTGCGCTGCTTGCTTATAGATAACATTATGGATAAGAAAGAATTGGTAAAATTCCTACGCGACTACAACCATTGGAGAAGAGGTGCAGAAATACCTATGCCAAGTCCTAAAGAACTAGGAATTGCATTGGATATAGCAATATCTATTATTGAAAAGATAGAAGAGAAAGTTGTAAATAAAAATAAAAGATGCCTACTAAAAGTCAGCATCTTTATCAGAGTAAAATATCACTTTCCTAGGGTTCTATTTATGTAGTACTCTACGGCAAAGATAGAGATTAATTTTCATAATAATATATATATATATGAACTTAAGAAAAATTCGTTTTTGGAGTACCGAACAACAACTTATGTTATATACAAAAGTGTCTTGTGTTTCTGCATTTGGACATTATTTAAATGTCCCTCAAATGCCTGGGTTTTCAGATATAGATATTACACCTCATCCTGAACGGTATATACCAATGGTTTTTACAGGCAAAATGGACTGTAATGGAAAAGAGATTTGGGAAGGGGATTTAATCGCTTTAGATTTCCCTATGTTTACAGGGAGTGCTCCTGGAAAAATTATTAAATGTGTTGTTGTTTATGACGAAACAGAAGCAATGTTTGGATTGAAACCGCTTGAAGTTAAAGATAATTCTGCAACAGTTCCATTTATAGGGCTTAAAAAAGAGATCAAAGTTATAGGAAATGTGTATGAGAATAGTGAATTGATAAATTCTTAACAATTAATATAAGATAAATATGAAATACAGTAAAACAGGTCAGTTTACCGCTAATCAAGAAAAGCTGTGTAAAGAGATAGCTATTCGGATTAGTAAATTGCGCAAAAGCGGTTGTTGTGTTTTCGGTAAGGGAGATAAATTACGTGTATATAAAACAAAAGATATGGAGCACGCACAACCATTAGATATTTCTACTGGTAGCGATTATAAACACGCTCTTAAGTGTCTTAATGCCGGAAGTATAAACGATAGTGGAGCAGATGATAGCGAGTATTTTGAGAAAGGGTATATAACTGAAGAATAACTATAAAATCAAGAAAGGAGACCGCATAATGGATGAGTTTACAAAAATTATTTTATCAGGAACCCTAATGATACAATGGGTTCAATTAGGATTAATTATAGCACGTAGCTGGGATAAAGAGAGTCGGCAGGATAAGAGCATAACAGGGGTTCTAACGATGGTGGTCAGTGGGACACCTATGAAGAAGCATTGGAAGTTGGAATACAAGAAGCATTAAAACTTATATGATTATGGAGAATGTCAATTTGAACGAACTGCGTAACCGTGCTTATAAAACCGCCTGCGAGCATGGATTTCATGATACAGAACTGAGCAATGAACACCTTATTTGCCTTGTTATATCTGAACTGATGGAAGCTGTAGAAGCTGACAGAAGAGGAAAACAGCTCAATGTAATGCAATTCGAGAGGGGCATCTCATATCCTATGAACGATTTCAAGAAGGTGTATGATTATTGTATTAAAGGCACTGTAGCCGAAGAACTTTCCGATGCCGTTATCCGTTTGCTCGATTTGGCTGGGCTTCGCAACCTCAATCTTAATAGGTTTGCACTTGTAAATGTAGTGTCTAAAAAGAAAACATTTACTGAAAATATCTATGCCATCGTAAATTAGAGTAACTAACCCTTTAAAATGATACAACCAAAGCATTACATTTATCACAACCGGTCCCTACCGTCCAAGTACGTAAGGACTACATTAACCACTTCCGGCAATCGAAGCCCATTGAAGGAATATACTTCACAGACTTCATCCGGGACGTTCTTGAAAAGCGAAGCAGACGCAAGTCTGAACATTATGCAGCCGTCTATGATGCTATCATAAAACACATTGATAACTTCTCAGAAGAATATGATTGCGATATATTCACCAATTCTGTAACGGCTGAATTCTTAGATGATTTCATTGTCTATTTGGAAGACCAAGGTCTACGACATAACACCATCGTCGGATATATTCTGAAAGTGCAAACACTTGTCCGTAGAGCATTGCAATACAATTATGCAGTAGATAATACCTACGATGAGATTGATTTGAAATGTGAGCCGACAAATGCGGTTTTCCTGAGTATGAATGAGATCACAAGGATATATTACTACAAGTTTATCAGGCAGGATAAGCGAAAAGCCAAAGAACGGATCAGGGATATGTTTGTATTGGGATGCCTTACCGCTCTCAGATATTCCGATTATTCAAGGCTGACAAGCCAGAACCTGACAGACAACTACATCGTAATTCGAACAAAGAAGACCAATGTGGATGTCAAGGTCCCTGCCCATGATTACGTGAAAGAGATATTCGCAAAGTATGGCGGATTTGTTCCTGGCGGCTTATGTATCCAATACTTCAACAAATACCTGAAAGTGATAATGAAAGAAATCGGATTGAATGATCCGGTTACATTCTCCTACACCAAAGGCGGAAAGTTGATAACGGTAACCCGTGAGAAATGGGAGCTTATCAGTAGTCACACGGCAAGAAGAAGCGCCGCAACCAACATGTATCTCACAGGCCGGATGAAGACATTTGAGATAATGAAGCTGACAGGACATCGTAGTGAGCAGAACTTTTTCCGCTATATTCGGTTAACCGGTGATGATACGGCCCGTTTGCTCAGCGGTGACCTGTTTTTTAGAAAGTAATGCCACTGACGGCTCCGAGTATGTTATATGACCGGGATGCCATTAATGAACCGGGATGTTTTTAACCGTCCCGGTTCGTTAATGGTGATTTTGACAAGTCATTGAAATTCCGTATATTTGCGCTATAATCAGATTTTTCCTTATGCGCAATCCGGAGATGACCAAGATGAGAGACCGCAAGCTGGTGGAGAAGTTCTACCAACTTTACGACGTGAAGCGTATCCGTTTGGAGGACGTGCTTTTCCGGATGAGCCATGAGATATTCTTCCTGGATACAAACTACATCTACAAGCGCATCTTTTACATTCCCGACAACCTGTCTTACTATGAGCGTCTGAAGGAAGGGAAAAAGCCGGGGCCGGATACGGGCACACAAATGCGGCTGGATTTCTAAAGCTCATACAGGTTCTCCCCATTTTCCATTCTTTCCGGAATCGGTCCATCGGATACGGTGATATCCCTGTCCGCCATGTCGGCTATGCCGTGCAGTTCCTGCGCGCTGTAATCGCGTACGGGGCACTCGAAGCTGACGCGGTAAAGGTTCCCCGCCCCGCCGGAATCCATACGCTGGAAACCGGTTTTCCGGAGGGTGGAGAAGTTGTCGGACGTATAGCCGTGGAAAAGCACGTTCAGTACGGTGAGCAGGTTCAGATAGTTCAGCGCCTCTTCCTGCATGACGGCACCGTCGTATGTGTCCGAAAATGTTTCCCAGAACACGTAAAGGTCGAGTTGCAGTTTCATATCCTGCACCAGCACGCCGTTATCCTCAGTGTCAAGCGTGTTGAATGCGATGAATACCGCCGGTGTGGGAAAAGGGTGTTCTTCGTCCAGGTGGTCGGTCTGTTCGTGCCACAGGTCGATGTATTCCACATCGGGGACGGCAGCCAGTTCGGCGGCCAGTTCCGGCGAAAGGTCCTCGAGGTTTTCCAGCAGAAGACGCATATTCATGATTCGCTCCGAGATTTCCTTGTAGATGTTACTCCAGATCATAATCTTTTTCTTTTTTTATGGTTGTTATTATTGGCCGATGGCGGAGTCCACGATGCGGTCGATACGTTCCAGCATGGTTTTCTCCAGTTCCTCCAGCAGCTCCCTGCTCTCACCGATGAACTGCCGCCTTGCCACCTTTACTTTTTTCTTGCCGAATATCCGTATCGTACCTCCCTCATTGTGCACTCCGGCATATGGAAGGTCAGTACCGACGGCTATCCTCACGGGGGATGATTCCACTACCCGTATGCTGTTCATCAGGTCAGCGCCGGGACCTATCAGGATTCCCCTTTTTGTGGCAGCCCGGCTGAAGTTCAGTTTCCGTTGCTTTTTGGCCCGTACCATCTTTCCGGTTTTCCTGTCTTTCACAAGAGAGACGCTTGTGCGTCGCTCCCCTTTATACTGGAAACCGTACCAGGAAGATTGCGGATCGCGCCGTTTCACTTCCTTCCACGGGGTGACGCCATTGTTGCGGAATCCCTGCCGCCGGAAATTTTCACGGAATTCATCCACCGCCATCTTGCCGACAATGCGGGGAAGGTCTTTCCGGAGAAACTTCTTCACCCCGGCGTCGATCTGTGAGAAAGGCGTTTTCTTTGCCATTTCTTAAGTTAATTAGTTAGTTATCTTTTAGTTTCTCGGTGTGAAACTAAATATTTCAAACAGATGCGCAAAGATAATGTAACCTTGCTAAAAATCAAATAGTTATAAAACATATTTTCTTAGCAAGGGTAGAAAAGGAAGCAAGAAAAAGCATATTTGGGTGAGAGTTAAGTTACCAAATCGTAACTCAGCCCAAAAAAACTTCAAACATACTCTTAATATGCTATATTACAGTAACTTGCGCAAATTTGCATAATCTTAAATAACTCAATAGTAATTAAATTTGTAACTAAAAAAAGTTGAGTTATGAAAAGTACATTCAAAGTATTATTTTACGTGAAGAAACAGTCTGTAAAAAACGGAAAGGCACCGATAATGGGCCGTATCACCATCAATGGAACCCAAGCCGGTTTCAGTTGTAAGAAAGAAGTATCCCTCGCATTGTGGGATGTCAAAGCCAACCGGGCCAGAGGCAAGTCCGAAGAAGCCCGCACACTCAATCAGGAACTTGACAATATCAAGGCACAAATCACCAGGCACTACCAGTATATCTGCGACCACGACAATTTTGTCACGGCTAAGAAAGTCTACAACCGCTATGCCGGTTTCTCAGAGGAATGCCATACCCTTATGAACCTTTTCAGGGAACAGTTGGAATCGTATAAAAAGAAAGTCGGCATAGAGAAAGCCGAAAGCACTTATCGCGGTCTGGTTGCCGATTACAAGAATCTCCTGCTTTTCATGAAAAGCAAGAAGAATACAGAGGATATTGTCATCGAAGAACTTGAGAAATCATTCATCGAGGATTACTACAACTGGATGCTCGGTACATGCGCTTTGGCAAACTCCACTGTCTTCGGGCGTGTCAATACCTTGAAGTGGCTGATGTATATCGCGCAGGAAAAAGGCTGGATACGGGTTCATCCGTTCGCATCATTCGAGTGTATGCCCGAATACAAGAGGCGATCCTTCCTTTCCGAAGAGGAACTGCAAAGGATAATCCGTCTGGAACTGAGATACAAACGCCAGCGTGCCATGCGCGACATGTTCCTGTTCATGTGTTTCACCGGTCTTTCCTACGCAGACCTGAAAACTATAACCTACGATAATATTCATACTGACTCCGACGGCGGTACATGGCTGATGGGCAACCGTATAAAAACGGGAGTGGCGTATGTCGTAAAATTATTGCCCATTGCTATCGAACTGATTGAAAAATATAGGGGTACGGATGAAAAGAAAGACTCCCCGAATGTGTCTTTCCGGTAGGTGAATACAATGCCATGCGGCTCAGTCTTGGAATCATAGGCAGGAAATGCAACTGCCGGGTCGAGGTCACCCCGCATGTAGCACGCCACACGTTTGCCGTTCTAGCCATACTCAAGGGGATGCCGTTGGAAACCCTTCAGAAAGTGTTGGGGCATAAGTCCATCCTCTCCACGCAGGTTTATGCCGAACTGATTAACCCGAAGGTAGGCGAGGACACCGACAGAATTTGCGAGAAAATCGGTCACGTTTACAAACTTGCCATGTAACACGACAATAAAAAAAGCGTCCGGAAGCCGATAGGCCGAAGGACGCTTTTTTATTACCTACTTGTCTATTTTCTGAACCGTCTGAAATCTCTGTAATTTTTTTTCAACACTTCGTATAGGGCACTCTCCGGGTAGAGCAGTTTCCCCCCGATAGTGGTATAAGGCACCAGCCTTTCGTCTCTCAACGTCTGCAACGTCCGTCGTGAGATATGCAATAGGGTGCATATCTCATCCCCCGTCATGTAATGCTCGTCCGCAACCGTCGGGCGTATCCGTGCCGTAGCCTCTTCCACCGCTTTCCCCGCTTTTTTTATCCATCCGGCCAGTTCCTTGAACTCTTCCGAATCCCTTGTGATAATCTCCGCCATACCTTACTTCCTTTTGAACAGTCCGTTTTCCAGTATCTCCTGAATATCCGTTTCCCGGTAGAAGAATTTTCCCCCTACGTTCGAGTGGGGGATTAGCCCGTTGTCCCGGTAGTTTTGCAGGCACCGTTTCGATATGCCCAAAGCCAGACATACGTCCTGCGCATCCATTCACTTGTCCGGCGCAGGCGGGGCAATCTTTTTCTGGAAGTCACTCATTTGTACGGCCAGCGTGCTGACCAGTTTTCTCAACTCCTGATACGCGCTTGTTTCAATAATTGTCAGTTCCATACTAAAATTCTTTTTAAGTTTCTGAATATGAGGCAAAGTAAAGCATATCCTATATCCTATCCAAACAGATCGTATCAGAGTCTTCCGTTGGCGTGCATTGGCGTATCCAACGATAAAAGAGAAGGGCCCGTCACCTGCATCTATGCGGCAACGGGCCTTCCATCCCCTTACTTGTTTTCCATAATCCTACATCTTCATGCCTTTGCTTTTCCGCACAGCCGCCTTTTCCTTCATGTCCGCTTTCTGCCGTATTTCCGGAAAGTGCTCTTTCAACAATTTCCCTGCCAGTTTCTTCGCCCTATCCTGCATCACATCATACACATCCCATCTGTTGCGGCCCAGCAGCTTGTTTTCTATCTTCTCGAATTTATCGCAAAAACTGAAGTTGTCCGGGTATTCATCTATCAGTCCGTCTCTCGGATAGCCCTTATCCATGATATACAGCAGTGTCATCCGGTCATAATTATACGGACTCCGAGTAAGGCCCAGCCCCTTTCCGGAATCAGTCAGCCTATAATAGTTCTCCCATGTAGGAGCAAGATCATAACGCTCACTGTCCGTTATACTTTTCAATGCCGATTTGTCCACAAAAGCATCTGCCGGAATCTTCTCCAACGGCAACAAACAGCCGTAATCATCGCAACAGCGGTTTACTTTCCCTTCCATCAATGAAGGCCATCCCCGTAACTCATACACATTCAGATACTTTTCATCAAAGTCCGGTTCAAAGAAACGCTTCTCTATATTCGTTGCCATAAAATCCCCGTATTGACGGTTTCCTACGTAATCCCTACCGAACAGCAGCACCCCTTTACCCGTCTCAACACCTGTATAATACGTGTTCCCATGCTTCAAATCATCCTGCATCTCCGCTATCACTTCGGGTGGTGCGGACTTTATCTCCCGCCACATCTCCGGTGTAAGTTGTCGGGGATAGTTCTCGTCCCTTGAAAGCGGGTCCATGTACTTTCACAGGCAATACACTACTTCCGACAGAGCCAGGTATCTATGCGGCTTAATCCCATGTCCGTCCATCGCCTTTTCCAGTCTTCGCAGATAATCATCATTATTCCCTTCCCGCAAACGCGGAATAATCCTCATATCAGGCACATTATAGTACATCATGCCCATGGTAGGCATTTCCGTTTCCTTGAGCGCTTTCTCCACATCTTCCAGCATAAACTCCAGAAAACCTTCCTCACCCGTACCTTTCATACTGACATGCACCGGGTTGAGATGTCCGTCCACTGTGACATACACACTGCCACTGTTCGTATTCTCTTTTTCCATTCATCAAAAAATTAAATGTTCATTCCTTGTCCTTTTCTCTTTGCCGGAATCCGCACCCTCATTTCCACGTTCGGGAACCGTACATTATCCGGTCGTGCCACCAGTGACGAGACTATCCGTTCCTGTTCTCCGGTCAGCGGCATAGGCTACCGTTGCAAATTTCTCAGCCTGTTAAAGTTCCTCAGCGTAGGTGCCATGTCGCAACATGCCACACAAATCCCATATCTCACCATATCCGAAGAAACCGTCTGCCCGTCACCTATTTTTGCCCGGCATGCGGCATTCAGCGGAGCCACCTCATAAAACCTCAAGCTCTCAGGTTTCCGCTTGCCGTCAAAAAAACGTTCGGCCAGCCCACTCAGAAACTCATCCAGCATCCTGTCCCCACCGTCTGTCTTGTCAAACAGCAATACCTTCCGCCCGTGTTCCACCGCCATGTAGGTGGGAAAAGCAGCCAGCCCGCTGCGTATCACATCCCCGTCCATTCCGAAACGATGTCGCAGCCGCCTGTAATCCTCATTTTCCAGCAAAGCCGTATGTTCCGCTGATAATGACAGATGTACAATCCCCCGTTCCTCACAGAATGCCGCATCCCGGAGTCTCACCACCCCCGACGGATATATATTCTCCCGTTCCAGTACAGGACAGAGCCGTTCCAGATAATCCGCATTGTCCGTACCGAATATGGGAGGAATCAGACTTTTGTCTTTAAAGTCGAAACGGAACATTCAGTGGTCGGGAATAAATTCCCGACCGGTCGTATGAGACCGCACGTTGTTACTGATATAACGGGAAAATCCCTCTTCCCCCTGTCCGCGCATACTCAGATACACGGGTCTGTAAAAGGCGTCCAATGTCATATACAGACTGCCGCTTTCCACCGCTTGCTTTTTCTTTTCTTCCATAGATTCTATAGGATTAATTGTTTCTTCTCCTTCTTCTGTGGGGTAATGGAAGCTGCATGCTTCACCTGCCGTTGGCTGTCAGACATCCGCTGTTCAGGAGCTTCCTGCCTGTAGTATGTTTCCGGTAACCCGCCGGTCTGTTCCTCTTCCGAATGCGGATACGACACCGGATGTGACATTTCCATCCTTTCTATTCGGCTTATCCGTGCGCCCAACCTGAACTCTCCATCCGTAATATGGAACTCCGATTGTAACAAATCCACCGCCATCTCCTTTGCCTCTTTCTGTAAGGCCGCATAGCCGAAGTCGTGTGCCGACAAAGGCGCGTTCATCCGTGCCCTCATGCTGTCTCCCAGCTTCTCCGCCAGTTCCCTGAACTCATACTCATAGCTGAACGGATGCACCTTGTCTGCCGCAACAATCCCGGCGTACCCGTTTTCCGAAATATACAGCAATGACGCTACATCATAGTTCCGGGGCGAGATACCCAAACCGAATTCTTTTGTCAGCCGGTCGAAGTTATGGAAATCGGGCCGCAGGTCGAACTTTGCCCTGCACACCCCGCCGTCCAGCACACTTCTATCCGCAAACTTGTCGGAGGTGAAGTTCACCACCGACCTGCGCAATTGTGCCTCTGTACTTCGCACATCCGCTTTGGACAGCTTTTCGATGCAGTTGTCCGCCAGCCCAGCCACCCGTTTGGTAGGCAGGTCAATCTCATATATCCGCAAAGTTTCGGGTACTTTGGTCACGTTGAAGAAGCCGTCGGCCAGATGTTGCAGATAGCTGTTCCGTGCCTTCATACCCTTGGGGGTGTCGGAAAACAGTATCACGCCCTCTTCCGTAACCACCGCATATACCCGGTTTTCCGTCCCGGAAGTTTCCGTTACCGCCGCTTTCCGCCTGTCCGGTTTCCGGACAATGCGGTTCCAAATATCATTCAGGATTGACATAGCTTGTATTTTTAGACATGATAACCGGTGACAAAGAAAAGCATTCAGCCGCCAATCTGCAATACCTCATACATACGAGTCATCCGTTGGCGGCTGTTGGCGTACAACCTTTACGCCAGCCGTGCGTCCAGCATCCGGTTATAACTTTTGCGCAGGGAGTCGATGAACGGAGTGGTGTCCGTACAACGGTCGAACACCTTGCCACGCTTGGTGTACAGCGCATTGATTTTCAGATGGAACACTTCCTCGAAAACGCGGATAACATCCACAATTTTCAAATTCCGGCCTTCAGCCGTACCTATCGCACCGGCTGCCATCAGTGCGGCCACCAGTTCAATCAGGTCGCTGTCCGTACCGTTCCATGTCAGTGTGACGGAACTTTTGCTTCCGCTCCCCCGCACTGCTTCCGCATGGAATCCGGCAGACACGGTACCATGACGGAGCATCTCCTTCAGTATTTCCGCTTCCGCATCCAGCAACGCCAACGTCTTGTCAATAAACACGTCATACAGGATATTGCGGCAATCTTCAGCCATTCCGTTGCAGGCCTGCCGCATAAAGGCCAGCTCTATTTTTGTGTAGTTCAGACAACGTAGCTGTCCCGTCAGGTCCCCTGCCGGTGAAAGCGTAGCAAGGCAGTTCACGAAATCGTCATAGGCGGCCGGCAACTCACCTGCCACAGGTCCGGCACCGTTTGTATAAGAGGCGAACAGATTAAAAAGAGAGGTTTCCACCAATGTCTTCATCGTATCATGTTTTTAGGTTCCACAATTCAACTCTCCACTCATCCTGCCGGAATAAAGACAAGTGCCATGCCTGAAACAGTACACAGATAAAACATTGGAAATAAACCATATAGAAAGTAGTAAAAATGATGTGTACATAAAAGCATTGTGGATTGGACATGATGTGTCCGAATTTCGGACATATTCTAATCCAGACGATACTTCCTCAGTTTCAGATAAAGCGTGCTCCGGCTGATGCCCAATAACCGTGCGGCAGCTTTCCTGTCATTGCCCGTTGCCTCCAATGCTTTCAGAATGGTTGCCCGTTCCGTCCGCTCGTCATTAAGTGAATACTCTCCCGGTTGCCTGCCTTTATCGGGAATGTCTATCTCCCCGGTGGTTATCCAGTCATCTTTAGCCAATAAGGTGGCCCGTCTGACAACCATCCTCAGTTCCCGTATGTTTCCCGGCCACGAATAAGATTTCAACCGTTTCTGTACTTCGCGGTCAAAGCCTTTCACACTCCTTCCCAATTCCCGGTTGGCGGCATCCAGCATGAATTCCGCCAACGGAATTATATCCTCAATGCACTCTGCCAGCAATGGTACATGCACCGGAAATTCGTTCAGACGATGGAACAGGTCTTCCCGGAAACGTCCTTCGGCTATCGCCTTCTCCAGATCCTCATTGGTAGCGGCTACCAGACGGATATCTGTCTGAATCTCCTCTTTACCGCCTACGGGGCGGTAACGTTTTTCCTGTAAGGCACGCAACAGTGCCCTTTGTACTTCGGCATTCAGATTGCCCACCTCGTCCAGAAACAGTGTTCCATGGTTGGCAGCGGCAAACATGCCCGTCTTGTTTTCCGTCGCTCCGGTAAAGGCACCCTTCACATAACCGAACAGTTCCGATGCCGCCAGTTCCTTCGGAAGCACCCCGCAATCCACTGCGATGAAAGATGCATCCGACCGACCGCTCAACACATGTATCTGCCGGGCCACATATTCCTTGCCTGTCCCTGATGCGCCACGTATCAGTATGGACAAGCTGTCGGCAGGAGCCACCACACGCACAATGTTCTGAAGTTTCACCGCTAGAGGACTTTTACCAACGTAAAAAGCCCATCCTTTGACTTTCTTTCTATTTCCACAGTCCAACAACCCACGGATAATACCAAGTACCCTTTCCGTCTGAACAGGTTTTGGTAGATAGTCTGCGGCACCTTTCTTCATCGCTTCCACCGCACTGAGGATATCTCCGTAGCCTGTCATGATGAGGAAAGGCATACGATAGCCCTGTGCCTTCATCCATTCTAACAGTTCCACACCGTTACTGTTATTCAGGCGTAAATCCGACAATACCAGATCTACCTCATAGCCTTCCAAAAAGCCCTTCGCCGAATCCACCGATAATACATAACGGGCATTGATACCGTTTTTCACCAGCCAGTTTGTGGTGATACGCGCATACGCGCGGTCATCTTCCACTACCAATACGGTTTCCATATGTTTTTTCCTTTATTTTTTTACTTTCTCTACGGCCTGTTCCACGGCCTCAATCAGTTTTTCTATTCTTTCGTCCGATATCCCGCTCCATTTTTCAGAAGGCATGGCGATCGTTCCTTTCAGTTCACATCGAGAAATGTTTATATGGATCATTTCCCAAAGCGGTGCGGTCTCGTGTATGATATTTTCCAACTTCACATAATTTCTCATGGAAGAAGCATCCCGCATTTCAGAAAGTTCCTTCGTAGTGTCTTCTATAAAAATATCTAGCATTTCCTCAACATATTCCTCACCTTCCATGATAGCCGCAATACCTAGTCTGTCCATTTGTGAAACTACCGCCAGCAATAAAACAAACAGGGCAAAGCTGGCTACCATATAGTAGGAATTGTCCCATTCAAGGATAAAGGCCCGGTAATGTTCAGTAAAATGTTCGTTGCTCTCCCGTTCGAATTCGGGAACTATGCTCATTCTTTCGTTCAGTTCCACGCTGCCAGTGTATAGGTGTCCATCTATACCAGCAGCCGTTCCTGTCTTTCAGCCTGCCCCAAAATGCTCCTTCCATTTAAAGGAACGGAGCATACGTATTGTTGTCCCAGTTGAAGAGAAAGCGGACAAGGATTATCGTTTACATTTTTCTTTTGCTGCACAGCTTGTTTCCGAGCTATTGATACAATGGACGGGATACTTTCCTGTACTATATCACCTATACCCTGCAATTCCTCGAAAGTATGCATCGCTTTGGAAAGAAGTAGTTCTTTATTCCAAAGAAGAAGACACAACGAATCAATATGCTTTTTCTGTAACGGAGTATGAACATATTCTTTCAGAAGTTGCAGATTGTCACAGCCCCTATGGCATTTGCGGCTGTATTCTTTCAGGTTGTCATCATCCCATGTGACGGCAATCTCCGCATGAGTGGAAAGGTCCAGCAAGTCGATATAACTATTTTCCGTCAAACGATATACGTCACCAGCCCCTTTTCATTCCGGCGGAACTGATAGATAATAAAGGTTGACAGTAGGCCCTAAATGACATAACCGTTTTTTTTAACTTTAACCACATGATTATACATCATCCGAACCTGTAAATCAATTACTGGCCTGTAATATAAATACAAAAATAATCCCTACCTAGGTTTTAGCACAACTTACGCAAGGATTATTTAATAAATATTTATAAATTATTTCAAATTCTTCAAGCCTCTCAGAACAGTTTTATCAGTTATTTCAATAATACTGATGGCGTAGCCACCACCTGCCACAGCTTTCATCTTTAAGACCGATTTGGCAGTTACAATACCTTTACGAATGCCATAAGATTGCGGATTGTTCCGATAATGCGCATCTTTACCATCTTCATAAACAGTTGCAATGTATTTCTTGTCATTGTCAAGAAAATCAAGTTTCAGCGTGGATAAATGTCCTTCTTCACCACTGGTACAACCTATGAACCAATTATTTGAACCTTTTGCTTTACGTGCCACTACAATATAGCGTCCTGGTTCGGCTTCCAAATATTTACTCTCATCCCAATCCACAGGTACATCCTTGATAAATTGGAAAGCATCCATGAACCGTTCGTAGTTTTCTGGTATATCGGCTGCCATTTGGAGCGGACTATACATGGTGACATAAAGCGCGAGTTGGCGGGCAAGTGTGGAGTTCACGTGTGATTTACTATTTGGATTGAGTTTACTCATATCCATTTCAAAGATTCCCGGAGTGTAATCCATAGGACCACCTTGCAGGCGGGTAAACGGTAAGACGGTAGTATGAAACGGTTTGTTTCCACTAAACGCCTCATATTCCGTACCACGAGCGGATTCGTTGCCGATCAAGTTCGGATATGTACGGCACAGTCCGGTAGGACGTACGGCTTCATGTGCGTTTACCATGATATGGTGTTTGGCAGCCTCGGTTACGGCATATAGATAGTGGTTGTTCAACCATTGTCCATAATGATGTTCGCCACGCGGAATCATATTGCCCACATATCCACTCTTCACAGCATTATATCCATAATCGTTCATCAATTGATAAGCGGCTTCCATATGACGTTCATAGTTACGGATAGAAGCCGATGTTTCATGATGCATCATTAGTTTCACCCCTTTAGACTGGGCATACTCGTTCAGCATCTTGATATCAAAATCCGGGTAAGGAGTCACAAAGTCAAACACGTAATCTTTGGAATGGCCAAACCAGTCTTCCCACCCGATATTCCATCCTTCCACCAACACTTGGTCGAATCCATGCTTAGCAGCAAAGTCTATGTATTTTTTTACGTTCTCATTATTAGCCGGGTGTTGTCCGTTGGGCTTGACCTTATTATAATCCGTTTCTCCTAATCTCACAGAAGGTACATCCCAGGTATATGCCCAAGGCTTTCCACCGGCAATCATTTCCCACCATACACCGATATATTTCACCGGTTTAATCCAGGAGGTATCTTTGTATTTGCAAGGTTCATTCAAATTCAAGATAAGGTTTGAAGCAAGAATATCGCGTGCATCATCACTCACCATGACAGTACGCCAGGGAGTACGGCAAGGAGTCTGCATATAAGCCATATTTCCTTGTGCATCAGGAGTAAGTTGCGAAGTAAATACAAAATTCTTGTCATCTAGGACTAAATGCATGCAAGAATAATCCACCAAAGCAGCCTCATGCAGGTTGATGTAAAGACCTTCGGCTGTCTTCATCTGCAAGGAAGTCTGTACGCCTGTGGATGAAAAAATACTTTGCGACAGGTTCCCGTCAACAGCACCGCTCAGCAAACTACGAATTTCTGACAGTTTCGACTCGGTATAGTCATATTCTTGTGTATCATAATCTCCCGGAATCCACCAAGCTGTATGATCACCGGTCATGGCAAATTGAGTATGTTCTTTTTTCACAACGAAGTAGGGCAAATATTGTTGCGAAGGGAACTCATAGCGGAATCCCACGCCGTCATCATACACACGAAAACGGAGATTCATGAAGCGTCCGTTCGATGGTTTCTCCAATTCCACAAAAAGTTCATTATAGCGGTTACGGATATGACTGTTTTCTCCCCATACAGGTTCCCAAGTCTCATCAAAAGTCAATGTAGATGTATTATTTATCCGGAAAGAATCCATTAACGAATTTTCTTCGTTCAATTCAATCCCTAGTGTACTAGGCTTAATCACAGGAATGCCCTTATAAGTTACCTGATAAGTTGGGATTCCTCTCTCATTTATTGAAAACTCAAGTGTAATATTGCCCGACGGAGAAGAGATGCTTTCTGCTTTTGCCATAAAGCACGATAAAAGCAGAAAGGCTGCTATTATTATTTTCATAACTATCTTTCTTTTTATAAATTCATTTATTTGGAATAAACGACACGGACCTTTACTTCGGTTGTACAGTCAGTGCAAGGTATATCAATGTTCGTACATTTTCTTTTTACGTCATAAGAATAATTAGAAGTTTCCACTCCATTCACTTTTACCGCTACAGGTTGCGTCGTATTATAGATACGAAAAGTATATGAACGAGCATTGACACCGTTCGTATAAATTCCCTGACGAGGAGTAATGACATATTCTCCTTTATTATTTTTGAATGATTGTCTTAAGATTGTTGTTGCAAAAACGGTACTATAATCATTATTATCACCATCATCTTCATACAATACCCCCTCACCCTTGCAACCTGACACGAAGTTTAAAATCAGATGTCCGGGACGTTCTGTCACATTCATTACAGTAGGAGGATTATAAGGAATAATTGCACCTTGTTTAAAGAAATACGGAATTTGTTCCTGCGTAAAACACATTGTTTTTCTGCATGGTCCTTCAATCAATTCATTTGTAGCCACACTCCACCATTTCCCTTCAGGGAACCAAATAGTTTTGGTACTTTTACCGTTTTCGGAAGCTTCAGTAATAGGAGCCACCAAAATATCATCACCAAAAAAGTACTCTCCCTCATAAAGATATGCCTCCTCTGCATTAGGATATTCATAATAAAGTGGACGACAAATAGAAATCCCTGTATCATATGTTTTACGAGCCATCGTATAAATGTATGGAAATAACGAGTAACGTAAACGCACAGCTTTGAGCATTATCGGAAAATTACTAAATTTCCATATACGACGTTCTATACGTGAGTCGTTAGTGGCATGGGTACGAAAGATAGGAGTAAACACTCCAAATTGAATCCAGCGAAGAAGTAGTTCCGGATTATTTACCGTAACCTCATCTGTAAAAGCATGTCCTCCTAAATCATGTCCCCAATAGCCATATCCCACATTTGAGGCTGTAGCCGTAAAATAAGGCTGAAAAGCCAAGGTTGGGAAATTTATCAAAGCATCACCCGAAAAACCAATCTGATAACGGTGGCTTCCCAATCCTCCCCAACGGTGGAAAATTACAGGTCTGCGGTCTGTACGTTTTCTCACCATATCGTTAAAGAATATATGATTGCACCAGAATGTTTCACTCAATCCGTAAGTATCATTGCTTGTAAGATGTTGCTGCCAGTCAATCCACCAGAAGTCAACTCCCTCACTTTCGTGATTACGGATGATATTTTTAAAGAATGATTTTGTAAAATCCGTATAGTCAATGCTCCAAGAGATATTATCTTTTTTGTCGTTAAGATACTTACCGTTAAGTTCCGAGTTCATTGCCGCGAAATAGACAGGCGATTCATTCTTGTTTATACCGTCGGCAGGATGAAGATTAAGGGCAATCTTAAAATTATTATCATGGATATTCCGGAGCAAGCCCTTAGGATTCGGAATCAGATTGGTATTCCACGACCATCCTGTCCAACCACCTTTATCTCCGGATTGTCCATTTCCTACGTTCCAGTGCCAATCCATATCCAGAATCATTACATCGGCAGGAATCTTATTATCCTTGATTTCAGACATAATCCGGCGGTAGTCATCTGCCGAATAAGCAGAGTATTTGCTATACCAATATCCGAATACATAATCGGGCGGCAATGGTATCTTACCCGCAATTTTAGTGTAGTCGGAAATAGCTTTCTTATAATCATTACCATAACCCAGATAATAGATGTCAAGAGCATCCGTATCGGAGCGTTCCGCCCACCAGTCAAACTCCATATCCGCATTGGGCCGGAGAGCATAAGAACGCCCACCGTCAGAGCGTATGGCAGCCCATGAATCGTCTATGACAGCCCATCCGGAACGTGATATCAATCCGTTCTCCATTTCGGCACGCTTATTATCTCCATTACTTCCGTCAAGAGTGCGGCAGGTACCTTTAAGATTCAACGAATCTGATTTACCGGGATACCACACAGACTCACATCCATTGTTATCGATAGTTATGGTCAGATTTTCAGGAGACGCAGGAGTTGTCACCGGATTTGTACTTTTGCGATATTTCAACCTTACCTTATCGGTAACTATATACAAATACGTATTGTCTTCTCTCTTCCTGAAACGTGGCACCTTCAGTCTACGATTGGTTACGGTAAACGTAGCTTGGTCCTCAAATATACCTTTAGCACTGTATTCAATGCGAATCATCTCCGGTGTAAGAACAGTGAAGCGCGCTTTTCCGCAAATCACCACCGCTTCAGGATTGGCAACCGGATTATTATCGGACGCTGAAGTCTTTGCGGTTGCCAGCATTAGTAGGGCAACCAAACAAATAATTGTTTTCCCCTTTTTAAAATTCAAAAGAAACCCTTGCAACAAGGGTTTCTTTTGAGAAGAAGATTTCTTAAATCCATTCATTGGGCATTCAATGTTTCAATTAAAATATTATTTCAGATTCTTCACTCCTTTCATTGCAGCCTTATCCGTAATTTCCATGATACTGATAGCATAACCGCCACCCGGCGCTGCTTTCATTTTCAATACAGATTTGGCCGATACAATTCCTTTCCGAATGGTATAAGCTTGAGGATTAGTTCGATAATGGGCATCCTTACTGTCTTCATAGACAGTGGCAATATACTTCTTATCCTTATCAAGGAAGTCCAACTTCAATGCTGAAATATGACCGTCCTCGTTACTGGTGCAGCCTACAAACCAATTATCCGTTCCCTTAGCCTTACGGGCAACCACAATATAACGTCCCGGTTCGGCTTCAAGATAACGGCTTTCATCCCAATCTACCGCTACATCCTTGATGAACTGAAAAGCATCCATAAAACGTTCGTAATTCTCCGGAAGGTCGGCAGCCATTTGCAAAGGGCTATACATAGTGATATACAATGCCAGTTGACGCGCAAGGGTGGAGTTTACATGAGAATGACTGTTGGGATTCAATTTATTCATATCCATTTCGAAAATACCAGGGGTATAATCCATCGGACCGCCTTGCAGACGAGTAAACGGAAGCACAGTGGTATGAAAAGGTTTGTTACCGGCAAAAGCCTCGTATTCCGTACCTCTGGCAGACTCATTACCAATCAGGTTTGGATACGTGCGGCAAAGTCCCGTAGGACGTACTGCCTCATGGGCATTAACCATGATACGATGCTTCGCAGCTTCAGTCACAGCATACAGATAATGATTATTAAGCCACTGTCCGTAATGATGTTCTCCGCGGGGAATCATATTCCCCACATAACCACTCTTGACCGAGTTATATCCATATTTATTCATCAGCTGATAAGCCGCTTCCATATGCCGTTCGTAGTTACGTACAGAGGATGATGTTTCGTGGTGCATCATCAGTTTCACCCCTTTTGAATGAGCATATTCATTCAGCATTTTAATATCAAAATCGGGATAAGGAGTTTGGAAGTCGAAAACATAATCTTTAGAATTGCCAAACCAATCTTCCCAACCAATATTCCAGCCTTCCACCAATACTTGGTCGAAGCCATGTTCGGCGGCAAAATCAATATACTTCTTTACATTAGCATTGTTAGCCGGATGAACCCCGTTGGGTTTCACCCCGGTATAATCCGTTTCATCGAGTTTCACCGAAGGAATATCCCAAGTATACGCCCATGGCTTTCCACCGGCAATCATTTCCCACCACACACCGATATACTTCACCGGCTTAATCCAAGAAGTATCTTCATATTTACAAGGCTCATTCAGGTTAAGAATAAGATTCGATGCCAATATCTTCCGTGCGTCGTCACTCACCATCACCGTACGCCAAGGAGTATGGCAAGGACTCTGCATATATGCTTTGTTTCCTACCGCATCCGGAGTCAGCCATGATTCGAATATTAAATTCTTATCATCCAGATTAAGATGCATGCATGAATAATCAACCAACGCAGCCTCGTGCAAATTGATATAAAGTCCTTCGGCCGTTTTCATCTGAAGGGAAGTCTGCACACCGGTAGGCGAGAAAACAGACTGCGAAGCATTACCGCTGACAGCGCCTTGCAGCAACCCGCGGATTTCGGAAAGTTTAGACTCCGTATAATCATATTCTTGTGTATCGTAATCTCCCGGAATCCACCATGCAGTGTGGTCGCCTGCCATAGCAAACTGTGTATGCTCCTCTTTTACGATGAAGTAAGGCAGATATTGCTGCTGAGGGAATTCGTAACGGAAACCTACCCCATCGTCATATACGCGAAAACGCAGATTCATGAAACGCCCGTTTGACGGTTTTTCCAATTCTACAAAGAGTTCATTATAGTGATTGCGGATGTGACTGTTTTCTCCCCATACCGGTTCCCATGTCTCATCGAACGTGGAAGTGGTGCTGTTGTTGATTCGGAAAGAATCCATCAGCGAATTTTCTTCGTTCAGTTCGATTCCCAACGTGCTGGGATTGACAACAGCTATTCCTTTGTAAGTAATCCGATAAGTGGGAACGCCTTTTTCATTGAGCGAGAACTCCAGTTTTAATTGTCCGGACGGAGAAGTTACTTCTTCTGCATTTACCACCAACGTGGCAAATAACAGGCTGATTCCTAATAATAATTTCTTCATGACAAATGATCTGTTTTTTTGTAACTGAATTGCTTAAAGCTTTTATCGAGTCAGTTTTACGATTTTACAAGAGTGTGCTTCCAAATCAACGCTTATCTGTGAGGCTGTTCCTTCATCCAGTTGTTTCCATAGGTCGCGCACATTCATCTCTCCTTCAATGCCAATCTCGCTGAAGTCGATAGTACGATTTTGCCTATCATCTTCCCGATTGAACAAACCCACAATATAATCGCCGTTTTTCATTTGTCCCCACCAGATTTGTGTTTTCGGATCCCAGCTTCCTCCCGTGTCGCTCAGCGGTTTCCCCACAAAAGCATCACTATTGAGTGCCAATATTTCCCGATTCTGAATATATTTCAAATCATCCAGGCTGAAACTGTCTCCCGGCATGTCGGTAATGGCTATGGGGCCGCCAGCCATAAGCTGCAAAGAGATAACACTTTGCTTCTCTCCTTCTCCGAAGAAAGTATTCAAGCGGGTAAAGTCACCATCCAAAATCACTTTGCCCCGTCCACTGATGTGCGACCAATGTACAAATCCATCAAACATATTCATACAATTGGGCCATTCTTGATACACCGTACCTCGCGAGCCACGTGAAAAATGTTCCCAGCCTCCCATAGAAGTGTCTGATACGATGCGCACCATGTGACCGTATTCTTTTTCAATTTCCGCATCTTGATATAAATGAGGCATTACCAAAGAAGCAAAGACACCGTACTTATGAGCTGCTTCACAGATGTACTTCAGCGCCAGTCGGTATTCCTCACGGCCATATCCACGTCCGGAAGTTCCCATATATCTGTCATATCCGTCTTCATACCAACTGAGGAAGTCCATACGGATATAGTCCACGCCCATGTTCTTGAAATATTCAAAGAATCCGTCAATGTACTCCTTAGCACCGTTGTGCGAAGCTACCAGCCATGGAAAGAGATCGGATGCTTCCGGGTGCTTAACCTCGTCTTCTCCCTGTTTATACAAAAGATCGCCGAGAGGTATATTGGTACCTTTCACCAACATGTCGTGCGGGCCATGTATCCAAAGAGGATTGTCGTACACACCCAGTTTCAATCCTTTAGCCTTGCACATAGCAGCCAGTTTATCCAACCGCATATCACCGTATCGGGTCATATATCCTCCCTCGCAAGGTTCCGTAGTTCCGTCCATTGCAATGAATCCATCGGTGCAAATCATATCGAATCCGTATGGTTTCATGTGTTCGGCAACAAAATCGATGACCATTTGCCACGTGCCTTCACTCATATCTATCTTCTGTTGACCGGCATCCTCCAGTTTTTTACAATATTCATACACACTCCAATAGAGAGGAGCTTTGTATTGATGGTATTCCGTATCTTCCGGTTCTTCCACAACAGGATCGTCCGGAATCATATCCGGTGTCCATCCGGTACCTTCTTCTTTACACCCTACATGAGTGAAAAAACTGACTGTAAATAATGCTGTTAAAATAAGATTTCTATATTTCATGTCATTGATATTGTGAGGGCGCGTTACGCGCCCTCCGGTTTGTCGGGTTACTTCTTGATAAATTTAATCGTATTTTTGATAACATTCAATTCGATGCGGTAATTGCCGGCCTCGCTTTCCTGCACCTCCCATTGGTCGTCATCACCACCGGGTCCTACGACTTTAGCGTCTGTCATGGTGAGAGGTGCCTTGCCATCTTTCACCACTTTGGGCATAAAGCAAGTCAGCAGCCAGTCATCATTTATGTTTGTAGGACATTTAAATATCCCGGCTTTCAGTTCTCCTTCCCAATAGAATGTACCTTTCTCGGCATCGAAGTCGTAACTGAAAGGCTGACTTCCCTGTACCCATCCGCCCGGAGTTGCATCACCCAGCATCCATACGGCTTTGAATGGTAAATCGTCGGGAAGATTCACCTCGTCAAAACGAATCGTCATGGTGTAGGTATTCAGCGTCACACGATAATTGCCGGCTTTGCTGATATTCCATTTATAGTCATGTCCTCCGGCTTCGATGCGTTCCATACGGTTGTCTCCCTTTTCGCTGGTGCCGGCCTCTACCGGCATCAGAGCCGCAATAGCCCAGTCTTCACGCAGTTCCAACGGGAACTTCATTTCACCTGTGTTAAGCCATCCGTCATAGAAGAATGCCACTTGGTTGTCCGGTTCCTTCTCCAGCTTCACAGAATTCATGATATTCCACCCGGCAGGGGTAGCAGCCCCTATCATCCAGATATCTTCATATTCCGTTGTCGGATACAAAGCCTCCAGCGTCATTGTTTCAATGTTCAATGTCAACACATAGAATCCGGCTTTGCTGATAGTAAAGAGCGTTTCACCGGCAGCCGATTCGTTAAGAATGACACTGCCCGGTGTTGCACCTTGTGTATAAGAGGGAGTTAAATCTGTGTTGCTCATAATAAATTTATAATCGCCCTGTTTCATCACCCCATTCCATGTGTATTTCTCCTCCGGAATCTCTTCCGTCATCTTCAGAGCTTTCGCAGCATCCATGCCTCCAATGGCCGTACCTACTACAAATATGTCATACGGTTGTATCTCATAGCCTGTTGCATTGAAACGCACAACAGACAACTCCGGCTTAATGTATTGATTTGCATCTTCAAACTCAGCAATAATCTCTGCTTCTAAAACCGCACTTTCACCGGTAGATACCTTCCAAGCTTTCAGCAAAGCGTTCAGTTTCTTATGAGAAAAACTGATGCTATTGCTGCCGGCCGGTATTTTTACTTTGTCTATGGATGTAGCAAAATCATTATCGGCAATATCCATTTTAAAGTAATAATTCACTTTGACTCCCGATCCGGCACGAGATGATTCTTGCCAAGTGAATGTCACGGCATCTTCTCTGCTAAGTTCTTGAGTAAGCTGTATGTTCTCGGCAGATACCTGCAAGTGCATGCTGTCCTCCGGACGAGCAATTTCATAGCGCACATCCTCGTCTTTGCAACTGATGGCAAAGCTGGAAATCATGGCTAATAAAAGATATAATTTGGTTTTCATTTTCTTGTTCTTTTTTTATGATTATTTCCAGTATGGAAGCTGTCTCAACTTATTGTTCTTTTCCATCTCCGATTGGTGAATCGGGAACCAGTAAAAAGCCGGTTTATAAACACGAGTCTGATAAGCTGTCAGCGCATAGAACGAATCTGCATCCTTGCCGCTATAATTCATTCCATAGAAAGCTCCGTTCAGTGTGTTTTCCGCTTCTTTCCAACGGCGCAGGTCGTCGTAACGTATACCTTCGCCACAAAGTTCTACACGCCGTTCGGCACGAATAGCCTTACGCACTGCTTCTTGTGTATCGTCCACTTGGATTTCATCAGCAAAAACAGGATCAACAGCCTCCAACGTGTATTGTCGGATACCTGCTCGCTCGCGGATTTTATTGACATATTCCAACGCCTCTTGACGGTTGGCATGGCTGTCTTCGCATTCGTTCAGCGCTTCCGCGTAGTTCAAGTAAGCCTCTCCCAACCGATAGATAATTCCCGGACGATATTGAAAATTGTCCTCTTTCACATTTGTCTTGGGCGATACACGTTTGCGGATGAGGTATCCGTTTTGCGGGGCATCGTGTGTATGCGGGTTGTCAACAGAACCATTGAAGAAGTTGAACAGACGCTTTTCTGTTGTGAAATAAGAGTTGTTGAATGCTACCGACACGTAGAAACGCGGTTCGCGCTTGCAATACATATTATAGGTATTGGCATACGTGACAGCCCCTCCATTCACCTCTTCATCCCAAATGGTGTTGTCAAGCGAAACATTGGCCGTAGAAAAGCCGTCGGCCTGATAACCTCCTTGCGGATTGTCGATGGGCAATCCGTTTTGCATGAAAAATGCGTCAACCAAAGACTGAGTGACACCCAATCCACCACTACCGCCACTGGCAGCCGGAGTAGCATGCTTTTCGTATGAACCATAGTCACAGCTGGGACGTGCAAACAGAATTTCAGTGTTTCCTTCGTCAAAACGCTTCAAGAACAGATTTTGATATGACATAAACGGGTCGATGGTACCATCTTCGTTTTTCTCTACGTAGAGTTTATAACCGGACTTTTCTGCCTCATCAATCAGCAATTTACATGCTTCTACAGCTTTAACCCAACGCTGCGGGTCGTAGGAAGTGCTGAAAATATTTTCACCTTTATCGTTGGTGAAGTTGGCATAGTCACCGTTTCCGTTCACCAACGGGCTAGCGGCAAAAAGCAACATACGTGCACGAACTGCCAAACACATAATACTGGTAACACGCCCATACTTTCGTGCTTCAGTATATTTAGGTGGCAATATCTTAGAAGCCTCAAGCATTTCCTTGTCAGCCCAGTCTATTACAGTGTAATAAGGAGCCTGTCCTTTCATCAAGTCTGACAGTACAAAATCAGTTGGAGCGATATAATCAGGATCAAACGGAACAGCTCCATAAGTATTGGCAAGCAAGTAATAATAATAGGCTTTCATGAATTTACACTCCGTTTTCATATATTCTACTTCTTTTGTACTTATACCCTGTGCCGGTAGTGGATGTATGTTCTCAAGGAAAATATTAGCCTCCCGAATACATTGTGGAAGAAGTTTCCAATAATTCCCCTCCCAATCACTGTTAGGTGTCCATTCACCCAATATATAAGGAATGACTTTCCACCCCCACTGACGCCAACGTTCAGACGGAGTCTGATCATCAGCAAGGATTTCCCAACCCAATGTGTTAGTATAATCCCAATAAGGATCAGGTATAGCCGAGTAGATATTGGCAAGCCAACCCTCAATACGAGTTTTGTCTTCAAAGACCAAAGAAAGAGTTAATTCTGTATCAGTTTCTTTGTCAAGATAGTCAACACAAGACATCAATGAAGCTGTGACTATAAATCCTATAAGAATATTTTTTATAAATTTCATTGTTCTTTTTCTTTAGTTCATTCTACATTAAAAATTTACTTCTACCCCCAACATCAAAGAACGCATGGACGGATATTTTAAACCATCAGAGGTGGCCAGTTCCGGATCCCATAATTTGAACTTGGAAATATAGAACAAGTTATTCCCACTGGCAAAGAAACGAATGTTTTTGGCGCAGATTTTATTTGTGATGCGCTGAGGAAGGCTATAACCCAATTCTATTGTTTTCAGTCGGAGGAAGCTCATGTCTTTCTTCCAGAATGTGGAAGCACGGTTATTGTTATTATTGGTCGATTCCGACAGACGCGGCCAGAACACATCTTGCGACGGATTGTCTGCTGTCCAGCAGTCGGTGTAGTTGGTATAGACATTGCCAAGCACACCTTGCCCGCTGCCCGGAATGAAGTTGTCAGAACCGCCAATGATGCGATATGTATCTCCTGTGCCTTGAAAGAAGAAACTGAAATCCCACTGACGGAAGTTCAGGTTACCGCCGAAACCATATACCAAGCGTGGATCTGTCGTATTGCCGATGTAGCCTTCATCGGCGTTGGTGATGTAACCATCGTTGTTCATGTCGCGATATTTGATGTCTCCCGGACGTACATCCGCGCCTAATTGCGGTACAGGGATTCCCTCTTTCAGTTTTCCATCAACAAAATCGTCTTCTGTGAAAAGGCCTTCAGCCTGCAATCCCCACAATGTGTTAATGGATTGTCCGGTAATGGAACGATAAGTACCTTTGACAGATTCGGGTTCATCTCGCTCGATGATTTCATTCTTAGCATATGTAAAGGTTCCTCGAAGACTGATATTCCAGTCTTTATTGATGCGCTTATTGTAATTCAAAGAGAGGTCTACACCTTTGTTGTCGACTTTTCCGTAGTTGGCATACGGATTATTAATGAATCCTACTTGTGTCGGGATAGTGGCTCGTTGCATAAAAATGCTGGTACGCCGCTCTTTGAAGAGGTCCACTTGAAAGTCCAATTCGTCCCAAAGTCCGATTTCCAAACCTACATTCGCCTTGAGTGCTTTTTCCCATGTCAGGTTTTCCACACCCACTTCTCCTTCTTGCACACCTTGACGATAGGTATCGGCAGTGTATCCCCAGTTGTATCCGTTTGCATTGGAATTGATTGTAGTGATATAGGCAAAACGCCGTCCACCAATGTTGTCGTTTCCTACCGAACCGATGGAAGCACGAAGCTTCAACTTGCTTAGTGTATCGCGTACAGGTTCCATGAAATGTTCTTCACTTACCAGCCATCCCAATGCCAATGAAGGGAAAAAGCCGAAGCGCTTGCCTTTGGCAAAGTTTTCCGAACCGTTGTAGCCAAAGTTAAATTCTGAAATGTAACGTCGGTCATATGTGTACGACAGACGGCCAGCGATACCTTGCGTACGATTAGGTTGGATATCTCCCCAGTCATAACTGCGTTGGTTGTACAAGAACAGCGCGTCTACCGCATGCTTGTTGGCAAAAGTACGGTTGTATGTGATTGCCGCTTCCAGATACACACTTTGGTTGCCATAATTGGCATTGCTGGAATGATCCAAAAACTCACTGCCGTATTTTAGAATATTATGTACCAATTCACCTTCGTCATCACGTTTTTTGGCTACACTATAGTAATCGGGTTCTTTACCGCGTGTCACAAAGTTTTCGCTATATGTGTCGAATGCAAATGTCACTTTCGCTTTCAGTCCCGGAGTAATCATTTTCAGGTTCTGTTCTACGGAAAAAAGTGATTCGAGTTTGCTTCGTCCGCTATGATAATATCCGTTCTGTGTGCTGATGGCCCAAGGATTCTTACGATTGGTACTTGCTACGGGGATGGTGCCGTCGGAGTAGATTGCCGGATGCACGAAAGGAGGAGTCTCGAAAGCCGCACTAAACACTTCGTCTGTACCACTACGGCTTTTACGCAGATTTTGCAGATAACCGCCTACATTGAAACGGACCAATGTCGTTTTAGTCAAGTCGAGGTCCACATTGGCACGTATATTATAGCGGTTCAACTTGCTTGAGGTATCATAGGGCAATGTCTTGTCAACAGCCATAATTCCGTTTTCGTGATACATAGATGCCGTCAAAGAATATCGAAGAATCTCGGTACCGCCACTTACGGTAAGGTTGGCACGCGTAGAGCTGGCATAATCTTTGGTGATAGCGTCAATCCAGTCTACATCCGGATATAAGTCCTTATCATAACCGTAGTATGTTTTCAGAATCTGATCTTTGGTAAACATTCGTTTCGAGGGGTCGCTCTGCAAGGTATTGAGCAGGCTCATATATTCAGCAGCTCCAATAAACTCAGGAAGTTTGGTGGGAGCCTGAATGGACTGCTCTACACGTACATTAACAGAAGGAGCGGCTATAGTTCCGCGTTTTGTATTGATAATAATGACTCCATTCGCTCCACGTACGCCATACATAGCACTGGCTGAAGCATCTTTCAAAACAGAAAAAGATTCAATTTCAGCAGGATCAAGATCATTTAAGCTACGTTCTACACCATCTACCAATACTAATGGAGAAGTATTTCCACTGAAAGAAGCAATGCCTCGAATCCAGAAATTTGAGTTATCATATCCGGGTTCGCCAGATGGCTGTACTGCAATCACACCTGCTAACTGTCCGGCTAAATTGTTACTGAGTGAACGGGAGGACCCGACTTGCAACTTGGTAGGTTCTATAGTCTGTACCGAACCAATAACTGAAAGTTTCTTTTGATTACCATAACCTACTACCACAACCTCATCCAAAGCTTCTACATCTTCTTCTAGTATAATATTGAAGTTGATTTCATTTCCAACCACGATTTCTTTAGACTTGAAACCTATGTAAGTTATATTTAATACACTCTGTTTATTCGGTACCTCAATATAGAAGTGACCATCCACATCAGTTATAGCCCCTCCTGACTCATTTTTGACTGTCACATTAACACCTGGAAGTGGAGATTTCTCTTTATCAAGTATGGTTCCACTAATTCGAATACCTTTTACTTGCTGTTGGACAATAATACTTTCTGCTATAGACTCATCAGCATAAACTGGAAAGAATCCTATCCACAAAAATAGTGGCGCCAGAATAGTAGTTTTTACTTTCATAGTTTTTAAAATTAAAAGATTAACGTCATTGATTACAATATAACAGCCTATTAAGCAGAACGACATATCGCGGGTCTGGATACTTGTTGGCTATTCGAATTATTACCCTTTGTTTCCTAATTAAATTGTTCTTTTGCATACATAATATAAGATTTTAAAGTTGATAAAAAAGTATAAATTATAAACTATCTCTTTCTTGGGAAAAGAGACAACGCAAAAATATCAGATAAGAAATACTAATTATGAATCAAAGAGTGAAAAAGTAGTGATTTATATCAATGAAAAAACACGTAAATCACTGTATATTAGAAATATAAAAGAATATAGTAAAACTAAAAAAAGTAGTAAAAATATAAGTGTAAAATAAGAATATTCTGAATCGTAAACTTCTATTAATCTTTTGATTTTCCAATTTTCATTACCTCTTGTTCTAGTAGGTTACGGTCACCAGCGGCTTTATTTCGAACTTTCGTACGGTAATTATAAATGGTGGTTACAGAATAGCGTAGAAACTGAGCAATCTTCACGCTGTCACTAATGCCCAAGCGTATCAGTGCAAAGATGCGTAACTCTGTATTCATCCGTTCACCAGTTTTCAAAGATATTCGCTCATCATTGGTAAGCAAGGCATTGAAATCCTCCACAAAAGTAGGGAACATTTGCAGGAAAGTATTGTCAAAGTTCGTATAGAATTCCTTCAATTCCACCTCTATAAATTTGGAAGACTTGATGTTCTTGTAGAGTTCTTCCACATTCCCAGTAGCAGCAATCTTACCTAATGACCGGCGGTAATTGTCCATCTTCTCCAAATATACCGAACATTGATCCATATATCGACCAATATACTCCTCCTTCAGATAAGAATTCTCAGCAATACTGTGGTTAGCCTCCTTAAGCTTGTGCATCGAAAGATGAAGTTCTTCATTCAGTTCTTTCAACCGTTTATTGCTATCAATTACTTCCTTGCGAGCGACAGCCAGCTTCTTCATTTGTTTATATACATAAAATATGGCAAGCAACAGAAAAAATGAAAGCATGCTGATAGATACCAATGCCCATTTCATTTGTTCCTGCTGTTTTTCCGTCTTTTGTTGGTAAGCATCGTTGATGATTGGAAATATCTCCAGAATCTCCAATTTGCGCAACCGAGCATTACAAACTGCGGCATCTTCCATGCATATCTTTACATAAGAATAAGCACGCTCAATATCCCCCTCTTGATAAAGCAATATAGCCAGCTTACGCAAAGAGATGTATTCCCGGACAGCAGTTTTCATATCTGCTATGGCAGAAACAATCAGAAATTCTTTTTCTTTTTCTTTATCCCCTTTCAGACGATAGGACTCTGATAAAGTATAGGCGCAAATTGCAACATTATGTTCATATTCCTTCTGCTGGGCTAAATAATCTGTCAGTAAGCAAATGGCTTTATCGTATTCGTTGCGTACATTATATTGGTCGGACTGAACTAAGGTATGTATCAAAAGGTTATCCTTATTGACCAGTAGCAATGAATCACGATATTTGTCCGTAAGTTCCGTATAAAGTTTTCTTTCATACTTTGTAATTGCATAGTCAGCCATAAGTCCATAGATTGTGCGATAGATATGATAATAATAGGGACGGAGGTTTTTCGACAACCGTTCAATATGAATATTTCGCATCAAATCCATTGCTTCCTTATACATGCCTGCCATTCCTAAGACATCAGCTTTATTCATACGGGCATTATCTATATATTCTCGGTTTCCAAGACGCATAGCTATCTGTTCCCTCTCCTCGGCAACATAAAATGCAGAATCCGTATTGAATGAACGATATTCATCCAATAACGCACTAAGAATGGCAAAATGTTCTTCCTCTGATATGGACTGAAGCAACTGATTTTTCAGTTTTGCCAATCTCAACTCTTTTTGTTCCATATATATAGGGCGTTCCTTTATTGACTGATCTAATTTCAGCAATAAAGAATCGACTCGGTTGCTGTCTATAGCATAAACATAACATATGCCAACGATACAAAAACACCAAAATACAACTATACTTTTCATAGCTTAACATATCAATCAAAAACTTCATATTTGAAAGTCTTTACGCAAAAGTAACTAAAATACAAAAGAATTTATCTACTTTATATGAATTATTTTAATATTCATACAGTATATGTTCACACATTATTTAACCTTAAAAATAATACTATTGCGTATTGCGATGGCTTTATTTAACAATTTATTACCAAAGCCATATCTGCTAAACTTATAACATAGAATTATTAATATGTTTCACTCTGACAATAAATGTATTTTCCAAAAATTATATTGAGCTGTGATAAATACGATAGTTATGCTTGTTTAAACAGCCCTTGAATCCTGCCGCATTTCAATTCTCTTTTTCCCATATAACGATTTTCCCGTTTTTATTTATCCCGTCAGTAGCTCCACCTTGCCGGGTTCAGGGTGCGAAGCTACGGACGGGGCCCCTAAAAATCTGCAAGGCCGCTTCGCGCCCTGCGGGTTTTGGCGAAAATTTTTCAATCCGTCCAGCCGGGCGGTTGAAAATTTTTCACCAAAAGCCTTGCATATTTTCTCCCCGTCCGTATCTGCCCCCTGAAACGAGCAAGGTGAAGCCACCGACAAGGCATAAAAAAAAAGTCAATGTTATGAAAAAGAGAATTGAAATACAGCAGGATTTGAAACGAGGCTTCGGCTCCGCTCCAACCGGCATTAAAAATTTGGTGAAGTGGTCGCCGGTCGGTTTCGTGGTCTATGTGGCGGTGCGTTTCGTATGTGCCTTTTTGGGTGGTATGCTGCCCATGTCGGCAGTTTTGGCGGTGGTGGTTTTCCTCATCCGTGCCGTGTGGCGTATCCTTTGCGTGCCCGCTCTTTTCATCCTTGTTCTTTGCGTGATACTCTGACAGAATATAAATCATTTTAAAATCAAATCATTATGAACAAAGTACATTTATTGGGAGCTAACAGAAGTTATGACAGAGACGTTCAGACCGTTTCAGTCAATCAAGTGGTAGTATTGGAAGGCTACAGCTATGTTGTGTATGAAGTAAGCCGCAACGGGTGGGGAATAACCTATCATCTTGTCAATTTGCGGACACACGAGTTTCATACATCCGACCTTATCCGGCCGTTATCGGAAAAATTCGGAATAGGAATCTATTACGATGATGCGAACCCCAGGTTTTTAGATCCGTTGGAAACAGCCGCTTTACTCACCAAGGCAAAAGAGAAGAAAGCCGAAGAAGAAAAGAAAGCGAAGGAAACAAGAGAGGAATACGGACGTATCGCCAAAATCGGTGCGGAGCGTTTGCGCCCCCTTGTCCCGACGGATGCAAAGGCGGTCATTATCGGCACGTTACGGGTAAACGAGTGCGACAGCTATACGGACTATTACGACTACAGTATAGCAAGAACCGTCATTTTAGGCTTTTCCAAACATACACGCAACCTCTTTTCAGAAATGCGCAAGCATGCCGCCAATTTTGAGGGAACAGCCTATTTGGCGGAATATAACGCAGATTACGAACACCGTGAAAATTACAGCATGGGAGACGGTATGTATCTGGGCAGGAACAAGTACAGCGGTTGGACGGTTGAGAAAGAGCCTATCCACGACCTTGAAAAATTCATAGAACGGTATGCGCACACCGCAGGGGATGAAGCCAACCTTTGTATGAAAGCACCGCAGAGAAACAGCGATATGGCAGAACAATCCACAGCAACCGCAGACCTTTCAACCCTCAGTCTTGAAATCGTGGAATACAGCGAGAAGGCGATTGCCGTATTCGGTGACACCAGGCCGATAAAGGACATTCTGAAAGACTTGAACGGTCTGTTCCGTGCGAACCTCACCTATAAGGGCGAAAGGCGTGCAGGGTGGATATATTCCAAGAAGCAGGAAACGAAAGTAAGGGAAGCACTCGCCACGTGCATCCGTGTATGACAGCATGAACGGCAGGGCGGAACAATCCGCCCACCTATCAATGAACCCATAAAAAAGTAACGACATGAGAACAGAAACAAGAACATACACCCTCTATCGGATAACCGAGTTATCCGAGGAAGCCAAAGAAAAGGCGTATAACCAGTGGTTATGCAATGGATACTTTTACGGTTGGACGAACGAGAACCGCCAGACCCTTGACACCTTTTGTGAACGCTTCGGCATTGTGTGCCGTAATTGGAGATATGACGCATGTAATTATAGCTATGATTACCGGAGCAGGCAGGAAGACTGCATAGACAGCCTAAGCGGTTGGCGGTTGGCAACCTACCTGATGAACAACCATTGGAACGACCTGTACACGCCAAAATATTTTTGGAAAGGGACGAAAGGACGAAAAAGCAGGATATTTGTAGATGCCTGTTGTCCCCTTACGGGCTTTTATATAGATAACCGTATTCTTGATCCGATTTATCAGTTCTTGAAATCCCCCACCGAAAATATCACGTTTGACAGCCTTATGAACGAATGTCTCGACAGTTTTTTCCGTGCTTGTCGGGATGATATGGAAAGCACCCGGACTTTGGAATACTTCACGGAAGAAAGCAACGCCAACGGTTGGGAATACCTTTCAGACGGAAAACCATTCAATTAATTATCAACATTTAAAACTTATCATTATGAAAACGAACAAGAAAGTACAGACGAACAGCGTACAGAAATCAGAGAAAGAAAATGCAGTAAAGGTGACCGCTTTGGCAATCATCCCGAAACCGATTACACTACTCACACCGCAGGACGTGCCCACGGCTACCGAAGTGACAGAAGCACCCGAAACGGCAACCGTTCCCACCGTTACGGAAGAAGCACCGCAGCAGGCCACGTTCAAGACACCGCTTGCAACGGCCACAGCCGAAACAGACCTTGACATCACCACCGTACACCCAAGCACGGACAACCACCGCAAGACGTTCAATGACGCATCATTGCAGGAACTTGCGGAAAGCATTCGGGAAGTGGGAATCTTGCAGGCCATTGCAGTACGCCCACGCACGGAAGGCGGTTATGAAATCATATACGGTGAACGCCGTTACCGTGCCTCATTGCTTGCAGGAGCAAAGACCATAAAGGCAACCATATATAACAATGTGACGGACGATGAAGCGGAAGACATGTCGTTAAGCGAGAACTTGCAGCGTGAGCAGGTACGCCCCACTGAAGAAGCAAAAGCGTTCAAGCGGTTGCTTGAAAAGGGCAGATATGACATGTATTCACTGACCGCCCGTTTCGGACGGAGCGAGAAATATATCTATACCCGATTGAAACTGAACGAACTCTATGCGCCTATCGGTGAACTGTTGGACAATGAAACAATCACCGTCAGCGTAGCCGAGGAGATAAGCACCTATGAGCCCGATATACAAAAGGACGTGTACGAGAAGCACCTCAAAGAGGGGAACGGTGAGGATTGGACGGGATATACATTGAACCTCTTCAAAAGGTACTTTGAAAAATACTATACCACCGACCTTGGGCAATACAAGTTCGACAAGACGGAATGCAATACATGCGTACACAACGCAGCCAATTACAACCTTTTTGCCGAGCATAACGGGTGCGGACACTGCACCAACCGCAAATGTCTGGAAGCCAAGAACGCAGCCCATGTGGCAAAAGAGACGGAGAAACTTTTGAAATCCGATCCGAAGCTGGTTATTGCACGCCCCTATTACGGAAGCCGTAACGAAACGGCACTCCAAAAGTTGGACAGGAAAGGGCATGAAATCAAGGAACTCGACTACAACGTATCGGCTAGGGAATTCCCCAAAGCCCCCGAAGCACCTAAGAAAGAGCAATATACCCAGCCGAAAGAATACGAACAAGCGGTGCAGACATTTGAGCGCAGAAACGAGGAATATGCCCGAAAGGTGGAAGAACTTAACCGCAAGAAAGAGGAAGGCAGGATAAAGACCTACGTGAAAGTAGGGCAGACGGAACCCGAACTCTGCTACGTGGAGATAAATAAGAAAGAAACCGCCCCCGTCACTATCGGGACATTGCAGGAAAGGGACAAGCGTTTCAAACAGCTTTCCATCGAAAAGACCGTTGCCGATACGAAAAAGATTGTCCGTGAGAACGACTATCCCGAAAGCCCGTTCACGCAGTACGAAGACGGTATGGTTTATTTCGCCATGCTTGCCCAACTTCAAAGGAGACATTTCCCGCTTTTCGGCATCAAGGACCAGCCTTTCGCATTGGACGAGAAACAGCGGATGAAAATCGTTGCCAAACTGACGGACGCACAAAAAACGGTAATCAAACGGGACTTCATCAGCCACTTCCTTTGTGAGAACGGCCACGGAGACAACAACGCATCCAAGCTGCTGAGGGACTTCGCAAACATGCACTTCCCCGACCAATACGGACTTGTCAAAGCCACCCACGAGGAAGAATATCAGAAACGGCATGAACGTTTGGAGGAAAGGATAAAGGAAATGAAGAAAGCGGAAAAGAAAGCTGCCAGGGAAGCCGAAAAACAGCAGACGGCAGAAAAGACGGAAAAGAAGACCACCGCCCCGAAAACAGAGAAGCCCGAAAGCGGAAAAGCCGCCTGACACCAAGCGGAAAGCATGTGCCGGAAACAACATCCGGCACATCTTTTTCACCGCCCCAAGAGAACAGAGGGCAGGGCCGGACGACCCCACCCACATCGCCACCGTAAAACCTTTTAAAATATCAGCGAATGAAATATATAAGAATGTTCCCGGACGTGGAGTATTCCACCGACAGGGATTTTTTCCTTGAAAATCAGATTGTCTGCATTGTAAGCAGGGAGGGCACGAAGTTTTGCAGCCTGATAGAAAACCGTCTGTTCATGCGTTCCCAAAGCCGCCATATCAGCAAGCGGATGCAGCTGCATATCATGTGTGAAATCCACAAGGAAATCTGCTGCCTTCGCTATGGCGGCGAGCCGGTGGAATGACCTGCCACACCCCACACCTGAATACTTCCTCTCAAAAAAGTCGGGCAATCCCTATGCGGTTGCCCGGCTTTTTTCTATTTTTGCAGGGTTGAATCAAAGTAAGTATTCGATAAACTCCCTCGTATAATGGGTAACGTATGTTCATAATATCGTTTATTCATTTTATCGTTCTATGATTTATTGTTACATCAATTCAACCAAAAGATGTGCAGGGTTCTATAGAAGTTGATATTTTTCCTACTAATGGAGCGGATAAAAGGGAGTTTCCCCCCTTTTCCCTTATTTTCCTGTGATAAATGGGATAAAGCGGTATTTTTATCCCTGCTTTCCCGCCATAATTGGTATAAAAGGGTATTCTTTCCCTTATTTTCCCTATTTA
>OJSG01000727.1_pt1 | contig 29140 bp, 25 predicted proteins | sample 1599371 | NCBI WGS metagenome assembly OJSG01 (sample SAMN04168658, study PRJEB22393) | human gut metagenome | biome: human gut microbiome; feature: stool | host: Homo sapiens | collected 2014-03-24
TCATCTCTTTCAGTTCGTCAATCGTATGTTCATGCTCGACCAGTATAGGATACCCTTCATCATTGGTAACAATAAGCTTTCCGGCAGATTGACCGTCTAATAATTCTTGCCAATACTCAGTGCTTATTTCTACGCCACCTTCTATCGGTGTGTCGTAGAATCCGCTTTTCCAATACATTTTTTGTTCCATAATTATTCTTTAATTAATTATTTCCATCGACCTATTGCCATCCAATTCCATTCTTCTCCTCCTTCTCCTTCAGATGTTACAGAACGAATTCTAAAATTTGATATATTTTTTGAAACTACCATTTTACCAACAATGGTTTGATATGAAGATATAGTAGTTGTTACTACTGTATAGTCAGTATTATAAAACGAAGTAGGGAGATAAGCATATTGATAGCCTACTACAGCGCCACAGCGTCCCCATTGTATCAGCAGACCGTTATTAAACTTAGCATAACCGTTCTGATTAAGTGAAACGGTCATGGCGTTGGAGAGGTCGGCTTTAGCGTATGTAGTACTTAGATTGCTTAGTTCATCCTTTTCCTCATCAGTCACAAAACGCTTGTTTTTCTCCTCTGTTACATCACTTGCTTTATGAGTATGCTCAATCAGTGCGAACAAATCTTTCCCAATAGGAGTAACAGACCATTTACCCGTAACACCGGAAGACGGGTTGCAGGAATAATAGCATAATACGCCATCTTGGTCTAATGCCACGAATGAGCACTTTGAATTATCTTCTGCCAATTGCATGTTTAGCACTCCCAAATTGTAATACTCACCTTTTTCGTCCAGGACATATACCATTCTACCGGATTTCCATGCTTCGTAAATAGAATTTATTTCGGTTAGGTGGTCTTGGGTTACGTTACCGTCATTTACGATGGAACTGAAAGACAGGGAAGATTTGTAGATCCCTGCCGCATTACCCGCAGCAGGTAGCTTGTCGATAGCATCGTCTATCTCTTCGGCTGTATGCCTTAATGTTTTAGTTTCTTCTGCCATAATATACTTATTTAATTATTCATCCCATGAAAAATGCTCTTCACCGATTTCATTGAAATTAGTTACGTACCAAATATAATTACCTTCACTATATTCCATTGATTTGACACGTAGTTCCGCTCCTGATATATCTACTTTATTATAAATTGGTGATTCACCAGCCATAAAATGCGTATAAATAAATCTTCCGTTATTGTAATTTTTCACAAAGTAATTCGGAGAGGACCGTGAATCTATCCAATGTCCGAATATGGAAACTTCGATACTGGGAAACATACTCGGGTCTGGCAATATAGCTGTTTGAACATACAGATTTCCTCCACCGCCATATGCAAGTCGAATATTGTATCCTTTAGATAAATCTAAAATAATTCCTTCCGTAGATACAGGAATTTCTATATATGGGTAGGAAATATTTGCACGTATTTTCAATAATCCGTCCTTATCCCATTCTATATTATTAGAAGCTAGAAACCCGCTTCCATCTTTTTTTAATGCCCATTTTTCACCGTTTGATAACAATTCATCAGCGTTTATATTATCTGCTTTTAATCGTGGTTTACCATCTTCTCCTATTTCAAATACGGCTATTTGGTTCCCATCCCGGTCTTTTATCGTGAAATTATCGGTAGACACATCTATTTCAGCACCGTGTATTTTCAAACCGGTTACAGGGTCAAACTGAATAAATGAGTTTTTATCTCTGTCACCAACATAACTGCGTCCGTAATTATTTGAATAGAACTGCTGCGTCTCCTGGTCGAATCCCTCTTCCTTGACAGCCTTTCCTTCCAAAGTATAAGAATCAATACCCTGCAACATCTGTATGGTTGGGGCGGTAAGCCCATAGGCGGACAAAAGGATAGCATTCTGACGTGCGGGATCTGTCTTGTTCCCAAGTTGGATTATTTTGTCACCTGCCTGCGGAATATCGCTGCCTTCCTCGCAGTCATCTACTGACAGATCTATATAGTTTTCTCCAACAGACAAAACATACCGCCAATAGTAGCGGTTAGCTACATTCTCATAAACTCCAGCCTTGATGTTAAACTGACGACATTGCGCCATGTCTCCGGCTGCGAACTGGTTGATGATGGCTTTCTCACCATCGTCGGCAGTGAAGTAACAACGGTACACGCCACCTGTCTCTACGGGAACATACAGGGCTGCGTTGTCCGAGTCGTAGAGACGTGCCCCGCTTGAATCATATACGGATGCTACGGAAATTTTCTCGACCTTCGTACATTCAATGCTGGCTAGTGTAAGAAGTATCTCACCGCCTACCGACTGTAGTTCCTTGATTGTCAAAGATTCAAACACAGCCTTCAACCGGACATATATTTCATCAAATTCGGCATACGAACGTCCGGTCTTCGGGTCACGCTTGACAAGGAATCCAGTACCAAGCGCACCGCTTATGAAGTTCTGAGATTCTATATTATCGGTTATGACACCGCCTAACAACTTTACCAGGTATTCAGTTTTATCTTCCTGATCTTTTCTAAGGCAGATCCTTTTTAATAATTCTATAGCCTTGTTTAAATCCTCGTTTGCGCGGAGGGAAGACAATAAATTATTGTCAGTCAGTTCTGTATCTGTGTCATCTGATGTTATTATTCTGGATGTTATTTCATGAATTGTACGAAGAGACGATAGTACATTGCGGTCAGTTAGAGACCTCATATCATCCTTTTTTATGATATCTACCCCTGATCCACCACCACCTATAATAGTCGTGTTTCCTCCACCGGAAGAGGGAGATACCACCATTCCGGGAGGATAATTCTTAGATCTCGGACTTACCGGAATCGTTCGTGTTCTTATCAAAATATCACTATCGCTCATACTTCTATCATTATGCAACTGAACCGGTTCATTTTAAAGTTTATGGAACCGCCTACGTTGATGAATCTTTTATTAACCATATAATTGTCATACAAACGGGATATGGGCGTTAAATCTGGTATTGCCTTTATTACTTGGGTGAGTTTGATATGGGGGGAACTATAGCGTTTGACTATCCGGCGAATAAGTTGCTCTTCTGGCCGAATCGCAGTTTCTTCTATGGCGGAATATAGATTATCGGTCAAGTATTGGTCTCCTAACATTACTTTACTATAACATGCCCCGTCGTTATTATAGCTGGATATTTTAAATTCTATTTCATCTAGTTCGTTAATAAAATTCTCATTGACTATGTTCTCATAAATGCGGTCGGAATTATTATCTTCATCATCTGAGATATTATCGGGCTTTTGATAGACGATATCGAAATCTTTTAAATAATATCCTAAGCAAGAACTAATATGCGGTCTGCCATTTTCGCCGGCCTTTTTCATCAATATCGATAGTTCAATATCCCCAATAAGAGTAGAATCGACCGGTATTATAAAACCTTTAAGCCCCTTGTATGGCATATCTGGCGTTTTTGTATTTCTTAAATCTCTAAACCCACTTCCGCCTAAATTAGATACGGTAATATAAGTCTTGACAGGAACCCATCCGAGACCATTATAATATTTATCTCCTATGCGGAGACTGATAAATATTATTGAATCTAAAGAAGTATCTTCCTGGTTTAAAAAAGACATTTCTTGGTCTTGGTAAAAAGGCATTACACTTCCCGAAATGCAGAATACACCTTTTGGAAATACTTTGTAGTCTTTGTTTGCAAAAGAAAGTATGATAAGTTCGTTGTCTACAACGGATATATTAGATAAATCCTTAATTCTTATCTGTATTGAATTATCGTAGGTGTATTCTGATAATTCCGAATCTCTTGGATTATATTGACAGGTTTTTACTAATCTTGCCCCATAAAGATAGTTTAACCCGTTCGGATTGTCTATAAAGTCTTTCGGGTTGGCCTCAATCATCCTCCCGTCACCATCTTTATAAAGTTTTAAATCAACAGACTGATTTAATAAGTATTTCTTTTTAAAAGCTTGTGTCGGGTTAAATTGGGCGTTATATTGAGTTGTAGAGGCGATTACTTCGGACTTATCAAAATCAATTTCTTCGAATAAAGAACCGGATATAGGATAATTACTACACCGGATTGTAGTTTTATTATAACCGGGCAAAATATCTAGTGTATGTTCGGAACCGGCGAAACCGATATTCTGTATATTAAGCAAGCTTGGAGAACTTGTTCCAACTTTCTCGAATGTTACAGGATTATACTTATAAAACTCTCCGATATGGTCAATATCAACGAAATATAATTCACCTCGCCAGTCAATACAAGTCCAATTAAGAAACTTACAGATTTCCTCAAGAACTTCCTTTAGCTTCATCGGTTTGTCATCCTCATCAAAGAAGTCTTGTTCACTGACTGTCATACTTTCAAGAATGTTTGTTCCTGCTACATAATCTTCTGCATTTTGTGCATATACATGTGGAATGTAGATGTTTGTATATTGACTATTTGCAGATGAAATGCATTTTTTTAGCAAATCCCAAAGTGATATGAATACACGATTCTCGCCGACTTGTTTGTAATCGATGAATTCTAAGGTAGACATTGCACTCATGCATTCCAGTTGAAGTTCAAAAATCGTAGAACTATAATCCTGTGTGTAAAGTTCCGGCTTTATGAATCCACACCAAGTAACTGTACCATTCTTTTTGAATGTTACCCGATATTGCTGATATGCAATAGAAAACAAGCTTTGCAGATAGTCGTTACCTACAATATGAATTGTTGCCGTACTGAACCGGGTAGGGGTATACAAGAATTCCTCATCCGTAATATCGACGGTGAAAGGATTCTCCCCCGGTGTCAATTCCTGAACAGAACCTGAATAATTGTCTTTCTCTATTTCTACGACACATGGCGTATTATCCAAGGTTGCAAATGGTATGGTATATATAAGTCCGTAATTCATGATATCGTTTTTTTTCCTTGTGACTTTAATTCATTGTTAATGGCTAAAATGATATCTTTAGCTCTGACTTTTGTTGTAACTGTAGATGACAAACTACTATTATTGGCATTGCCCAATTTCCCGGAATTGATAGCTTTGAATAGGTTGCTCTGCTGTCCTTGGTTGAGTATCATTTCTCCGGCATTAACTCTGGCCAGGATTTTATCGCCCGATGAAGGCCCGCCACCAATTATTCCGCCTTTGGCGAATTTAGGCAGTGTGGCAAATAACGCAATGATTCCGGCAACCGCTGCTGCGGCCATAGCTATGCCGACAAAGGGAATACCTGCGACACTCTTTCCTGCTGCTGTTGCAGCTTCAGCAGTATTAGCGGCAACAACTCCGCGAGAATTGGATTTCTTGGTTTCGGCTGCCGTTGTATCAACAGCCATTTCTTTGGCTGCATTGATTATCTTTTGATTGGAGACTTGCTGTTCGACGACTGATTCCGCTTTTTGGGCTGCCGATAATCTGTTTGTTAACTCTGTGATATTTTCAATCATCTTGATTATGGAAAGGAATGAATCTACAACAGTCGTTAATGTGTTCCAGATAGCCATTATCTTTTCCCATTCGGAGGCATCAACGTCATTCATTACTTCATTCAGGTTTTGAAATGCACTGACCACACGGTCTGAACTGCTTGCAATGTCCTTTATACCGGAATACAGGGATTCATTAAGTTCCTTATTGAAATTTTTAATATCTTCTTGGACTTGAGCAAGTTTCAGTGCATCCTCCAGGTTATCGACATTCGCAATGGCACTGTTTAATTCAATTTCTAAAGACTTGGCGGTGTCACTTCCCGCTTTCTTAGCCTCTTCAAACTTTTCCCTTAAATCATCCTTATATTTAATCCAGATATCCAGTTCCTCCGTTTTTTTATCTACGTCAGTTTTTTTGTAATCGAAAGTCGTGTCCCTTTTTCCGATTTTAGGAATATCAATCCGTAAATTGTCGCCGACAATACCGCGCATTTTCTTTATAAAGCCGTCGGCTGCGTCACCTATATTTTCAATAGATATGGCCGAGTTAGCCGCTGCTATTGCGGCTTCTACCAAGGCCTGACGATACTCGTCTTCAGATATCAGTTTCTTGTCTAGCTTGGCTTTTGCAAGGTTGGCGGCTTTTTTATAATCTTCTTGTACTTTGTTTAATTCAGTTTGTGCCTTGACAGATTCTGTTATACGGGGATTTAATGTACCGAGTAGCGCTTTTGCATATGTCTCATTTGCATTCGCGGACTTTCCTAAAATACCTCCAAGTTTAACTACTGTATCAGAGTTGAGTTTGTCTATCTCTTGATTGAACTGTTCTTGCGTAATGGCACCGGCGTCGAGTTGATTCTTGTATTTTTGTAGGGAGTTTCGATAATCTTCTTCTGCTTTTTGAAGCGGGGTTTGTTTATTTTTATCAGTATTATCGTTTGACTTATCTGTGGAAACAGCAGTTTTAGCAATCTCTGATTTAAGCCTGGACTTTGCGTCTTTAATTATTTTAGCATATTCAATATACGCATTTAAGTCGTCTTCTAGACCATTTCCAAATCCCATCGCGTCAACCATGGACACTTTGTGCTTCGCTTTAAACTTTTCCTCTTTAATCAGGTCTCCGCGCGCCATTGCCCAATCAGGAGCCATTTCTTGAACGGTTTTTCCATTATAAACCTTGGCGCCTATTTTCCGTGATTCGTTCTCGCTTTCGGCTATCTCTTTTGCGGCAAGTTCGGCTTTAGCTGCACTTGCCAACAACTTGATGCGTTCAGATATTTCTTTATTGACATCTTGATTAACTTTTAGTTCAGTACCAAGAATACCGTTAATCTGTCTTAGTACCTGTTTCTTATAGTTCAGTGACGAATTTGTTTTATTGTATTCTGATAATAGGGCCTTAACTTTTACGATTTCTGTATTCGATTCTGATACGTGATTCATCCGGTTCAAATAATTATCAAACAAGCCCTTTATCCGTTTAGATTCCTTATAGGCATTATAAAATTTAGCGATTATGGCTCCTATAACTGCAAGTATTGCTGTAGGGGCCATAGAAATGAGAGTCGCTTTAATAGACAGCATTGCTTTGCTAAACGCCATTTTAATGGAAGCGCTCATTTTTTGCGCATTCCATGTGGTTTCATCAAACTTCTGTCCGGCATCTTTTGCGGCACGACGGGCGGCTGATTTAGCCGCTAGTTCTGCTTTAGCAATAGCTGCTATGATATTATTTACAAGACGGCTTGTTACTAATACTGAAATCGTTGCGACCGTATAAGTTACTACGCTTCTAATATTATCCGCAGCCGATTTAATCGCATTTGTCAACCAATCAATCAAAGATTTATATTTACTTTGTACATCCGCCCCGTTAACTAATTCAGTAAAAGCGTTTTTCAGATGATTTACGGACGTTTCCAAGTTATCTGTATCAACATTCGGAATCATCTCGTTAAGTGCTTCTGCGAACTTGGGAAGCATATCTTTACTCATTAACTGACCCTGCTTCATCAACTTGTCAAGATCGGCAACGGAGACACCGGCGGCCTTTGCCATCGCTTGTAATGCCACTGGCAAACGTTCACCCATTTGTAGACGGAGTTCCTCCGAACTGATTTTCCCCTTACTCATCATTTGCGAGAGTGCAAGCATAACCCCATTACTGTCGTCTGCGCTCATGCCGAAAGCCGTACATGCCCGGGAGACAGACTCAAATACCTTGCGCTGGTCCATCATTGACATGTCGGAGATAGAGGCAGCAGCCGTAAACTTTGCGTAGCTGGCTGTCAAAGCGTTAATCTCCATCCCGTATTTTTTTGCTAAGTCCAGCAAATACCGCTGATTATCGGCGAATTGTGCCGTTCCCCCAGATACATTCTTTAAGGCTGTGGTTACTCGGTTTGTTTCCCTTGCCACATCTATGAATCTAGAGACAAGATTACTTAATCCGATACCGCCAGCGCCTAATGCAGCCGCGAAGGTCAATATCTGCATCTGCATAGAGCGGAATGCCGCTTTTACTTGATTGCTCCCTTTTCTAAAGTTTTCCGTAAGCAAATTAATTGCTATACTGAATGATAATCTTCCAGCCATATTCTTATGATTTGAAAATGTTTTTACCCTGCTTTAATAAGTTCTCGAAACATTCGACTTCGGTTTCATTTATTTCTTTTTCTGCCTCTTTCTCGACTTCTTCCCATGGGAATATGATTAGATCCTTAGCCCCATTTTTCATCTTTCGTACATCGATATGAGGGAGAATAGTAAGATACGTCCACATTCGAGCACTTTCCATTTCTTCTCTGCGTTTTTTTTCATACGCCTCAATGTAGAGCGGGAGATCGCATAGTTCCATTTCATTGAGTGCATAATGTGCATCTAATCCGGCCATGATAAGGGTGGATACGATACTGGCTATGGTTTCCGGGCTAACATCGGTATTACCTACATCAGCTTTTTCCTGTTTTTTTTGGAATTGGGACATGACTCTCGTTATGCGTTCAAGCTCAGATACCATTTGTTTTGTGAAAGTTTTGTCCATGATGGCCCGTTGGAATACATTAAACGTGTAGGAAGAACCTGTTTCTGTCAGATACATAGCATATAGCAGGCTTTCTATTTCTTCCGGATTATTGTAATTCATCATAGAAAAGGACTTACCCTGCTTCTGTTCCCAACGAATAACGGATTTAATCGTCAGTCTTATAAACTTTAAGCGAGAAATATACTTTGGTTTAGAAACAATAGGGTGAGAGCGCTTGTTGGGAATAACCACAACACAGCAAATCCATATCAGACACACTAATATAATTACGAAAAAGGCAACGACCATAATAATTTGATTTAGTAAAAGAAAAAGGCGGCCATCTTAGGACCGCCTTATAACATAATATTATAATTACCGCTTTATGCTTTAGTCGGTGCAGATGCAGAATTTACACTGACCGGAGATCCTTCTATTGGAACTAATGCGCCAAATCCTTTGAATGATGCACTGCATTTGGCGATCTGACCGGCTTCCGATGTTACCGACAAGGACGTAATCAGTACCTTCCCAGTATAGTTAATCTTTGTCTTATCTGGGGTGAAAGTACCGCCAAAATTATCCTTGTCTGAAGAAGCTGCTTCTCCGAAGAAAAAGTCGATAGGAGCGCCTTCTATCATTTTCTTCAGTAACGTGTCATAGCTCATAGCCCCCTCCTTGCGTGTAATAAGGGACTCGGATGATAGCGTGTAGCTTCTTTTTCCTGCGAGTGATCCCGCCCAACTGCCCATCATTTTATTGGAAATGTCAATCTCTTCTACGGATACTTCCAAAGTAGCACTGGACGCGAAAGCAATCGGGTCTTCTCCAATAAAGGCGAACAGCTGTCCCTGATAGACGTCCGCACTCGAATCTAATTTTGTTCCTGCCATAATAATTATCTGTTTTTAATTGAAAACTGTAAAACTTGAATATATTTATTATCAATGAAGTCCTCTGTGGAGTCTTCAAGTTCAATATGGATATCCGGATCTGCAAAATCACCGGACAAAGTGTCGTAAATCAATGAAGCTAGGTGCTGGCTACGGTCGTAATTTTCGCTGATAGCGACTACATTTACAATCGGTACTTGTTGGTATATGCCAAATTTAGTACTGTCTTGTTTGTAACCGTCACGTTGGTAGACTATAAAATCGCCTACTGTATTTTCCGGAGCGATTATAGGAAATACCTTTTCACCGATAGCTTCTTTGATGTCTTCCGACGAAAGTAGGATAGCCCGTATTTCTGTTGCAATTTTAAAAGGATTCATCTTCTGTCATTTATTCGTTGTATCGCTTTTTGCACACTTTGATAAATAGCCTGCATAGCCTTGTTTTCCTCCGTCTGTTTTGCGTCATCCCAGAAACTGTTCCCCGGCATAATGCCTCGAGTCGTGCCTGCTTTAGTATAACGCCTTTTCGTTCCCCTGTCTACAAGATGGGCGTGATTTCCCCCTGGACGATCAAATCCGGATAAAGCACCTAGTTTATTGCGTTTTACCCGTGTAGTGAAGGAATTCATCAAGTGGTTAGTCTGCTTGCCGTGATGCAGTAGTCTTGCCCGGAGATTGCTTCGACCTTTTACGCGAAATACATTGACCGCCGCACGTAATCCGCTTTTGATTGCTTTGTCTTTTTCGAAGTCTTCCAGGTTTCGAACCAGATACTGGATATTTTCCCTGTCAATAGCTCTAACTTGAATCATACGTCAATCTTTTTAAGGGTTAATGTAAGCTCGTTTCCCGTTGGTTCAATCATCTTTATTTCCCAAACGGAATCTGCATATCTTACACGGCAGCCGTATTTGATTTGCGGATATTTACGTACTTGCATAGTGATTGTGTGGCCTATAAACTGCTCATGCGCATTTTCATCTGTTGCAAGAAGTGTTTGTTTTACGCGTTGCGCCCGACATTGGAATACTTCTTTGTATTCCTTATTGACGGCCCCTGTCGGAGATTTTACTTCTACAGGATTCTCAAATACAAGTATATATTTCAATAATCCGGCTCTCATTTGGCGTAATTCCGATAAAGTGATACGAGATGGCTGTAAGACAGCGGGATTTCAGCGGACTGCACGAAAGCTACAGGTTCTCGATTGGCGTAGAACTGTCCGACCATCAAGAGAATACATTGACGAAGAGGAGAGGGGAGTTTCCCCTCATTCTCTTTCTCTAATTCGCTAAGCTTCTCGCATATATCTTTCTCTACAACGGCTTCGGCAGCCTCGATAAGACCTTTGATATATTCATCATCTTCTGTGAATGATTCTTCCACGTTCAGATGTCTCTTTGCCAGTTGTAAATCGATATGCGCCATATTATTTCATTGAAGCGATGGTAAACGATTCAGGACGGATCATACCCATATTCCAATATGAGTTGATAACCAAGCGAACCATACCTTTTGTTGCCTGTGTGTATGGGTCTACAGTCATATCGATGGCTCCCCATTGCCCCAGAAAATAATCAGCCCAATTACCGAATACGATACCAAATTCATCCTTTCCGTCCTGTAACCCTTTGGGAATGTTATTTGTACGCAATGCGCGATAACCGTTCAGCATACCTATCCCTTCGTTCCCGAAGATAAAGCCACCGGCACCGGATACGTCTTTAACTTTCGTTTTGGCCTTCCCGACCAACGATGGGTGCATGATATAGGCTAAGTTACCGAACAATGCGTTATTCAAATCCGCGTTTGTTTCAAGTTCCACAATCTTTGCCCAATCCATATCCCCTTTAGTTTTTCCGAGAGTTTGAAATATGCCGTCAGGTACATTATCTTCGTGTGCGGCATTGCTCAATGCGGTTTTCTCCACTTTTTGAGCAATGGCAATAGCAAGTAGTTGCCGGATCAGGCCTTCTACAGAGCGGTTTTCCTGAATAAGAAGTTGTTTGGAGATGTCTACATAGGCCGTCAAACGGTTCGGGCTGTAGAGCTTGCCTTTAGAAAATTCTCCTTTACCGTCTTTAGCTTCGTCATTTTCTCCTTCCCAAAAAACTTGTGCCGCACTATGCTTGGGCCAGTAGATGTTACCAACCAAACCGGTCATCATACGTACACCAGCTTGTGACAATACCAGATTAGCCTCCAAAGGTAGTAGCAGCTCCTGTTGTTCCTCATCAATCACAACGCCGGTAGCCGCTTCTGTACCTGCCGTATAAGCAGCACGTTTTTGATATGACAGGGGCACAATTAGTTCGCCGCAATTTTCAGCGGTGGCTGCGACAGAACGATGTAATCGGGATGCTTCTTCGATAACTGCAGCCTCGCTGTCGCGTTGCTCTGTTTTATTCATTTGAGCTAGAATAGCACGACGGAGAGAGAAGTTACCGTTGCCTGCGCTTACAGTTTTAACAGGTCGCTTGCTGCGGTTTTCATCTTCTTTGGACTCGATTTCGAGGTTGATTTCAGCCATGCGGGCTTGGGCCTCTCCCAGTTCTTCATTTTCTACATCTGAAAGTACATATAAAAAGTGTTTGAAAGAAGAATGAGGAAAGTTTACTGGTTATCAGTTACTTTCCTCATTTTGGTTAAAAGTGGCGAGGACAGACGAAGACGGGAATACGACAAGATGAGACAGAGGAACGTTACCTATCCGTAACCTATACCCCAAATGGGGAATGTTGAGGTTCGGAAGAATAAGGAAGGTTACGAATTGAATTTGAATACTCTGATTTATAGTGAGTTACTGATGAGTAACGTAAGATTTTTGGTTACGAACCAAATTTGCCGTGTTCTGCCGTGAAATGCGTAGCAAGAAAAGACTCTTCATGTATTAATTTTGAACGCAAAAAAGAATGACGTTATGAAGAGTACATTTTCAATTATCTTCTACCTCAAAAGACAGGTAGTAAAGAAAGATGGTACTGTTCCTGTTATGGGACGTATCACAGTGGACGGAACACAGTCGCAGTTCAGTTGCAAGACAACTGCCAATCCAAATTTGTGGGACACCAAGGGCGGACGCATGATAGGTAAGAGTATGCAGGCTTTGGAAGTGAACCGCAAATTGGACAAGATGCGTGTGAGAATCAGTAAGCATTATCAGGAGATTATGGACAGGGACAACTTCGTCACTGCCGACAAGGTGAAGAACGCCTTTCTTGGTTTGGAGTATCGTTGCCATACACTGATGAAAGTCTATTCTCAAAGCCGTGATGAAATGGAAAAGCAATATAAGGCTGGCATGAAATCTTTGAGTACATACACGAAGTATAGAATCGGGTGTGCCTATGTGGGCGAGTTCTTGCAGACGCATTACCATGTGAAGGATATTGCTCTGAAAGAGTTATCGCTGCCTTTTATCACGGACTACGAGACTTTTCTCAGAACCGACAAGCACTTGAAGATAAACTCTGCGATGGTGTTTGTCCGCAATCTCCGTGCAATGGTATTCCGTGCCATAGATAATGAATGGCTCGTAAAAGACCCATTCAGACGATATGAGTACAAGGAAGAAGAGACCACAAGAGAATTTCTGAGCAAAGAAGAGATTCATCTGTTGATGGAGACACCTATCACAAGAAAGAAGATGAGTATGGTGCGTGACTTGTTCCTGTTCTGTTGTTTTACAGGTCTCGCTTTCATTGATCTGTACAACTTGAAGGAAGAGAACATCAAGGAATTTTTCGATGAAGGTGAATGGATTGTTATCCATCGACAGAAGACAGGAACGGAAGCCAACATCAAGTTGCTTGATTATCCCAAGCAAATTATGGAAAAATACCGTGGATTGTGTGAAGACGGCAGGGTGTTTCCAGTACCCAACTACCAAAGTTGTATGGATTCGCTCAAAAGACTGGGCAAAAAATGCGGTATCACCAAGCCGCTGTCCTGGCACATGAGCCGTCATTCGTTCGCAACCTCGGTTTGCCTCTCCAACGGAGTCCCAATAGAAACCGTGAGTTCAATGCTTGGTCACAAGGACATAAAGACAACTCAGGTGTATGCCAAAATTACCAAGGAGAAATTGAGCAAAGACGTGGAAAAGTTGTCTCAGCAAATAAATAACATTGAGGAATTCACGTTTGGAAATGTTTGCAACGATAATACTAACACTATAAATGGCAGAGTATGAAACGACAAGTGATAACAATACAAGAAGATATGGTCATCTACGCCCCACATCATGGTGAGGTATGGATGACAGTTTGGGAGATTGCCGAACTGTTGAATGTAACAGGGACAGCAGTGAAGAATACCATCAAGCGCATTTGGAAACAAAGTGTGCTGAAAGATTTCCAGCGTTCTCAATACATCAAACTTGAAAATGGATATTCTGCGCATGTCTATGATATGGAAGTGATTATCGCCATAGCACTTCAAATGGATACATACCAAGCCTTGTTGTTCAGACAATGGTTTATCAGTAAGGTTGTGAACCGCAAGGATTGCCAAGCAGAGCAAGTAAAACACGAGTATCCGATGATTATTGTGATGAACGGAACGATGCCAAGAGGTGCAAGTTAGAATTTCTCATCTTTTAATAAGATTCCTACACCTTTATAATATAATAGCGTACAGGGGGAACGATTTTTGTCGTTGTACCCTGTACGCTATTTTTGTTTCGCTATTATGAAGCAGTACCCTCCCCTTGTGAAACAGTGCCGTCGATTATCGGCTTGCGGTAATTACCAGTGAGAAGTGCTTGTATCTTGGATTCCGGATAGAGGGTTTTGCCACATAATATAATGTAGGGCAAGATGCCTTGTTTGCGATATTCCTGCAAGGTGCGGCGACTAAGCTTCAGGAGCTCGGAGAGTTCCTTGTCGGTGAGGTATCGCTCCCCATCCAAAGGTGGGCTGTAGGACTCGATGAATGAGGATAGCCAGTTGTTGGCTTTCTTCAAGGATTGCATGGCGGTGTCTATCGACTTGCTCTCATGCGTAAGAAGTTGGTTCATGTTCATTGTTTACAATTTGGATTAAGTGGTGAATATAAAATGTGTTGGCTCGCCCAGGGTAAAGTTTTTGGCTTTACCTTGGGCGAGTTTGGCTTTACGCTATACCGATTTGATTCTGGCGATAAGCGGAACGATGGCTTTGACCTCTTCGGGGGAGTAATAGAATTGGCGACCTATCTGGGTATGACCCAAGAAACGGCGGTCACGAAGTTTTTGTAAGGTACGCTGGCTGATGCGAAGTTGCTGACAGACCTCATGACCTGTAAGCCATTTGTTCAGACGCTTGCCGTTAGCCTTATGCTTCAACAACTCCACTTTCTTTACCAAGGCATCGTATCTTGCCATCATTAAGTCGAATGCCTTCTTTTCCATTGTTACTACTTCCATATTCTCTGTTTTATTGGTTCAACAAATTCGGGTGCAAAGTTAATGTGTGTATGTTGAAAAACAATGAAAATGAATAACTGTGGCAGTGCTTTTCTGGGGTTTGCCGACCGCTTGGCAAGAAAAATCAAGAAAATTATGCGTGGGTCATTAATGAGTTGTTAAACGGGTATTTCGCAAATGGTTAATTTTGCCGCCGAGAAATAAAAACAACGAATTATATAACATTTCAAACGGAATTAGAATGGAAGTAATAACAATGGAAAGTGCAGCCTTCAAAAAGCTGACAGAACAGTTGACAGAAATAGTCCAGTACGCGCGATTGGCAAAAATGGCATTTCAAGAGAACTTGACGGGTAAGGGATTGAAGCCGATGTTGACCAATGACGATGCAGCTAAGATGCTTGGTGTGAGCAAGCGCACCTTGCAGCGAATGCGCTCAGAGAACCGCATTGATTATATTAAAATTGGCAATCAATGCCGATACCAAGTTGAAGCCATTGAAAGAATGGTTGAGGAACGAACAATAACAAAGGAAACATGAGCATGGAAGATGGAACATTGAGAAAACTGGAGTTATATCTCCATGACCTACACAAAAAGATAGACGGCATCTACGACATGCTGATGTTGAGACACGAACGAGAGACGGAGCAAAAAGGAAGTTCTGCCATCAATGAAAAATTGCTTGACAACCAAGACCTCTGCCTCTTATTTCAAATATCCCCTCGTTCCCTTCAACGCTATCGCAGTCTGGGAGTGCTTCCCTACAAGCGTTTGGGGCAGAAAACCTACTACACGGAAGAGGATGTGATGCAGTTTGTAGAGAATAATGTAAAAGAATTCAAGAAAGAGAATGTGGAGCATTACTTGACCCGCATTCATCAGAAATTCAAATAACAAAAGTATTCACCATTAAACATTTACAATTATGGTACAAAAGAAAAAGAGTGATGAACAGGACGTGCTGGTAGTCCGTGACGAGAAGACGGGCGAGATCAGCGTCGTCGCCGGACTCAGCAGAGACGGCACACCGAAGCGAGCACCCGCCAAGGCGGAGAACACGCCCGACTTCCTGCGTTTTGACCGCAACAGTGACCTGATGGACAGTTTCTTTAGAAACTTCTTCCGCCAGTGCAAGGAGCCAAGCCGATTCGGATTCTACCGCATAGCGGCAGATCAGGTGGAAAACCTGCTTGGCGTGATGAAGGAGTTACTGAAAGATCCGGAGGCTAACAAGGAGATTCTTTCCGCCCACAAGGTTGACACCTCCAATTATGAGAAAGAGGCAAAGCAATCGGAAGGTCAGGCGAAAGAAACCGCATCATCGGACGATGCGTCCAAGACGCAAGCTAACACAGAAAAAGAGAATGTATCATCTGAACAAACCAACGAAAAAGAGAACGACATGGAACAGAAACCAGAACAGACCGCAACCGAACAGCAGGCACAGACCGCTCCGGGTGTAAAGCAGAACCTCATTAGTGGTAACGATGTGAACCTGCAGGAACTTGGTGCCAAATATGGCATAGACTTCAACAGTATGAATGAGAAGGATATGAAAGCCCTGCTCAACTACGGCAAGACGGGGCTTGTGATTGTGAAGCCGACCTTCGGCGGTGAACAGATAGAGATACAGGCCCGTCTGTCATTCCGCAAGGACGATAACGACCAGTTGCAACTCGTGCCGCATTTCGTGCGCAACGAGCCAAAACTCGATGTAGCTTACAAAGGCTATACCTTCACTCCAGAGGACAAGAAGAACCTGTTGCAGAACGGCAACCTCGGAAAGGTTGTGGATTTCCCCGACAAGAATACAGGTGAGCTGCGTCCTCATTTCATCAGTATCGATCGTCTCACCAATGAGATTGTTGACATCCCTACCAACAAGGTGCGCATACCCGATACCATCGGCAAGACACCTATTACCAAGGACGACAAGAGAGTGCTCTATTCAGGTATTCCGCTTCGCAAGGAGATTGAGCTTGCCAACGGGCGCAAGTTTACACCGCTGCTGCAGGTGAATGTGGAACAGCGTGGCGTGGAGTTCGTGCCTGGCAGCACAAGACAGGCGCAAGGTCAGAAACAGAATGGAGACAAGAAGCAAACCGCTGATAAGCGGGAGCAGAAGGCAGAAGGTGATGCGGGCGGTCAGAAGAAGCAGCAAGATCCCAACCACTGGCTCAATGAGGACGGAACCATCCGCCGACTCAACACCTATTTCAAGAAGGAACTGACCGAGCAGCAGAAGGACGACTATGTGGCAGGCAAGACCATCGAGATCAAGGAAGTGCCGAACAAGAACGGCAGCGGTACCTATACCGCCTATGTGAAGTTCGACTTCGACAAGATGCAGCCACGTTCCTACCGCAACAATCCAGACCTCAAACAGGCAAAGGAACAGATTCCGACCAACGAGAACAAGGTACAAGTCGCCGTCAACGAGCAGGGCAAGACCCATGAGGCGACCAAGCACACCAAGGAGCCGCTGAGTCCGGGACAGTCTGCGCCAAAGAACGAAAAGCAGCAGAAGGAACAGAACGCCGAGGAACAGAAGCCAAAGAGAAAGGCAAGAAGCGTGAAGATGTAGTTGCCGCCACTTGATCCACAGAGTTAATCATCCATCATAACAACCGACATCTGCGACCGTCTATCCCACGGTTGCGGATGTCACAAAAACAACAGACAATGAAGACAATCATCGCAGAGAAACCAAGCGTAGCCAAGGAAATCGCCCACATTGTGGGAGCTGACAAGCGTGAGGAAGGCTATATGCAGGGCAATGGCTATTTTGTGACATGGGCATTCGGACATTTAGTGCAGCCAGCCATGCCGGAAACCTACGGCATGAAGGGATTCCATGCAGAGAATCTGCCTGTGATTCCCGACCCGTTCGTTCTTGTTCCCCGACAAGTCAAGACAGAGAACGGCTACAAACCAGATGCAGGTGTGCTTGCCCAGATCAAGATAATCGGCAAGCTGTTTGACAGCAGTGAGCGCATTATCGTAGCAACCGATGCCGGACGTGAGGGTGAGTTGATTTTTCGATACCTCTATGCGTATCTCGGTTGCAGGAAGCCTTTCGACCGTCTCTGGATCAGTTCGCTTACGGACACCGCCATCCGTGAGGGACTTCTGAACCTCAGGGACGGCAAGGAGTATGACAATCTCTATCATGCAGCCAAGGCACGAAGTGAGGCAGACTGGCTCGTCGGCATCAACGGCACACAAGCCCTGACGATAGCTGCAGGACGTGGCACCTATTCCGTAGGTCGTGTGCAGACCCCGACCCTTGGCATGGTGTGCGAACGCTATTGGGAACACAAGCGTTTCGAGTCGAAACCGTTCTGGCAGGTACACTTCGGTGTGGTTGATGCAGACAGTGGCAATATACTGAAGTTCACATCAGTCAACCGCTGGACAGACAAAGCTACCGCAAGCGATATATATAATAAGGTGAAAGATACCGGTTCTGCCATCATCACAAAGGTCACAACCAAGCGAAAGGTGGAGAAGGCACCGCTCCTTTACGACCTTACCACCTTGCAGAAAGAAGCCAACTCCCAGCATGGCTTCACGGCAGAGCATACACTCTCCATCGCCCAGAAACTCTACGAGACAAAGTTCATCACCTATCCAAGAACATCAAGCCGCTATATCTCGGATGATGTATTTGCCACCCTCCCCAAACTCTTCAAGAATCTGGAGAATCATTCGGAATATGGAGAAAAAGTGAAACTCTTGCCTGGCAGTGAGGACTATAGCAAGAACAGCGTGAATGCCGCCAAGGTGACCGATCACCATGCCCTGCTCATCACAGAAAATGCAGCCATTGGTCTTTTCAAGGACGAGAAGATCGTTTATGACATGATATTGTGCCGGATGATTGAAGCGTTCTCGGCAGACTGCATCAAGGACATCACATCCGTATCGGCGCAAGTGGATCATGAAGTTGAGTTTGGCATCAGTGGCTCCATCATCCGACAGACTGGCTGGCGAGCGTTGTCGCTCAAGGAAAAGAACAACAGGCTGGACAAGGATGCAGACGCAACAGACAATGAGGTCAAGGATCAAGTCATTCCCAACTGGCAAGAAGGACAGCATATCACTCTTTCTGGCTGCACCATCACGGAGGGCAAGACCAAACCAAAGCCATTGCATACGGAATCCACATTGCTTGCAGCAATGGAGACCGCAGGCAAAGAGATAGAAGATGATACGATGCGCCAGGCAATGAAGGACAGCGGTATTGGCACACCTGCCACACGTGCCGCCATCATCGAAACCCTGCTCAAACGAGAGTATATGGTGCGCCATCAGAAGAAACTTGTGCCGACGGAAAAAGGACTCGCCCTGCATTCCGTGGTGAAGAACATGGCGATTGCCAATGTGGAGATGACGGGCAAATGGGAGGCGGAACTTGCCAAGATAGAACGAGGTGAAGCAAGTGCAGACGGGTTCACCCATAGTATCGAAGGTTATACCCGTGAAATCACTGCGGAATTGTTAGGTTGTGACAGACTTTTCAGCCACAAGGATTCCGGCTGCCAGTGTCCTAAATGCAAGCAAGGTACCATGCAGTTCTTCGGAAAGGTAGTAAGATGCAGCAACAAGGAGTGCGGTCTGCCAGTATTCAAGCAGGTAGCAGGAAAGTTGCTCACTGATTCCGACATCACCGACTTGCTTACCAAGGGCAAGACCAGAACGCTCAATGGTTTCACCAGCAAGCAAGGCAAAACATTCTCCGCAGCCATTGCCTTTGACGAGAATTTCAACACGAAATTCGTCTTTGCAGAGCGCAAAACAGCAGAAAAGCGAGGAAATGTGAAGAGATACAAGAAATAGTTTGTACCTTTGCCACCGAAACATGGTTCATAAATGGTGTCTTTGCAGTTTCACTGCGAAGATAGGCTTCGGCTCAGCAATAAAAGCAAGCTTTATTGCGTTCGCCTTGCACTATCTTTATTGGATGCTTTTATTTACTGTGGATTAAGTGGCGGCACTCGGAGGGATACCGAGTGCCTTTTCTTGCTTTCACACAAACACCAACCGCCATCCACGGTTTATTATTCACCACTTAATCCATTCAACTGACAAATGAACAGAAAGAAACAGGCACAGACAGAACTGTCCTATTACGGGCTGTATCTCTTGAACCATCTCAGAGAGAACCGTTTTCCACAAGCCAGCGATGCGGACTTTATCCGCGAACGTGCAGACCATGCCGCAGAAGTATATGAGCAGGCACGGCGTGATGCCCTCTTTGCCGATGCGGCACAAGAGCTTGCCATGTCAGCATTGCTGAAAGGTCTCCGCTTTTCCAAGTACAGCATCCTGTATGATGTTGTTGACCGTGAGTTTCCCCTGGAGGTAGCAGTAGAAGACCAGGAAGCGTTTGTCAAGAACCTCCTGCCTCTGGTTGACAACGTGTATTCCATTTACGACCTCACCGATGACGATTTTGCCCAGTCACCGGACTACGACCAGCTCTATACAGAGTTGACGGGAGCCGTAGCCCTTTTCATTGAGTCAAATGGCGTACAATAGAAAACAACGTCTGAACGACAACATCAAGGCGATAGAGACAGCATTCATCCTTGACAGGGAACAGCGCACGCCGACCGCCCGTGAGCGTCTCCTTCTGGAGCGTTACTGCGGATTCGGTGGATTGAAGTGCATCCTGAACCCTGCCAGGGAACTGGCGGATGCCGTCCATTGGGCAAAGTCAGACCTTGAATTGTTTGCTCCAACAGTGGAGCTGCATAGACTTATCCGTGAAAACAGCAAGAATGAAAGCGAGTACAAACAGTTGATGGACAGTCTGAAACAGTCCGTCCTCACGGCATTCTACACGCCGTCAGCCGTTACGGAGGCTCTGACGGATGTGTTGAAAGAGCATCAGATTATCCCCGAAAAGGTGCTTGAACCCTCGGCAGGCATCGGTGCCTTTGTCGATTCCGTCTTGGATAACAATCCCAAGGCAGACATTATGGCATTTGAAAAAGACCTGCTTACGGGAAAGATACTCCGCCATCTGCACCCGGAGCAGAAAGTGCGCATAGAGGGATTCGAGAAGATAGAAAAGCCTTTCAATGACTACTTCGACCTCGCCATCTCAAATATTCCATTTGGCGATGTTGCCGTGTTTGATCCGTCCTATACAGCCATGAAAGGCATGAGGGCACTTGTCACCAGACGCATACACAACTACTTCTTTGTCAAGGCTCTTGATACGGTAAGGGACGGCGGGTTAGTTGCCTTCATCACCTCACAAGGCGTATTGAATGCCAAAAACAACAGTGCCGCGCGTTTTATGATGCTCTATCATGCTGATCTCGTGTCAGCGATTCGTCTTCCCAACAACCTGTTCATGGAAAATGCCAATACGGAAGTGGGCAGTGACCTCATCATTCTGCAGAAAAACAGCCAAAAGGAGTCGCTGCGAGGAGACGACAACCTGCTTGATACCGTCTATAATGACGAGAACCGCATTCCGACAAACAACTACTTTCTGGAGCATCCGGAACGCATTATCCATACAACAGCAAAGTTGGATACTGACCCGTTCGGCAAACCTGCAATGATATACACGCATGAGGATGGTGTGGAAGGCATTGCAGAGGATTTGCGAAAGATGCTCCATGAAGACTTTAAGAAGAACCTCAATTTGAACCGATACTTGGGGATAGAGGAAACAAAGGCTGAGGAAGTTAAGGAGGTTGAAGAAACAGAAAAGATAGAAAAAACAGAGAAGATGAAGCCTTCCATTGAGGAAAAGCAGAACGATACGGTAATATCCTTGCAAAAGCAGGAAAAGCCTACTGATGATGCTGAGCTATCCCAAAAGTCCAATCATCAGCAGCCACCAGTCCAAATGACTCTGTTTGACCTTTGGGGAATGGAAGAAGAAAACCGTCAGGCTGTACATTCAACGAAGAAGAAAGCAGAGGTAACAGTGGGTGCTGCCGCCAAGAAAGTGTCAAGGAAGAAAGCAAGTCCGTTGGTAAAAAGCGTCAATCCGACTTTTGAAGTTGTGACGAAGCCTGTGGAAAAAGAAGAAAAGCCTTCGTTGACAGAAGCAAAGGAGCAGGAGACGGCACAGGAGACAAAACCAATCCTGCCTGGGGATGAGCCATACGCAAGCATCTCTTGGGAAGAGAATCCGCCAATCAACGGCTTTTACGAGATGATGATGACCATGGCTCCCGAAGACAGGGTGCTGCTGCGCCAAAAGGCGGAACTGCACCGTCAGGAACAACTCAAGGCTTTGGGCGTTGAAGATACGCTTGATCCGAAGTTCAAGCCGCCGATGGAACCGATAGAAGTTCTCAAAGTTCAAATCGGGCATGGACAGACGAAAGGGAATGAGGCAAAAGAAGATTCCAAGACTCAGAACACATTGGAAGAAACAAATCATGAGCGGGAACAACAAAAAGAGCAAGAAAGAAAGTGGGAAGAGCTGGCAAAGAAGAAAGAGGATGCTATGAAGCCCCGTCCATTTGATGAGAAACTGGAAAGTTTTCATCGTGAGGGTTCTATGGTGCTCGACTCTGCCAGAAACATCGGTGTATTGAAAGACCTTACCAAGTATGGTGCTACCTTCATGCCGTTGGATCTGAATATGGAGCAGAAAGAAAAGGCAGTCTTGTATATCGCCCTCCGTGATGCCTATCAGAAACTTTACACCTATGAAGCGGAAGAACAGACGGAAAACAAGCAGATGCGTGAGAGTCTGAATGTTTATTATGATACTTTCTTCATCCGCTTCGGCAACCTCAATGCCAAGCAGAACGTGAAGTTCATCCTCATGGATGCCTCAGGGCGCGACATGCTGTCGTTGGAACGGGTAGAAAACGGACAGTTCACAAAGTCAGACATCTTCGACCACCCGGTCTCTTTTTCGCTTGACGAGATCAGTCATGTCGATTCTCCAGAGGAAGCGCTCACCGCCTCACTCAACAAGTTCGGCCGTATCGACTTGCCGTATATGACAGAATTATCGGATATGCCGGAACAGGAACTGACGGAAGCGCTTAAAGGGCGCATCTATTACAATCCGCTCATAGACGGCTACGAGATTGCCGACCGCTTCATTGCTGGCAATGTCATAGAGAAAGCGGAGCGTATAGAAGAATGGCTGAAGGAAAATCCAGACCATGCAATCGTGAGGGAGTCGTTGGAAGCCTTGAAGGCAAGCATTCCCGAACCGATAGCCTTTGAGGACCTGGACTTCAACTTCGGTGAGCGTTGGATACCTACAGGTGTGTATTCCGCTTACATGAGCCACCTCTTCAATACACAGGTCAGCATCGTCTATTCCGACAGCATGGACGAATATTCGGCAAAATGCAGTATGAAGACCATGGCCATCACGGATGAGTATATGGTGAAGGGATATTACCGCCACTATGACGGCATGAGTCTTCTGAAACATGCCCTGCACAACACCTGTCCCGACATGATGAAGAGCATCGGTGAGGATGAACACGGCAACGACATCAAGGTGCGTGACAGCGAGGGCATACAGCTTGCCAATGCCAAGATTGACGAAATCCGCAACGGGTTCACTGAATGGCTGGAGGAGCAGTCTGACTCCTTTAAGGAACGCTTGACCACAATGTACAACCGGAAGTTCAACTGCTTCGTGCGTCCGAAGTATGACGGTTCTCACCAGACCTTCCCCGGCTTGGATCTGAAAGCCCTTGGCGGAAAGTATGGTGTCAAGAGTGTGTACCCAAGTCAGAAGGACTGTGTATGGATGCTTTTGCAGAACGGTGGCGGGATATGTGACCACGAGGTCGGCACTGGCAAGACCCTCATCATGTGCATGGCTGCGCATGAGATGAAACGTCTCGGTATGGCTCACAAGCCGATGATTATCGGACTGAAAGCCAATGTCGCGGAGATAGCTGCCACCTATCAGACAGCTTATCCCCATGCGAGGATACTCTATGCCTCGGAGAAGGATTTTTCCACCAAGAACCGTGTCAGCTTCTTCAACAATATCAAGAACAACGACTATGACTGTGTAATCATGTCGCATGACCAGTTCGGGAAGATACCGCAATCGCCAGAACTCCAACGGCAGATATTGCAGGCGGAGCTTGATACCGTGGAGGAAAACTTGGAGGTGATACGTACGCAAGGCAAGGACGTGTCGAGGGGAATGCTCAAAGGACTGGAAAAGCGAAAGCAGAATCTGGAGGTGAAGTTGCAGAAGATAGCCTACAGCATCGAGCAGCGCACCGATTATGTGGTGGACTTCCGCATGATGGGCATCGACCACTTGTTTGTGGACGAGAGTCACCAGTTCAAGAACCTCATGTTCAACACCCGTCACGACCGTGTGGCAGGACTCGGCAACAGTGAGGGAAGCCAGAAGGCGCTCAACATGCTCTTTGCTATCCGTACCATACAGGAGCGGACAGGCAGAGATCTGGGAGCGACATTCCTGTCGGGAACAACCATCAGTAACTCACTAACAGAGTTGTATCTGCTCTTCAAGTACCTGCGCCCCAAGGAACTGGAGCGTCAGGACATCCGTTGTTTCGATGCGTGGGCGGCAATCTTCGCCAAGAAAACCACCGACTTCGAGTTTAACGTGACCAACAACATCGTGCAGAAGGAGCGTTTCAGATACTTCATCAAAGTGCCGGAGCTTGCTGCTTTCTACAACGAGATAACCGACTATCGCACGGCGGAGGCGGTTGGTGTGGACAGACCACAGAAGAACGAGATTCTTCATAACATACCGCCGACACCCGAGCAGGAGGACTTCATCCAAAAGCTGATGGAGTTTGCCAAGACAGGTGATGCCACCATCCTCGGCAGACTGCCACTGTCGGAAACGGAAGAGAAGGCAAAGATGCTCATAGCCACGGACTATGCCCGAAAGATGGCTCTCGACATGCGCATGATAAACCCGACTTGTGAGGATCATCCCGACAACAAGGCGAGCCATTGTGCCAAGATGATAGCGGACTACTATCACCGTTACGACGGTCATAAGGGCACGCAGTTCGTATTCTCAGATCTTGGCACATACAGACCTGGGGAATTCAACGTGTATTCTGAAATCAAGCGTAAGCTGATAGAGGATTATGGAATACCTTCATCTGAAATCCGCTTCATTCAGGAGTGCAAGAACGAGAGGGCAAGAAAGGCGGTGATAGCAGCCATGAACGAGGGTTCGGTACGAGTATTGTTCGGCTCCACATCTATGTTAGGTACAGGCGTAAATGCACAAAAAAGGTGTGTTGCTATTCATCATTTGGACACACCGTGGCGACCGTCAGACTTGGCACAGCGTGACGGTCGAGGTGTGCGTGCTGGTAACGAGATTGCCAAGCTGTATGCCGACAACAAGGTTGATGTCATCATCTATGCGGTGGAAAAGTCGCTTGACTCTTACAAGTTCAACCTCCTGCACTGCAAGCAGACCTTCATTTCACAGTTGAAAAGCGGAGCCTTGGGAGCGAGAACCATTGACGAGGGAGCGATGGACGAGAAATCGGGCATGAATTTTTCAGAGTATATGGCTATTCTCTCCGGAAATACCGACTTGCTTGACAAGGCGAAGTTGGAGAAGAAAATAGCCTCCTTGGAGGGTGAGCGCAAATCGTTTAACAAGGGCAAGCGTGACTCAGAAACAAAATTGCAGTCAAAGACGTCAGAGCTGGGCAACAACAAAGCCTCTCTCAAGGGAATGACCGAGGACTACGGCAAGTTTATGGGCAAAGCCAAGAAAGACAAGGACGGCAACATCCTCAACCTCATCACTCTTGATGGTGTGGAGTCCACGAACTTAGAGGTTATAGGAAAGCATCTGCAAATGTTGGCGGAGAAAGAGACAACTGGCGGTCAATACAAGCGGATTGGAGAAATCTACGGATTCCCTGTCAAGATTGTCAGCGAGACAAGTTTCGAGAATGGTCTTCCATTTGTTGACAACCGCTTTTTTATCGAGGGCAATTACAAGTACCAGTACAACTACGGTCACATTGCCAAGTCGGACCCGATAGCAGCGGCAAACAACTTTCTGAATGCCTTACAGAAGATACCAAGCTACATTGAGCAGTATGATTCAAGATGCAAGGCTTTGGAAAAGGAAATACCGCAACTGGAAGAGATAGCTGGCAAGACTTGGAAGAAAGAGGAAGAACTGAAAGGTCTGAAAGCGGAACTGGCAGCATTGGATAGAAAAATACAGTTAGAATTGGCACCACCACAGGAGCAAGATACTGCTGAAAAACACGAAACAAAGAATATAGAAACAGAACAAAGCATAGTTGGAAAACAAGCACGCTCCGTCTGTCGGTTATGACACCTTATTATATATAGGGGTATCTTGATGTTTTTATCATAATAAGATACCCCTGTTTTTATCTAAAAATGGCGAAATCTTCAATAAATAGCCTTTAAAATAAACTTTTTGAAAATATCACAGCGATATTTAGAATAATTATTGTATTTTTGCATACGAATTATATATCTATAAAAGTATGGCAAAGAAAGATGTAAACAGATTGAAAATAATGTTGGCAGTAACCAAGCGCTCAAACAAGTGGTTGGCAGAAATGTTGGGTAAAGACCAAGCAACCATTTCTAAATGGTGTACCAACACTTGCCAACCAGACTTGGAAACCTTAATACGGATTTCTGATTTGCTGAAAGTGGATGTAAACGATTTGTTGAACAAAGAATGTATCAAAGAATGATGGACGATATATTGAAACAGATAAAGGCTGGTGAGGTGTCGGGGGTGCAGTTCAAGGAACGCATTCTCGACAAATATGATATTGCCTGTGAGTTAGTGGCGTTCAGTAATTCACATGGTGGCAAATTGGTAGTTGGTATAAAGGATAAGACCGGAGAAACCAATGCCTTGTCGTATTCTGAAGTACAAGAAACAACCAATTTGTTGAGTGACATTGCTTCAGAAAACGTAGTGCCATCCATTCTGATAAAGATAGATACTGTTGAGGTTGAGGATGGCAACTTGGTTGTTGTTACTGTGAAGGAAGGACTCAACAAGCCTTATCATGACAACAAGGGAATCGTATGGGTGAAGAATGGTGCCGACAAGCGTAAAGTGTTCGATAATGCCGAACTTGCAGAAATGATGACCGACTGCGGTAGTTTTGCTCCAGACGAGGCTGGTGTTAGGGATGCAACTGTCAACGATCTTGATGCAACGACCATCAAGCAGTTTCTTGGCAACCGTTTTGATAGAGTGTTGGAAAAGAAAGGCTTGACAGGTGACGCTTTTAATGAAGCATCACTTGATATGATATGCTCTGCCATAGCTAAGGGGCATGACTGTGAGAAGATACTTCGCAATCTGCGATTTATCCGTCCTGATGGTTCACTGACTGTTGCTGCCATACTTCTGTTTGGCAAATACACCCAACGCTGGATGCCAATGATGACAGCCAAGTGTATCTGTTTTGCAGGCAACAGCGTCGGCAGCAAGGTTTTTCGTGACAAGGTGAATGATGCAGATATGGAGGGAAATCTGCTTCATCAGTATGACACGATCATGGATTTCTTTACTCGTAATCTGCATAATGTGCAGGTGGGAGAAGAATTCAACAGTATGGGAAAGTTGGAAATACCTTACACAAGCTTGGTTGAGTTCACGGTAAACAGCCTTGTACATCGCTCGCTGAACATGAAAGCCCCTGTTCGCATTTTCATTTTCGACAATCGTGTTGAGATTCACAGTCCTGGTGCATTGCCTAACGGACTCACTATTGATGACATAAAGGCAGGAACTTCCATGCCTCGCAATATGTTCCTTTTTAACAATGCCATATACTTGCTGCCATACACTGGTGTAGGTAGCGGCATCACTCGTGCACTGGACGAAGATATCAATGTAACGTTTATGAATAATGACAAGGCACAGGAATTTGTCATCACAGTTTGGAGAGGAGAAAGTAACCAAGTTGAGGGAGAAAGTAACCAAGTTGAGGGAAAAAGTAACCAAGTCGAGGGAAAAAGTAACCAAGTCGAGGAAAAAAGTAACGAAGTCGAGGGGAAAAGTAACCAAGTCCAAGACTCTGACACTAAAAAAGTTTCATTGTCTAATAAGCAAAGGGATATAGTCAATTTCTGTTCAGTTCCTCGAACCACCGCAGAGATCATGGAACGCCTTGGTTTATCCAATCAAACCAAGAACCGAGAGCGTTACATTACATCCCTTGTTACTGCAGGGTATTTGCAGATGACTAATCCAGATAATCCTACAGCAAGTAATCAAAAATACAAGAAAGTAAACAAAAGATAAAAAGCGTATGGATTCATTATTTCTATTTCAGTTTGCATGCTTCATATTCATGCTCATCAATGCCTTCATCGTAGCACTCTCTCATCTGCATGTAAGATGGGAGAACAAGCGGTATGAGCGTTCTCGATGGATGATCGTTGCTGCCCTGATAGGACTGGCGATACAATATGTGCTGCAGATGACTTTCGGGTTCCGTGCTATGCACGATAATCTGGGGGCGGTCATCAACATCCTCCTCTATACCCCCTGCTTCTCGCTCATCTCCATAGGAATCTACAACATAGAAACCACCCGTGCTAACCTCAGAAAGATGATACTGATGTGTAGTGGCATTTATGCTGCCATCATTGTGGTCTTTTGCGTGGGTATCAGTCTCCATCATAGCCTGTATATCAGAGAGGGGCTTTATCTGATGCTGACTCTGTTTTGCGTAAATGTTTTCTATTGCATATACATGATTATTCAGGAGATGATTAGGCGTAAGAATATGTTGGAGACAATGGCTGCAACGGATTTGTTGCCTTACGTAAGATATTCGCGTGCCAGTGTAATCATTCTATGGCTCGCAGTTCTCGCTATGCCAGTTGCCATCTTTTCTACCACCTTATTATATATAGTAGGTCCAGCCGTATTGCTTGCCTTACTGTTCTTCAATCTTACGTTTATCGCTCTCGGCAGCAGTTATATCCCTACCGAAGAACTCTTGGATAAAGAAGTGGAAAACGATGCCTTGGTGGGAACAAAATATAGGTATGGGGGGGGCACTTTCTGCTAAACAGCAGACCTCTGCTGATAGCAGAACAGAATCTTTACAACCACTTTCCGATGAGCGCAGAGATTTCATCCAGAAAAGTATTGATGCATGGTGTGCGAATTTAGGATATAAGGACAGTACTGTGAATATGCTTACCCTCTCTCGCACACTTTGTATCTCCAAGGATGAGTTATCTGTATTCTTCGACCAGTATCTGAAAACTACATTCAGAATATGGCTTGGGGATATACGTTTCAATGCGGCAAAGAAGATGATGTTGGAATTTCCAGACTTTCAAACGTACTCCTTCGTTAAAAGCCTTAAAGGAGATATGTTCTATAAAGGA
>OJSG01000766.1_pt1 | contig 27745 bp, 26 predicted proteins | sample 1599371 | NCBI WGS metagenome assembly OJSG01 (sample SAMN04168658, study PRJEB22393) | human gut metagenome | biome: human gut microbiome; feature: stool | host: Homo sapiens | collected 2014-03-24
TTACCTGAAATGTGGTCTGTGCAACCGCAAAAATGGGCTTTTGGGGGTCAGAAGGCCCTTTCCACGCCTTCAACTGGGCCAAATCGCTGAAAATGAATACCTCTCCCCGGGTATGTCCGACGATGCCCTGCACCTCCGGATGGGACACATCACCGGCCACCACGAGTGTCGCACCGGCGGCTTCGGCCTCGGAAGCGACTTTCTGTATCTTCTTCACGAAGGGGCAGGTGGCGTCGTGATAGGTGCAGCCCCGGGCGTCCAGCTCATCGTAAATGCTGCGTGGGACGCCGTGGCTGCGGATGACCACCTCGTAACCCGCAGGGACATCAGCGGGGGTGTCTGCTACCAGTGCGCCCCGGCGCTCGAGGTCTTCTACGGTCTGGGGGTTGTGGATGAGGGGGCCGAGGGTGGCCACCTTGCGGCCCTCATCCAGCAGACCGTAGGTCAGCTTGACCGCGCGGTCCACGCCGAAGCAGAAACCCGCAGTCTTTGCAAGTCTGATTTCCATTGCTTGTCCTTCCTATTCTAGCGTCCTTGCCCTCTCAGTCTCGCTTTGCTCGACAGCTCTCCCAAGGGGAGAGCCTTAAAGCGTGGCGGGAACGTGAAGCCTCTCCCTCTGGGAGAGGTGGCATCGCTTGCGATGACGGAGAGGGCAAGCCGCCTTACAATTCGCTCCACGCATCCAGAACGGCCTGTTTATTCTCCCGCAGCTTCTTTATGTCGCGGCGGCCTTCCATTGCAAACTGTGCAGCGGGCATGGGCTCGCCGAAGATGACACGCACCTTGCAGAACAGCTTCATCTTCCCATCGGGGGTGTCGTAGTAGATGCGGCAAGGCACGACGTCCACATTTGCTGCCGCCGCGATGACGAAGAGTCCGCTCTTGAGGGGAAGGAACTTATTCTCCTGCTCCCGTGTCCCCTCCGGGAAGAGCAGCAGCGTGCCGCCCTCCTGACACTTTTTCACGGTGTCGTCGATGACGCCGACCTCTTCCTTTGTGCCGCGGACACAGACTGCACCGGCGCACCGGAAGAACCACGACAGGAATGGGTTTATCTCGAACAGCTCTTTCTTGGCAAACACTGTCATCCGCTGACCCCAGAACCGGGTGATGACGATGAACACCGGGTCGATGGCAGAGATGTGGTTGGGGGCAATGATGCAGCCCTTCGTGCCGATTTTTTTCAGGTTCTCTCTGCCCTCACACCGGACGCGGAAGCCGATGTGGAACACCAGCCATGCCAGCGGGACCAGAATATAATATAGTATCATCCGACCTTCTCCGTGATCATTTTCTTCATGGCCTCAAAGCTCTGCTCGAAGTTCAGCTCCGAAGTGTCCAGCAGCACGGCGTCGTCTGCCTGCTTGAGAGGAGCTGCGGCGCGGTGGGTGTCCTGATAGTCGCGCTGCTTGACGTCGGCCAGCACATCTTCGTAGGGGGTGTCGATGCCCTTCTGCTGGTACTCCTTCCAGCGGCGGGTGGCGCGGGCCTCCGGGCTGGCGGTGAGGAAGATCTTCACAGTCGCATTGGGCAGCACCACGGTGCCGATGTCGCGGCCATCCATCAGGATGTTCTGCGTCCTGGCCATGTCCCGCTGCATCTCCAGCAGGAAGGCGCGCACCGCCGGATTTGCACCCACGGCAGAAGCCGCCATTCCCACCTCTTCGGTGCGGATGGCCGTGCTGACGTCCTCGCCATTCAGATAGATATGCTGTTCGCCCTCGATAAAAGCAAACTCGAGGGTGATATTGGGCAGCAGGGCATTGACCGCCTCGTTGTCCTTCGGGTCCTTGCCTGCGCGGAGGGCGTAAAGGCCGATGGTGCGGAACATCGCACCGGTGTCCACATAAATGTAGCCGAAGTCCGCAGCCAGACGCCGCGCCAGCGTAGATTTGCCTGCGCCCGCAGGCCCGTCGATTGCAACAGAAATCATTTTTATATCTCCTTCTATAGCGGTCATTCCAGATGATTCGCAAAACTCTGTGCCGTGCAGAATGCGATCTGCAGGTTATAGCCGCCGGTATAGGCGTCCACATCCAGCACCTCGCCTGCAAAGTAGAGGCCGAGGGCCTTTTTGCTCTGCATGGTCTTGGGGTCCACCTCCCGCACCGACACGCCGCCTGACGTGATGACCGCGTGGGCCAAATCGCCCCGGGCGTCGATGGACACCCGCCAGTGCTTCATCAGCTGTACCAGTTCCCGCTTCTGCTCCCGGGTGATCTGGTTTGCCCTGGTGGCCGGGTCGATGCCCCAGCGGGCCACCATGACCGGCTGCATACTGGACGGCAGCAGCTTCACCAGTGCGCCCTGCGCCGCGTGGTTCGCCAGAAGGGCAAAGTCCCGGGTGATGCGGTCATAAAGCTGTTCCTCACTGAGGGCAGGCTTCAAATCAATAAAAGCTTCGTACTTGTGCTTTTTCATGTCGCCCAGATGGCTCGACGCGCTGAGGGTCAGCGGCCCGCTGATGCCGAAGTGGGTGAACAGCATCTCGCCCTGCTCCTCGAAGATGGCTTTTCCGTCCTCGTGGAGAGTGAGGGTCACGTTCTTGAGGGCGAGGCCCATCATCTTTTTGCAGTCGGCATCGTGGCTCACGAGGCTGACGAGGCTGGGGACAGGCTCCACGAGGGTGTGGCCCGCCTGCCGGGCCAGCTTGTAGCCGTCGCCGGTGGAGCCGGTGGTGGGGTAGCTCAGGCCGCCCGTTGCCACCAGAACGGCGTCCGCCTTGTACTCCCGGCCCGAAGTTCCCCGCACTCCTACGCAGCGATAGGCCGGGCCGGGCTTTTTCTTTTTCGGGTGGCGCGGATCTTCCGGCGCAGCAGGCGCTTCTTCCGGCTGGGCCAGCGGCTCCAGCAGCAGCTTTTTTGCCCCGTCGTGGACGATGTCCGCTCCGTCTGCGTACCGCAGAAGAGCCTGCCGGATCTCTTCGGCCTTATCTGACACCGGGAACACCCGGCGTCCGCGCTCCACCTTCAGCTCCACACCGAGAGACACAAACAGCTCCATCGTCCTGGCCGGTGGGAAAGCCCCCAGCGACGAGAACAGAAAGCGGGGGTTCGTCCGCACATGGTGCAGAAATTCCTCTGCGGTACAGTCGTTGGTCACATTGCAGCGGCCCTTTCCGGTGACGAGAATTTTCTGAGCCGGCTTTTCCATATGTTCCAGCACCGTCACCTCATGCCCCTGCCGCAGGGCCGCGCCCGCCGCCATCAGGCCGGCAGCACCGCCGCCTACCACTAAGACCTTCATGTTTCGTTTCCTCCGCTTTTTCTTCTGTCTTCACACTTATTCTAGTTTATCATACCAGAATCGACCGCCAAAAGCAATGTGAAAAAAGCAGGTACAGCGTTCTGCTGCACCTGCCCGGAAAATTTTGCTTATTTCATGGCCTTGATGGGGTCGAGATACTTTTCGCCCTCCATGACCTCCAAGTGGATGTGGCTCTCCTCGGCACACTCACAGCTCACGCTGCCCACCTTGCCGATGGTCTGCCCGGCCGAGACGGTGTCGCCCTTCTTCACCCTGGCGTCCGTCGTGCCGCAGACCCGCCAAATCCTGCCGGAAGCATCTTCGATGGCGACCACAGGCCCCCACTTGTCGTCCGTGCCGGTCTCCACCACCTTGCCTGCCGCCGGGGCGGTCACTTCCGCGCCCCTGTCGGCGGCGTAGTCCACACCGTTGTGGGTGCGCCAGTCGCCCAGCGTCTTGCTGTAGACCAGCTCATCGCCGCTGTAGCTGTTTAAGATGCGCCCCGAGACAGGCTGCGTGGAGGCAGGCGCAGCCGAACTGCTGGCAGGCGAGGACTCGGTTTGCAGCGCGGAGGGTTCGCGCACCGAACCAGACCCAGACTGCGCACCAGAAGAGGACGCAGCCCCACCGGACGAGCTGTCGGCTTTTGGCACATTGGCCACACTGTTTGCTGCGGGTGCGTTCTGCTGCTGCCATTCGGCTTCCTCCTCTCCGGCGACGCCGGGCGATGTGTTGATGCCCTCGTCGATGCCGGGGGCGGTGCTGGACGGGCTTCGCACCGCGTCCAGATCCTTCTTCAGCTCATTGCGCACGGTGCGCACAGCCCACACTCCGGCCGCTGCCGCCGCCAGCAGGCAGGCGGTGAGCACCAGCGCAAAGGCTTTGTCCCGCAAAAACTTTCTGAATTGCTCCATCGTTCGTTACTCCAATCCATTTTGTGTACGGAATCGTTTCTTTGGTGGTAGTTTGGAGCGATGGAGCGGGGTTTATTCATAAAGACGCAAAAAGGCCCCGGATGACCGGGGCCTTACCTGTTGCATTGTTCTTTTTATGCAGCGCAGTCCGGGAAATTCACCACCGTGATTTCCGCCACCGCCTTTTCCACAGTCTGCAAAATATGCTCTATCTTTTCTATTGTATCCGCTGACAGAACAACTTCTCCGCACTGCTCACACTTCATACAGGGGACATTTTTGATGACAACGACACAGTTTTTGAGCTGTACGGTATGAATGGTAGTATCAGGCTTCATTTCGCCCTTGCAGAAAAAGCAGGTCATGTTCATCAGTTGTTGCGGCTGCGGCTGTTCATGCCCAGCAGGCGGACGACGTACAGGAAGATGTTGATGAAGTCCAGATACAGGGTCAGTGCGCCATAGATGGAAGCCTTCTCGGCCAGCTCAGCGTCGCCTGCATAGTAGGCGTAGATCTGGCGGAGCTTCTGGGTATCGTAGGCGGTGAGCAGCATGAACACCACCAGGCCGATGCCGCAGTAGAGCACCGAGGCACCGAAGCCAAAGCCGAAGAGCGCACCCACGAGGCTGGTGACGATCATGGCCACCAGAGCCATCATGAGGCGGGGGCCCCAGCCGGTGAGGTCCTTATGGGTGGTGGTGCCGTACACAGCCATGAGGCCGAAGTAGACCGCCGTGGCGAGGAAGGCCATGACCAGCGTGCCTACCGAGAACATCAGGAAGTAGTAGCTCAGGACCATGCCGTTCAGGATGGCGTATCCGAAGAACGCGGCTCTTGCACCGTCGATGGACATCTTCTGCACCCGGGCGCTGAGCATGAACACCAGCGCCAGCTCACCGATGGTAAGCAGGAAGTAGAGAGAATCGACCAGATAGATAAGGGACGTGGTCGCCGTGATATAGGCCATTGCGAAGGTGACGAGCAGGCCGCCGGCCATCCAGCGGTAGGTGCGGGTCATATAGTCCGATGCGCTCATCGAAGGCTCCGCATAGCCGCGGTCATAGTTGTTGTAATCCATAAGGAATCCTCCATTCAAAATCAGGGCATCGGCCTCGGCCTTGCCCCGGTCTACGAAATATAGTATACTGCATAGAAATGAACGATTCATGAAAAAGGCTGTGATATTTGATGTCCCTCGGACTTTATCTGCATATTCCTTACTGTTTTTCCAAATGCCGGTACTGTGATTTCTACTCCGCCCCCGGCCAGCGCGGCGTCCCCCGGGCCTATGTGGACGCTTTGCTTCGGGAACTCTCCCGGTTTGCGCCGGACGCGCCCCTGCGGCCGGACACCCTTTATTTCGGCGGCGGAACGCCCAGCCTGCTGGACCCGGCAGACGCCGCCCGGCTCATCGCCGCTGCGCAGCCCCTGCCCGGGGCCGAGATCACGCTGGAAGCCAACCCTGAGACCGTGACCGAAGACTCCCTCCGGGCATTCCGGGAGGCGGGCGTCAACCGCATCTCCTTCGGCGTCCAGTCGGCCCGGGACAGCCAGCTCAAGACGCTGGGCCGCCCCCACACGGCAAAGCAGGCGCGGGCCGCTTTTGCCGCCGCACGCCGGGCCGGGTTCGAGAACATCAGCGGCGACATCATGCTGGCCCTGCCCCATTATACGCAGGCCGAGTTCGACGAGACGCTGGAGCTGATCGAGGATGGCGGCGCGACCCACATTTCCGCCTACCTCTTGAAGATCGAGCCCGACTCCGCCTTTGGCCGGACGCCCCCCGAAGGTCTGCCCACCTCCGACGAGGCGGCAGACTTCTACCTCTATGCCGTCGAGCAGCTGGAACATCATGGCTACCGGCAATATGAGATCTCCAACTTCGCCCGCCCGGGCTATGAGGGAAAACATAATCTCATCTACTGGGACTGCGGCGACTATCTGGGCATCGGCCCTGCGGCCCACTCCTGCATGGGCGGCAAACGGTTCTACTACCCCGCCGACACCGAAGCCTTTCTGCGGGACGAGGCCGCGCCCGTCATGGACGGCGGCTGCGGTGCGGAGGATTATCTCATCCTGCAGCTGCGTCTGCGCAAAGGTCTGAGCCTCGACGAATACAAAAAACGCTATGGCAGGGAGTTTTCCACCGCGCAGCTGGCCTTTGTGCAAAACTGCGTGAAGAGCGGTTATGCCAACTTTGACGGCCACACCCTCGCCCTCACGCCCGCCGGGCTCATCGTACAGAACAGCATCCTTGCCGAGCTGCTGTGAGCCTCAGTGAACAGCAAAGCTCATCGCCGCCAGCACAAAAACACCGATGATGCTGGCAATGCGGCTCACCCTCTGCATCGCGTAATACCAGTCGGTGGGCTCACCGCCGTACACTTCCAGCCCGTGGCGGAGGTTCCAGAACAGCAGCGGGAACCGGACATCCAGCACAAGGAGCACCACCAGCGCCCCGATCGGCAGCAGGAACGCCACGCTGCCCCGGGTCTCCCGCCGCCCGCCGACGGCCACATTATAGAGCCAGCTACAGCTGGGCCAGAGGTCGGATCTCTGGTATTCGCCGTTGACGATGACGTTCACCTCGTCGGCCAGCCCCCCATCGTCTTCCCGCCACAGGATGGCGTCGCCGGGGTCGCCCAGCGCGGTCCCGGTAAAAATGACCACTCCGTCCTGCTCGATTTTCACGCCCGGGTCGCTCATGCCCTCGGCTTTCGATTCGAGCCGATAGTGCCGCGTCTCTCCGTCCAACGTGAACTCCACCTCCGCACCGTTTTCCGTCTGGGCGATCTGCATGGTGTAGGCGGCATACGCGTCCCTGCCCGAAAAGCTGCCGTCGGCCTGACGATACAAAAAGGCATCCCGCAGCCAGACGCCCGGGCGGAGGGCCGCCCAGAGATAGAGCACAGTGAGAAGCAGCGCGGTAAGAACGCAGAGCAGGCAGCTCGTCTTTTTCTCCATGGTCAGGCTCCTTTCGTTTCAGCCCAGTTCGATCACGTTCCACCCCAGCTCCCGGATGGCTTCTTTATCATGGGTCGCCAGCAGGGTGGGCTTTCTGCCGCAGCGTGCCTTGAGCATGACTGCGGCTTTTTTCATGACGGCGGGGTCCATGCCGGTGAAGGGCTCATCTAACAGAAGGGTGTCGCTCTCGGCCCAGAGCGCGCGCAGCAAGGCGGTGCGGCGCTTCTGTCCGCCGGAGAGCTTCCGGGCAGGCAGGGCAAGGGCCTCGTCATCCAGTCCTAATTGTATAAGGTCATCTCGTATCTGCTCTTTGTATTGTATTTTAGCCTTGTACTGTTCTGCGGTCAGCACCAGCGCCACATTCTCTTCGGCGGTCAGCTGGGGGCAGAGCCTGTCTTCCTGAAAGACCGCGCCCACACGCCCCACGCCCTCCACGCTGCCGGAGGTGGGTACTTCCAGCCCCATCAGGATGCGGAGCAGGGTCGTCTTGCCCCAGCCGCTTGGCGCCCAGAGCACCGCCGGGCCGTCCACAGTAAGCGAGAGGTTTTCGAAGAGAATTTTCTCTCCGAATCGTTTAGACAGATTCTTTATTTCCAGTTTGTCGTTGGTTTCACTCATTTTTCAGCCCCCTCTTCGCCCAGAACAGCCGCTACCGCTTTATCCAGCAGAGCGAGGAACAGCTTTTCGAATACGGCGCTCAACAGGATGATGACGAAGGTCCAGGCAAACAGCTCCCCGGTGGAAAGGGTAATTTTTGCCCGGTAAAGCGCGTCGCCGATGCTGCCGTCCGGCAGGCCGATGACCTCTGCTGCTACGCCGCTCTTCCAGCAGATGCCCAGCGCCACGCTGCACCCCTGCCGGAACGCGGGCAGCACCGCCGGGAGCCAGACCGCCCGCAGACGCCGCCCCAGAGGCAGACGGAACACCTGCGCCATTTCGAGAAGCTGGCGGTCAGCACTCCCGATGCCGGTGCGCACTGCGCTGTAGAGGACGGGCAGCACCATCAGAAAGCTGATCAGGACGGACAGCGACGAGCCGCTGACCCACACCAGCGCCAGAATGATGAAGCTGGCCACCGGAGTGGCCTTGACCAGCTGCATCACGGGGGCGAGAAGGGCGTCCACCCACTCCCACTTTTCGGCGGCTACCGCCAGCACCGCGCTGGACAGAACGCCCAGCCCGAAGCCCAGCAGGATGCGCCCGGCGCTGAAACCGATGCGCTGCCAGAACTCGGCCTGCGGCAGCAGCTCCACCAGCGTACCGATGGCCTGCACCGGCGAGACAAGAAAGACTTCCTGCCCGATGGCCGCAGCCGCCGCCTGCCAGACGCCCAGCCAGAACACCGACGCCGCCAAAATTTGAATGCGGCGTTTTTTTGTTTTATCCATGTATTTCTTTGCTCCTGTTCGTTTTCTCGCTTTCAGAATATCACATCATGTATGAGAATACAATCCTTCATCTTTTCTTCTCTTGACATGAAGGTCATAAAACACTACACTGGAATAAAGTAATCCTTATTCTACGTGCCTCCGCGCACAGCTGGGAGAGATGACCATGCACGATTCCGCTCAGGCCCTCCGGGGCAAAAAGCTCCTTCTGGTGGGGTTCACCCTGTTCTCGATGTTCTTCGGGGCAGGCAACCTCATCTTCCCGCCCTTCCTCGGCGCACAGGCCGGGACGGCGCTCTGGCTCGCTTTTGTGGGCTTTGCCGTCAGCGCCATCGGTCTGCCCATCGCGGGCGTGGCAGCAGTGGCCCGGGCGGGCGGTCTGCCTGCGCTGGCCGGGCGGGTCCATCCCCGCTTCGCACAGGTGTTCGCTGTGCTGGTCTATCTGTCCATCGGTCCCTGCCTCGCGATTCCCCGCACGGCCAGCACCTCGTTTGAGATGCTGACGCCGCTGGTGGGGCGGAGCACACCGGGACAGTTCATCTACTCCCTCGTGTTCTTTGCTGCGGCGTACTTCGTGGCCCTCAAGCCCGAAAAGCTGACCCAGCGGCTGGGCCGCATCCTCTGCCCTGCCCTGCTGGTGCTCATCGTGGTGCTGTTCGCGGGCTGCATCCTCCGCCCGGCTGCGCCCGGCTACGGCACGCCTGCCGAGGCTTACGCCGCCCTCCCCGCCGCACAGGGCGTGCTGGACGGCTATCAGACCATGGACGCGCTGGCAGCGCTCAACTTCGGCGCGGTCATCGCGCTGAACCTTCAGGCGGCGGGCATCACGGAGGAGTCCGCCGTCCGGCGCGGCACCATCCGGGCCGGGTTCATCGCGGGCGGGATGCTGCTGGCGGTCTACGCCATGCTGACCCACATCGGCGGCATCTCGGGGGCGGCCTTCCCCGGCAGCGGCACCGGTGCCGCTGTCCTGACGGCACTGGCCGACGGCCTGTTTGGCCGGGTGGGACAGGTGCTTCTGGCCGCCATCTTCGTCATCGCCTGCTTCAACACCTGTGTCGGCCTCATCGCCAGCGTAGGCGAATACTTCCACGAGCTTCTGCCCCGGCTGCCCTACCCCGCCATTGCAGCCTTCTTCGCGCTGATGAGCATGCTGCTGGCGAACATCGGCCTTGCGGGCATCCTGAGCCTTTCCGTCCCGGTGCTGAACGCCATCTACCCCATCGCCATCATCCTCATCGTGGTGGAGTTCCTGCCCGGACGGTTCCAGCGGACATCGGTCTGGCGGCTGAGTATCCTCTTCACGGCCATCCAGAGCATCCCTGCCGCCCTGCCCTTCGGCCCCCTCTCCACCTTGATGAACGCTCTGCCCCTGAGCAGCCTCGGCTTTGGCTGGCTGCTGCCGGCCCTCATCGGCATCGGCGCGGGCCTTCTGATGTAAGAAAAACTGCCGCACGGCTGTGCGGCAGTTTTTCTTGTTTCAAAGCTTACTTTGCGGAATTGCGGATCGCCGCCATGACCTTGCGCAGGACGGACGGCTCGGTGTAGTAGAAGTTATCGTCCGGCAGCTTGCCGCCCACGGCGGCGGGAGAGGCATCGTAGAGCACCTGCAGGTAGGCAGAGATGTCTTTCTTCATCTCCTGACCGTTGCGGTAAACGATGTTGCACTTGGGCAGGGCCTTCTTGGCGATAGCAGCCTTGGCCACCACGCCGACTTCCTCACAGAGGGCGGCGGTGCCGTCGATGTCCTCGTTGGCCGCCTTGACGCTCTTCTGGTAGTCGGTCAGGAAAGCTGCGATGACATCGGGGTTCTGCTTTGCGTACTCGGTGCGCACCACGGTGACGCCGGTGATGAGCTGGGTGTCACAGACCCTGTTCCATTCCCTGGTCAGGTCGAGAACGACGCGGAGGCCGCTGTCCTTCATCTGGGCAGCGGTGACGTAGGGCTGAGGCAGGACGGCGATGGCATCCTTCCTGGCAGCGGCCATCTGGGCCGTGACCTCGGAAGCCTCGCTGTAGTATTCGATCTTCACGTCCTTGTCGGGGTCGAGGCCGTTCTTCCTGAGCAGATAGCGCAGGACGTACTCGGGCGTCGTGCCTTTGCCGGTGGAAAGGATGGTGCGGCCCTTGAGGTCGGCGAAGCTGTGGACGGTATTGCCCTTCTCCACGACGTAGAGGACGCCCAGCGTGTTGACGGCCATGACCTGGATGCCGCCGTTCGTCTTCTGGTAGAGGGTCGCGGCGAGGTTGGCCGGGATAGCGGCCATGTCGAGTTCGCCCTTGATGAGCTTCGGCACGATCTCATCGGCAGCGCCGTAGAGCTGCAGGTCATAGTCGAGGGAAGCCGTGCCGTCCTTCTCCATGCTCAGCAGGTTGACGAGGCCCATGGTGGTGGGGCCTTTCAGGCCGGCGATGCGCACTTTGGTGCTCGTTTTGGCCGATGCGCCGCAGGCCAGCACACTGACCATCAGCACCAGCGACAGCAGCAGAGATGTCAGTTTTTTCATAGGATTTCGTTCCTCACTTTCATTGGGAGAAATTTTCCCGCAAAAAATTTGCAAAACCATTTGCTTTACGCCCTCAAGTTTACTATAATAAGAGAAAAAATACCGTTGCACACGCAACGGAATCGCAGAAGGGCGGTGAGGGCCCGGGGAAAACCTCACGGAATGGGTATGGAAAATTATCTTCCGCTGTTACAATCCACCTCTCTGTTCGCCGGGCTGGAAGCCGAAGCGCTCCGGGTCCTGCTGGGCGAAGTGGGGGCCGTATTGCGCACCTACAGCCGGGGCGAGACCCTCGTGCTGGCCGGACAGCCGAACCGCCGGGTGGGCGTGGTGCTCTCCGGTGCCATCGAGGCCTATCATTCCGCCGCCAGCGGGGTGCGTCTGCCCATCAGCCAGATGGGGCCGGGCGGTGTGTTCGGCGACGTGCTGGGCGGCTCGAGCCTTTCCAGCCCGGTGACGGTGGTGGCCTCGGCCCCCTGCGAGGTGCTGCTGGTACCTTACGAGAAGCTTCTGCTGCCCGGGGCCGACCCGGCCCGCCAGCGGGTGCTGCAGAACCTTGTGCGCACCATCAGCGACAAATACTTCCTGCTCTCCCGCCGGGTAGACCTGCTGCTGCTCAAGAGCCTGCGGGCCAAGGTGTGCGCCTACCTGCTCAGTGAGGCCGAGGTGCATCACAGCCTCACCTTCACCATCCCCTACTCCCGCATCCAGCTGGCCGACTACCTCAACTGCGACCGCAGCGCCCTCTCCCGGGAGCTGAGCCTGATGCAGCGGGACGGCCTGCTCGAGACCTATAAGAGCAGCTTCAAGCTGCTGGAACCGGACGCGCTGCGGCACATGGTGCTGTAACAGCCTCTCCCTTTGGGAGAGCCTTATATAGAAGGAGAACTTCATCATGTCCAAACCGATTTTATGGATCGTCATTCCCTGCTACAACGAAGAACAGGTGCTGCCCATCACGGCCCCCATGTTCCTGAAAAAGATAAACGACCTCGCCGCAGCGGGCCTTATCAGCGAGAAGAGCCGGGTGCTCTTCGTCAACGACGGCTCCCGCGACGCCACCTGGTCCCTCATCCAGAAGTTCGCCTCTGAGGATGAGCACTTCATCGGCATCTCCCAGAGCCGGAACCGCGGCCACCAGAACGCCGTACTGGCCGGGCTGATGGAGGCGCTCCACAGCGGCAGCTGCGACATCACCATCTCCATCGACTGCGACGGTCAGGACGACATCAACGCCATGGATGAGATGGTCAAAAAGTATCTGGACGGCGCCGAGGTAGTCTACGGCGTGCGCAGCCGCCGGGACACCGACACCTTCTTCAAGCGGTTCACCGCCGAGGGCTTCTACCATGTGATGAACGCGCTGGGCGCGGACATCGTCTTCAACCACGCCGACTACCGGCTCATCAGCACCCGGGTGCTGGAGAGCTTCGCCGACTACCGCGAGGTAAACATCTTCCTGCGGGGCATGGTGCCGCTGGTGGGCTACCCCAGCGACACCGTCTACTACGAGCGCCACGAGCGTCTGGCCGGCGAGAGCCACTATCCCCTCAGCAAGATGCTGGCCCTCGCCTTCGACGGCATCACCAGCCTGTCGAACAAGCCCATCCGCCTCATCACCGGCGCAGGCATCGTGGTCAGCCTCATCAGCTTCATCGGTGTCATCTGGGCCATCGTGCAGGCTGTTCTGGGCAGCGCCGTGGCAGGCTGGGCCTCCACCATCTGCATCGTCTGCTTCATGGGCGGCGTCCAGCTGGTGTGTCTGGGCGTCATCGGCGAATACGTCGGCAAGATCTATATGGAGACCAAGGCCCGCCCCCGCTACATCATCAGCGAGCGCACATGGGCTCCCTACGAAAGGAAGTATCACGGATGAGCAAACAGAGCTGGAAAGGCAGCACCCTCCTGAACCCGGAGCCGCCGGTGCTGGTCTCCTGCGGCGGGCTGGACAAGCCCAACCTCATCACCATCGGCTGGACCGGCACCATCTGCACCCAGCCCAGCATGGTATCCATCAGCGTCCGCCCCGAGCGGTACAGCCACCACCTCATCAAAGAGAGCGGCCAGTTTGCCATCAACCTGCCCACCGAGGCACTGGTGAAGTCGGTGGACTGGTGCGGCGTCAGGAGCGGCCGGGACTTCGATAAATTCGCAGCCTGCAAACTCCATTCTGCCCCCGGCTCGGTGCTGACAGACTGCCCCATCCTCGAAGAAAGCCCCGTCAACCTCGAGTGCAAGGTCACGCAGGTCATCCCGTTGGGCAGCCACGACCTCTTCCTCGCCGAAGTAGTGGCCTGCGACGTGGACGAGAGCCTGCTGGACGAGAACGGTAAGCTCTGCCTCGACAAGGCCAGGCTCATCGTCTACAGCCACGGCGAATATCTGGCTCTGGGCAAAAAGCTGGGGACCTTCGGCTACAGCGTGCGGAAGAAAAAGCCGACGCGGAAGCCCCGCAGATAATACTATGAAAAATGGGAAGCACAAAAGTGCTTCCCATTTTTTTATTTCTCGTCAAGCAGATCACTCAGACATCTGACCGTCCGGCCATGATAGCCTGTGACCGTCTCGGCATGGAGCAGACTGCTCAGCACACTTTCCTCCACGCACTCGGCCACCGCCCGGAACAGCGGATTGATGGCGTCGTCGTGGACCATCCCCATCGGCAGGATGGCCTTTTCGGAGTAGTGCGGCACCCGGTTGGCGGTGGTGAAGGCAATGACGATCTCGCCGGAGCCGTTACCGCAGAAAGAGCCGGTGCGGGACAGGCCCACCAGCGCCCGGTGGCAGAGCCGCCGCAGCTGACGCTCACTCAAGGGGATGTCCGTCGCCAGCACCGTGATGATGGAGCCCTTGTCCTCGTGGGGCGGGATGTGGGCGTCCAGCAGGCTCTGGATGGGGGTGCCTGCCACTACGAGGTCATCGAAGACGGCGTGGTTGGAGAGCACCAGCGCACCGATGGTGTACTGTTTCCCGTCCAGCTCCACCACACGGGAGGCCGAGCCGATGCCGCCCTTCAGGCCGTGGCAGCGCATTCCCCGGCCCGCGCCCACAGCGCCCTCGGCGAAATCGGCGCGGCAGTCGGCCAGCGCGGCCCGCACGTTTTCTTCTGTGACGTGGAGGCCCCGGATGTCGTTGAGGCCGCTGTCGTTGCACTCGCAGACCACCGGGTTGACGCTGCCGGTCGTCTCGCAGATGTCGGGGTTCTTATCCAGCATATACTTCACCAGCGCTGTCTCCACAGTACCTACGCTGAGGGTATTGGTGAAGAGGATGGGCGTTTCCAGCGTCCCCAGCTCGTCGATCTGGACAAGGCCGGTGGTCTTGCCGAAGCCGTTGATGACATGGCTGGCCGCCATCACTTTATCGTGGAAAATATCGCCCTGATGGGGCAGCAGCGCGGTCACGCCGGTCTGGACCTCGCCGTCCGCCAGTGTGCAGTGGCCCACCGTCACGCCCGGCACATCGCTTATCTTGTCCAGCGGCCCGCAGGGCAGTTTGCCCACCCGGATGCCCCGGCTCTTCCATTTTGCTTCGATTCCCATAAGTATTCTCCTTGCAAAAATGCCCCCTCCCCACCAGACGGAGAGGGCTGATCTTATTCTTCCTCGTGCTCCACCTTGCTGATAGCGCCCAGGTCGTAGGGCGTATTCTGGTAGACGTAGTAGTTCAGCCAGTTCTCATACAGCAGGTGTGCGTGAGCACGCCAGCGGAAGAGAGGCGGCTGCTCGGGGTCGTCGTTGGGGTAATAGTTCTTTGGCACCGCGATGGGCAGGCCCTTGCCGACATCCCGCTTGTACTCGGCGTCCAGCGTGTACTTGTCGTACTCCGGGTGGCCGGTGACGAAGATCTGCCGTCCATTCTCGGTGCTCATCAGGAAGGGGCCGGCCTCGTCGCTCTCGGCGAGGATGCGCAGGGCCTTGCAGTTCAGCACGTCTTCCCGGCTGATGCCGGTGTGGCGGCTGTGAGGGGCGTAGAACACCTCATCGAAGCCGCGCACCAGCGGGTTCGAGGGACGGGTGACTTTATGCTCGAAGACGCCGAACATCTTCTGGTCGAGAAGCTGCTTGCGGATGCCATAGTGGTAATAAAGTCCCGCCTGTGCGCCCCAGCAGACATGAAGGGTGGAGTAGACGTTCGTCTCACTGAAGTCCATGATCTCGCACAGCTCCTGCCAGTAGTCCACCTGTTCAAAGTCTATTTTCTCCACAGGCGCACCGGTGATGATCATGCCGTCGTAGCGGTTGTTCTTCACCTCGTCGAAGGTCTTATAAAACGCCTCGAGGTGGGCCGCAGAGACATGGGTCGCCGCATGGCTGGCCGTCTGCAGCAGGGTCATGTGGACCTGAATGGGCGTATTGGCCAGCAGGCGGGCGATCTGGGTCTCAGTGGCGATCTTGGTCGGCATGAGGTTCAGGATGAGGATCTCCAGCGGACGGATGTGCTGGGAGAGCGCCCGTTCCCGGTGCATGACGAAGACGTTTTCCTCGTAGAGGGCATCGTAGGCGGGAAGAGTCTTGGGGATGATCAGCGGCATAGCGTAGTTGCTCCTTTTGACGGTTTTAGCGGGAAGTTTTTATCTGCATCCGGAGACGCTTTTTTCACGGGAAGGGGCCGAAACCGGCAGATGGCGCTGACCGTGTTTCTTAAATCTTATCCAGCGCCTGTGCAATATCGGCGATGAGGTCTTCGCTGCTCTCGAGGCCGCAGCTCATCCGCACCAGCTCAGCAGGCACACCGGCAGCGGCCAGCTGCTCGTCGTTCATCTGGCGATGGGTGCTGGAAGCCGGGTTCAGGCAGCAGGTGCGGGCATCGGCAACGTGGGTCTCAATGGCGGCAAGCTTCAGCTCCTTCATAAAGGTGCTGGCGGCTTCGCGGCCGCCGGCCAGGCCAAAGGAAACGACGCCGCAGCTGCCGTTCGGCAGATACTTCTCGGCCAGTGCATGGTAAGGGCTGGACTCGAGGCCGCAGTAGTTGACGTAAGCCACCTTGGGGTGAGCCTCAAGGAACTTTGCGACGGCCATGCCGTTGGCGCAGTGGCGCTGCATCCGGACGTGGAGGCTCTCAAGGCCGAGGTTCAGCATATAGGCGTTCATGGGGGACTGCATCGAGCCGAAGTCGCGCATGAGCTGTGCGGTGGCCTTGGTGATGAAAGCACCCTCTTTGCCGAAGCGCTCCGCGTAGGTGATGCCATGATAGCTCTCATCGGGAGTACACAGGCCGGGGAACTTCTCGGCGTGGGCCATCCAGTCGAACTTGCCGCCGTCCACGATAGCACCGCCCAGCACAGCGCCATGGCCGTCCATGTACTTGGTGGTGGAGTGGGTCACGATGTCGGCCCCCCACTCGAAGGGGCGGCAGTTGACCGGCGTGGGGAAGGTGTTGTCCACGATGAGCGGTACGCCGTGGGCGTGTGCGGCCTTGGCGAACTTTTCGATGTCCAGCACGGTGAGGGCAGGGTTGGCGATGGTCTCGCCAAACACGACCTTGGTGTTGGGCTGGAACGCAGCATCCAGCTCTTCCTCGCTGCACAGCGGGTCCACGAAGGTGGCGGTAATGCCCATCTTCTTCATGGTGACGGAGATGAGGTTGAAGGTGCCGCCGTAGATGGTGCTGGACGCCACGATGTGGTCGCCTGCCTCACAGAGATTGAACAGCGCAAAGAAGTTGGCCGCCTGACCGCTGGACGTCAGCATGGCGGCGGTGCCGCCTTCCAGCTCACAGATCTTTTTCGCCACCATATCGCAGGTGGGGTTCTGCAGGCGGGAGTAGAAGTAGCCGTCGGCCTCGAGGTCGAACAGCTTGCCCATGTCCTCGCTGGTAGCGTACTTGAACGTAGTGGACTGGATGATGGGGATCTGGCGGGGTTCGCCGTTGCCGGGGGTGTAGCCGCCCTGCACGCAGATGGTATCACGGTTCATTGCAACATACTCCTTTACTGGGTTTGTCTGTATAGCACAATTCCCCGCAGGAGCATGAGCCTCCTGCGGGGAATCGATTCGTTAAATTTTATTCCCTGCAGGAAGCAGAAACTTACTTTCTCAGCCGCTTATCGCTCCTGGTCGCCCAGAAGGTGCCGACGGTCTGGAACACCTGCACCATGAGCACCAGCAGCACGACGCAGACGATCATGATGTTGGTCTGGTAGCGGTAGTAGCCGTAGGACAGAGCGATCTTGCCCAGACCGCCGCCGCCGATGACGCCGGACATGGCCGAGTAGCCGAGGATGGTCGTCAGGGCAGTGGTCATGCTGGAAATGAGGCCGGGCAGGCACTCGGGGATCATGACCTTGGTGATGATCTGGAAGGGAGTCGCGCCCATGCTCTGGGCAGCTTCCACGACGCCCTCGTCCAGCTCACGCAGACTGGTCTCCACCAGACGGGCCACGAAGGGGAAGGCCGCGACCACCAGCGGAACGATGGTGGCCTTGGTGCCGACGGTGGTACCCACAATGGCACGGGTCAGCGGGAAGACGCAGATCATCAAAATCAGGAACGGCACGCTGCGCAGGATGTTGATGATGATGTTCAGGATGTGCATCAGCCAGCCCGGCAGGGGCAGGACGCCGTCCTTATCGCCAGCCACCAGCAGAACGCCCAGCGGCAGGCCCAGGACCAGAGAAAATGCCGTGGAGAGGACGGTCACGTAGAACGTCTCCCAAATGGCGAAGCCATAATCTGCAAAGCTCATTCTCCGGTCACCTCCTCAACGGTCACACCATTCTGGCTGCGCATATAGGCCGCAGCCTGCTTTGCCTGTTCGGTATCGCGGGGAAGTTTGAGCAGCATGGAGCCGTAGCACTGGCCGCTCAGGTCGCGGGTGTCGGCGCTGAGCACAGACACGAGGATGCCCTTCTCCGCAGCAAGGCTCGCCACCAGCGGCTTTGCGGCGGACGAACCATTGAACGTAACACGGACCACGTGATCGTCGGGCGCAAAGCTCGAGAGGTCGCGGGCCGCGCTGCCGCCGTTGGGGGCGACAAGGCGCCTGGCCGCAGCCGTCTTGGGATTCGCGAAGATCTCGCGCACCTCACCCTGCTCCACGACCACGCCGCCGTCCAGAATGGCGACGGAGTCGCAGATCTCTTCCACGACGCTCATCTGGTGGGTGATGACCACCACGGTGATGCCCAGCTTCTTGTTGATGTCCTTGATGAGGGTCAGGATGGCGTGGGTCGTGTTGGGGTCCAGCGCACTGGTGGCCTCATCGCAGAGCAGGACTTTGGGGTTGGTGGCCAGCGCACGGGCAATGGCGATGCGCTGCTTCTGGCCGCCGGAGAGCTGGGCCGGGTAGGCGTTGGCCTTATCGGGCAGGCCCACCATTTCCAGCAGCTCCCTGGCGCGCTTTTCGGCATCGGCCTTCTTCACGCCCGCAAGCTCCATCGGGAAGCAGATGTTCTTCAGGCAGCTGCGCTGCATCAGCAGATTGAACTGCTGGAAGATCATGGTGATGTCGCGGCGGCGCTCACGCAGGGCTGCGGGAGACAGGGTCTCCATCGCGGTGCCGTCGATGACGACACTGCCCTCGGTGGGGCGCTCCAGCAGATTGATGCAGCGCACCAGCGTGGATTTGCCCGCGCCCGACATACCGATGATGCCGTAGATGGAGCCATCGGGGATGGTCAGGTCGATGTTCTTCAGCGCATTCACCGCGCCGTCCTTCATCTGGAAGGTCTTGGAAAGGTGTTTGATCTCGATCACGATTTACTCCTTCGTTGGTAAAACTCAGCCCACGATGGGTGCCAGGCTGTCCTGCTTGCCGCCGTAGATGCCCATGGGCTCGACGTGGATGCCGGCGACGGTCACCAGATGGGTACCCTTCTCCTCGTTGAAGTTATCCAGATACGGCTGATGCTGGAAGTAGTTGGTATCGCACTGGCCGTCCTCGACGATGGTGTTGGGGATCACATAGTCGTCGTACTCCTGGATGTCCAGAGTGATGCCCTTAGCGGCCAGAATGTCCTTGCAGACCTCCAGGACCTCGCAGTGGGGAGCGGGCGTAGCAGCGCAGCTGACGGTCTCGCCGTTCAGTGCATCGTAGTCGATGGAAGCGTCATAGCCATCGGTCGGGGTCTCGACGACGGAGACGACAGCGCCCTTGTAGTTCTCATCCATGAAGTCCTTGACCTGCTGGCTCTGCAGAGCGGCGACGAGGGCCTTGATCTTGGGCTCGTTCTCGTTGCCCTCCTTGCAGACCAGAACATTGACGTAAGCAGAAGAGCCGTCCTCCATTGCCAGAGCGTCGGTCATGGGGTCCAGACCAGCGGAGATGGCGTAGTTGGAGTTGATGACAGCGTAGTCCTCATCCTGCAGGACGTTGGGGACCTGAGCGGCCTCGACCTCATCGACGGTGACGTTCAGGGGGTTCTCCTCGATGTCGTTCTTGGTGGCGGTCAGGCCGGCGTCAGCCTTCAGCTTGAAGAAGCCGTTCTTCTCCAGCAGGGTCAGAGCGCGGGCCTCGTTGGTGGTGTCGTTGGGGACAGCGACCTTCACCTTGTCCAGCTTTGCTGCAGCGGAAGCAGCCTCAGAAGAAGCGGCAGTGCTGGAAGCAGCAGAGCTTGCGGTGGAAGAAGAGCCGCCGCAGGCGGTCAGGGCAGCAGCAGCGGCTGCGACACCGGTAACTTTCAGAAAATCACGACGAGTAATCATAGTTTTTTCCCTCTCTATTATTGGATAAATAGAATGTACAGCGGCGGCGCGGCACAGTCCGCGCCCGCCTTGAACGGAAGCATCAAAAAAGCCTCCGTCCCTGCCAGCCATGCGCTGCACAAGGACGGAGGCCTGAAACTTCCGTGGTACCACCTTGGTTCACAGCATCCTCGCGGACACTGCCTCAAAACTGCGGCAGAATTTTTTCTGCTTACAGCCGGACGCTTTAACGGGCGCACCCGTCGCGGACTAGTGCTCTTGCTCTTCGTCCGCGCAGCTCCGAGACCATTTTCGGCTCCCTGTTTCCTGCCCTTTTCCACCTGCCGGGCTCTCTGGTAAGGCTCATGCGAAAGCTTACTCTTCTCTTCACAGCCATTTTAGTGATATTGCGTTTATTGTACTCGCCTCGACGGGATTTGTCAACCCCCTAAAACAAACTTTTTCAGTAGGGAATTGAAGATCCTTCGCCCATGAGACAAAATATGCCCCCGCGCTGTGTGCGCGGGGGCATATTCAGAAGCGATCGATCAACCCTGCTCCTGCTGTGCCTTCTTGGCTTCGAGAGCCAGGATGGCGTCGCGGCGGCTCAGGTTGATGCGGCCCTGCTGGTCGATGTCCGTCACCTTGACGACGATGGCATCACCCACAGCAACAACATCCTCCACCCGCTCGACACGCTTGGTGTCCAGCTTGGAGATGTGGACGAGGCCCTCCTTGCCCGGAGCGATCTCGACGAAGGCACCAAAGTTCATCAGACGGGTGACCTTGCCCTTGTAGATGGCACCGATCTCGGGGTCTTCCACGATGGTCCTGATGGTGAAGATGGCGCGCTTTGCGTCCTCCTGGTCCACAGCGGAGACGAAGACGTGGCCGTCCTCCTGCACGTCGATCTTGCAGTTGCAGGTGGCGCAGATGTCCTGAATGACCTTGCCGCCCTTGCCGATGACGTCCTTGATCTTATCGGTGGGGATCATCATGCTGAACATCTTGGGGGCCCAGCGGCTCAGCTCGCGGCGGGGCTCTGCGATGACGGGCTTGATGATCTCATCGAGGATGTACAGACGGCCCTTGCGGCACTTCTCGAAGGCCTCGGCGATGATGTCGTAGGTCAGGCCGTCGATCTTAATATCCATCTGGATGGCGGTGATGCCCTTGCGGGTGCCGCCCACCTTGAAGTCCATATCGCCGTGGAAGTCCTCGACGCCCTGAATGTCCAGCATGGTCATCCAGCGGTCGCCCTCGGTGATGAGGCCGCAGGAGATACCGGCGACGGGAGCCTTGATGGGGACGCCTGCGTCCATCAGAGCCAGCGTGGAGCCGCAGATGGAAGCCTGAGAGGTGGAGCCGTTGGAAGAGAGGACCTCAGACACGCAGCGGATGGTGTAGGGGAACTCTTCCAGAGAGGGCAGCACAGGCACGAGAGCGCGCTCAGCCAGTGCGCCGTGGCCGATCTCGCGGCGGCCGGGGCTGCGGGGTGCGCGGGCCTCGCCGACGGAGTACGGCGGGAAATTGTAGTGATGGATGTAGCGCTTGGTCTGCTCGTCGGTCAGGTCATCCATGAGCTGGTTGTCCTTGGTGCCGCCGAGGGTGCAGGTGGTGAGCACCTGAGTCTGGCCGCGGGTGAACATACCGGAGCCATGCACACGGGGCAGGATGCCGACTTCTGCGGCCAGCGGGCGGATCTCGTTGATGCCGCGGCCATCCACGCGCTTGCCCTCGTCCAGCAGCCAGCGGCGGACGACGTACTTCTGCATCTTGTAGCTGACGAGGTCGAGGTCGGCCTCGGTCAGGTCGGGGTACTCCTCGGCGATCTTGTCCATGATGGGCAGCAGAGCGGCATCACGCACATTCTTGTCGTCGGTATCCATGGCGGCCTTGAAGTCGTCGAGATACTTCTCCTTGATGGCGTGGAACACGTCCATATCGAGGCCCACGACCTGGAAATCGATCTTCGGCTTGCCGCGCTCGGCCACGATGCCGTTGATGAAGGTGATGATCTTCTTGATCTCCACATGAGCGGCCTTGATGGCGTTCAGCATGGTGTCCTCATCGACCTCATTGGCACCGGCCTCGATCATGACGATCTTGTCCATGGTGGCGGCGACGGTCAGGGCCAGGTCGCTCTTCTTGCGCTGCTCCTGGGTGGGGTTCAGGACGATCTCGCCGTCCACCAGACCCACCTGCACGCCGCCGATGGGGCCGTTCCAGGGGATCTCGGACACAGCCGTGACCAGAGAAGCGCCGATCATGCCGGCGATCTCAGGGCTGCAGTCGGGGTCCAGGCTCATGACGGTCATGGTGATGCAGACGTCGTTGCGCATCTCCTTCGGGAACAGGGGGCGCATGGGACGGTCCACGACGCGGCTGGTCAGGATGGCGCGCTCGCCGGGGCGGCCCTCACGGCGCATGAAGCTGCCGGGGATGCGGCCTGCGGCGTAGAGCTTTTCCTCGTACTCCACGTTCAGGGGGAAGAAATCGACGCCCTCGCGGGGCTTGGGGCTCATGACCACGTTGCACATCACGCAGGTCTCGCCGTAGCGGATGAGGGCGCTTGCGTTGGACAAGCCGCACATCTTGCCCATCTCCACCTTGAAGGGGCGGCCTGCCAGCGTAGTCTCGTAAACTTTGAAGTTGTCAAAGTTTTCTTTGCGGGAACCAAATTCGATTGCCATTTGGTTTGCCTCCTTATGTCCGTTTGATATTCCAAAAGGCTGCCCGCCGCGCATCATAGCAATAAATCCAGCGTCCGTGCCGCTTCACACAGGCGTTCGATTTACTGCTGCAACACGCAGCAGCGGCCTATTTGTTCCAGTGCCTGGGATACAAGGGAAAATCCAACATAAAAGAGCAAAGGGCAGGCACCCTTTGCGGTACCTGCCCTCTGTTTTCTATTACTTACGCAGACCCAGAGTTGCGATCAGAGCACGGTAACGCTCGATGTCCTTCTTCTGGAGGTAGGCCAGCAGATTGCGGCGGCGGCCAACCATCTTCATCAGACCACGGCGGCTGTGGTGATCGTTAGGGTTCTTCTTCAGGTGCTCGTTCAGCTCGTTGATGTGAGCGGTCAGCAGAGCGACCTGAACCTCGGGGGAGCCAGTGTCCTTCTCGGTCAGAGCGACTTTGGCCATAACTTCCTGCTTGTTCATAGTAACAGTACCTCTTTATAAAATTTTTATTTGCCAGCGACACAGCAGCGGGAAAACGGTACTCCCGAGTGGGCATACTCCCAGCCCCGTATCGCGGTAACAGGGCTAGTATAACAGAAACCAACGTAAAAAGCAAGAAAAATTTTTACAGATCCGCAAAAATAAGGATGTTGTTTTCCTGTCAAATCATGTTATAATCTGTCTATTGTAATAAAGAGGTAGATCGAATGACACATTGCTTTTCCCGCCGCAGCTTCCTCAAAGGAAGCGCAGCCGCCGCAGCGGCCCTCACCAGCCCGCTCCTCCCGGCTGATGCGGCTTTTTCTGAAACCGAAAACGGCCTGTTCTCCCCTGTCTCTGCTCTCTGCCAGACCCAGTACGGCCCGGTGAAGGGCAGAGAGGGCAAAAACGGCCTGCTCTGCTGGTACGGCATCCCCTACGGTGCCGCGCCCACGGGCGAAAGCCGCTGGACAGCGCCGCAGGAGCCCGCCTGCTGGCACACAGTGCGGGACTGCACCAGCCCCGCCCCGGCGGCCTACCAGTACACCACTTTCCCCCTCGGCACCGAGGACTGCCTGACACTGGACGTTTATTCTTCCGCCGAGGCCAAAAAACGGCCCGTCCTCGTCTATCTGCACGGCAGCGCCGCCACAGGCTCATCTCTCGAGCTGCCCGGCTGCGAACTCGTGCGGGACGCGGGCTGCGTCTTTGTCGCGCTCAACTACCGGCTGGGGCTGTTCGGGTGGAACTGTCTGCCCGCTCTTACTTCCGGCTCCGACGCCACCGGAAACTTTGCCCTGCTGGACATCGCCCGGGCGCTGGACTGGGTGCGGGACAACATCCGCCGCTTCGGCGGCGACGCCGACAACATCACCCTCTGCGGCTTCTCTGATGGCGGGCGGATGGCAGCGGCCCTTGCGGGCAGTCCGCTCTTCCGTGGGCGCTTCCAGAAAGCCGTCGCCATCTCCGGCGGGCTGTTCCTCGCCGACCCGGACGCCGCCGCCCAGAAGCTGGCTGAAAATTTCGCGCCGCTGGCCGTGGAAGATGGGCGGTTTGCTGACACGGCTTCTGCCGCCGAATGGCTGCTGACGCCGGGGGCAGACGTCCGGGAATGGCTCTGCGGCCTCGAACCGGCCCGCATTGCGGCCCTCGGCAAACCAGCCATCCTTTACGCAGACGATGTGGTGCTCTCCCGGGACGCCCGGAGTGCTGTCCCCCTCCTGCTGCTCAGCAGCGCCACCGAATTCAGCGGCTTTGTCCGGGACGACCTGCGGCCCGCTTCCAGCGCGGCCCGGGCCTATGCCGTAAAATACGGCTCAGCCCTCTGCCGCTGGAGCAGCACCGAAGCCGTCGCCGAAGCGCTGGGCGGCAGTGCTCCGGTCTGGCTTGGCCTCATCGACTACGGCGGGGCCGACAGTCAGACGGCTATCCCGGGCCTCGGCTCCTTCCACGGCCTGCCGCTGGCGCTCTTCTCGTCCGAAAGCAGCTATTCTGCCTGTGCTGATTTGTCTTCAGCAGGTGCGCAGGCCCTTTCGGCCCGGCTGAAGCAGGCGCTTGCCAGTTTCATGACCAGCGGTTCCCCGGGCTGGGACGCCTGGACGCCGCAAGACCGCGCTGCCCTCCACTTCGATGCCGACAGCGAAACAGCCTGCATCACCCTCAGCTCCTACCCGGATACCCAGGAAAGTATCCGCGCCGCCATGGCCGCAGACACGTCCCTCTCCGCCGCCGAAAAGGAAACGGTGGAGCACCTCTATTTTTCCGGTCTCTCCCTCTGACGAAGCAAAAACGCACCTCACCGACAGTTTTCATCGGTGAGGTGCGTTCTTGTTTTATTCAGCGGATGATGCCGCCCACAGCCTTTTTGATCTCGGCTTTGTTCCGGTACATCGCAGCGTCAGGCTTTCCCCCATGCTTTCCGGAATGTCATACACGGCCTTCTGGTCTGTTTTGTTTTTTTCATAAAGTTCGCTCCGCGAAGTATTCCTGCGCGCGCTGGGCTGCGTGGTCGATGCACTCGCGCAGCTCATCCAGCGTGTCGAACTTTTTGCTGGGGCTGAGGTAGGCGTGGAACTCCACCACCGGGTCGGTGCCGTAAAGGTCGCCGGTAAAGCCCGGGATGAAGGTCTCGCAGGTCACCTTGCTCTCGTCGCTGTTGACGGTGGGCCGGGTGCCAAGGCCGGTGGCCGAGGGGTACCACCTGTCCCCTATCCTGGTGCGGGTGATATAGATGCCGTACCGGGGCAGCTGGAAGCCCTGCGGGTAGAGCTGATTGATGGTCGGCACGCCCAGCGTCCGGCCAAGACCCGCCCCGTGATGCACCGTGAAGCGGATGGCGTAGGGCATCCCCAGCATGGCATTGGCCGCCGGGATGTCACCGCCTTCCAGCGCGGTGCGGATGCGGGTGGAGGAAACAGGCTTCTCCTCAAACTGCGCCATCGGCAGGACGACCACCTCCACGCCCAGCGGCTCGCAGAGCTGACGCAGCAGCTCCGGTGTGCCTGCCGCCCTGGCCCCGAAGGTGAAGTTCTCGCCGCAGAACAGCGCCCGGGCGTTGCAGTCCCGGATGATGCCCAGCACGAACTGCTCCGGCGTCATGGCCTTGATCTCCTCGAAATCGGGGCAGAGATAGTGCTCCACGCCGAGGCTGGCGATGAGGGCGTGCTTGTCCTCGGTGGAGAGCAGGCGCTTGCCCTTCATCTTGTTTTCGGTGGGCAGGCGGAAAGTGAACACCGCCGGTGCCGCGCCATGGGCTCTGGCCCACTCCACTGCGCCATTGATGACCGCGCGGTGGCCGATGTGGATGCCGTCAAAAAAGCCCATTGCCACAGCAGAGCCGTGGGCACCGCCCAGCGCAAGCGGCGCAAGCTGTGAATAGATCTGCATGAATGTTCTTTAATTCCTCTCTACAAAGAGTTTTTCGACCTTGAGCACGCCGCCGGTGATGTTCGCAAGACCCAGGAACCAGCCCTCGGCATTGCGGACACGGTAGCGGCCGTCTGCCGCCGGGTAGCGGCTGGTGGGGCAGCCGTTGTACAGGTGCTGCTCCACCCTCGGCTCTGCCACCAGCAGAGGCAGGCTCTCGAACACGCTCTCCACCGGCAGCATCAAAGCCTGCAGTGCCTCGGGGCCTGCGTCCTTTGCCGCCTGTATCTCTTCCAGCGTGTGGGCGTCGGCCTCGGTGTAGACACCCGCCGTCGTGCGGCGCAGAACGCTCATGGTGCCTTTCTGGCCCATAGCGGCGGCAATGTCCTCCAACAGGGTGCGGATATACGTTCCCTTGGAGCAGCGGACGGTGAGGACGTATTCGTTCTCCGCCGGGCTGCCGCCGTACCGGATGTCCAGGATCTCGATGGGGCGGGCCTTCCGCTCCACCGTGACGCCCTCGCGGGCCAGCTTATAAAGGGGCTGGCCGTTGATCTTGACCGCCGAGTACATGGGCGGCGTCTGCATCTGGGGGCCGAGGAACCGGGGCAGAACGGCCAGCAGCTCGGCCTCCCCTGCCGTCACCGGGGCTGTTTCCAGCACGGTGCCGGTGATGTCGCCGGTGTCGGTCTGCATCCCCAGCCGCAGCCGGGCGCAGTAGGTCTTGGTGTGGTCGAGCTGAAGGTCCACAGCCTTGCTGGCCCCGCCGCAGAACACCGGCAGAACGCCGGTGGCCATGGGGTCCAGCGTACCGCTGTGGCCCAGCTTGCGGGTGCCGAGGATGCCGCGCAGCTTGGCGATGACGTCAAAGCTGGTCCACTCCATCGGCTTATCTACGATAAGGATGCCCTGCATCAGCTTTCCTCCTGCGTCTCGGGGCGGTCGAGTTCCGCCTCCACTTCGGCCAGAATGGCGCTCTTGGCGTTGTCGAGGTTGCCCAGCAGCTCACAGCCCGCTGCGCGGGTGTGGCCGCCGCCGCCCAGACGCCGTGCGATGGCGCAGGCGTCCACGCCCTTGGCGGCGCGCACGCTGATGCGGTAGCTGCCGCCGGGCTGCTGACGGAGCAGCAGGCCCACTTTGACCCCCTCGATGCTGATGGGCAGGCTGGTCAGCTCTTCCAGGTCAGCCGGGTCCACGCCGCTCTGCTCGATCTCGTCCCGGGTCAGATACATCAGGGCGCAGCGGCCCTCAAGATGATATTCCAGATGGTTGCGGGCGATACGCTCCGCCTCCATCCGCTCCCGGGGTTTGGTGTCGAAGAGCAGGGTGTTCAGCTCCTCCACCTGCGCACCGGCCAGAATGAGCTTTGCAGCCACGAGGTGGGTATTGGCAGTGGTGGAAGAGAACCGGAAGCAGCCGGTGTCCGTAGCGAGGCCGGTGTAGAGGCAGTTGGCGATGAGGGGGGTGATCTCCACGCCCATCTCGCTGATGACCTCATACAGAAGCTCTGCCGCTGCGGCCGCATTGCCGTCCAGCAGGGTGAAATCCGCATAGCCGCTGTTGCCCGTGTGGTGGTCGATGCAGAGATCGACGTGGCGGGTATACTGCGGCACACCGTTGTTTTCGCCAAAGAGCTGCACGCTGGCAACATCCACGGCCACAACGGTCTTGGGCTCAAACTCGCCCCGGAACGGCACCGGTGCAGTAAAGCTGTAGCGGGAAGGCACTGCATCGGAGCAGAGGACAGCTGCCGTCTTGCCCAGCGCCTTGAGCGCGTGGCAGAGGGCGCTGCCGCAGCCGATGGTGTCGCCGTCCGGGTTTTTATGACACAGGACCAGAATGTTGTCCGCAGCACAGAGGCGCTCGGCCATCTGCTGCACATTGAGCTGTTCTGTCATTTGATGGATCCATCCTTTCCGCAGCGCTGGATTTATTCCTCGGTCTCGGCGGGCTGAGAGTCCTCAGCATCGCCGTTCACATTCAGCGTGCGGAGCAGCTCATTGATGTGGGCTGCATAGGCGGCACCGTCGTCCTCCACAAAGATGAAGCGCGGAGCCTTCCGGATGTGCA